>Ga0193726_1000096_pt1 | contig 148182 bp, 129 predicted proteins | sample H2c1metaG_FD_144928 | JGI IMG/M metagenome (GOLD analysis project Ga0193726, IMG submission 144928) | Soil microbial communities from a riparian zone of the East river system, Colorado, United States - H2c1 | ecosystem: Environmental > Terrestrial > Soil > Riparian zone | place: USA: East...
TTAGGCGTGCGATGCGAGCGCAGGGCGGATTGCTCTCCGTGAGCGGTTAGCGGCATGCAAGACGACGGCGCTGCTTGCGGACGGTGAAGTCGTGTGGTCCTGACGCCTCGACGCTGGCGTCAAGTCTAGCGGAGGCTCGTTCGGCTCAACCGGGCTGGACAAAACCTTCAATCCGCAAGGCGACGGTGGCAAAAGAGCCCGATCGCCGGGGAGCACGAAGCAAACCGTTAAAACCATTGCGTGCGGGAACGTCGGGTGATTCCGGGGTACTCGTTTACTCGTGTGCATTTCTACCAATGCAAAGCGCACACGAGGCTGCGGGTGCCACGGGCACCCGGCGTTCCCCACGCCCTCTTTGGGCGGAAGATTTATCAACGGCTCGGGCGCTTCGCGTCGCGAGGGCGAAGCTGCGTTTGCGATGCAAGCGCATCACGCTTCCCAACCGTCGTCGCCCGCGAAGGCGGGCGATCCAGTATTCCGAGACGTCAGTGATGGAATCGCAAAGCCGCAGCGTACTGGATACCCGCCTTCGCGGGTATGACGACTTCTCATGGAGTCCGCAGTCCGTATGAACCCGTTCGCCCTCGCCTACAGCGCCGCAAGCACGGCCCTGGCGATATCCGCCGTGCCGTTGCTGCCGCCGAATTCCATCGGCTTGATGCCATCGGCATAGACCTTGTCGACCGCGCGCTCGATGCGTTCGCCGGCCTCCGCCGCGGCCTCGAGGCCGTGCTTGTCGGCGAGCCAGTCCAGCATCATCGCGGCGGAAAGGATCATGCCCGTCGGGTTGGCCTTGCCCTGCCCCATGATGTCGGGCGCGGTGCCGTGGCAGGGCTGGAACACCGCATGGCGGTCGCCGATGTCGGCCGACGGCGCCATGCCCATGCCGCCGATCAGGCCGGCGGTCATGTCGGAGAGAATGTCGCCGAACATGTTCTCCATCACCATCACGTCGAAATCCCAGGGGCGCTTCACCAACAACGCGGAGCAGGCATCGACATAAAGCCGGTCGGCCTTGACGTCCGGATGGCGCAAGGCCGCCTCATCGAACATCTCGCGAAAAAAGGCAAAGGCCTTGAAGACGTTGGCCTTGTCGACGCAGGTCAGCGCACCCGGCCGGCCTCGCGCCTTGCGGCGTTCTGCCAAACGAAACGAAAACTCGAACAATCGCTCCGAGGTCTTTCGCGTGATGACCAGCGTCTCGCGCGCCTCGGTATCGGTGACGACGCCCTTCCCCATCGACGCGAACAGGCCTTCGGTGGACTCCCGGATCACGATCAGATCGATGCCGCGCCGATCCGCGCCGACGATCGGGCTCGGCACGCCAGGAATAAGCCGCGCCGGGCGCACGCCGGCATAGAGGTCGAACTGAAAGCGCAGCTCCACCTGCGGCATGATTTCGGTGTTGTCGGGGTAGCGCACCGACGGCAGGCCGCAGGCGCCGAGCAAAATCGCGTCCGCCTCGTCGCACAGCCGCACCGTGCTCTCCGGCATCGATTTGCCGGTCGCGGCATAATTGTTGGCGCCCGCCGGCGCGTCGGTGAAGCGAAACTTCAGGTCCGACGTCGCTTCAATCTTACGTAAAACTTCAAGCGCCGGAGCCATCACTTCAGGGCCGATGCCGTCGCCGGAAAGCACGGCGATGTGGAACGCGTTATTGGCAGACATGGAATTTCCTCGAACACTCAACTACGTGCACCAAAACTCAAAGCTATGGCGTCAGCACGGCGCGGCCGACCAGCCTGCCCTTTTGCAGATCGATCAGCGCCTCATTGGCCTTCGCCAGCGGCATCGGCGTCACTGGAATTGGCCCGATCTTCTTGGCGCGCACGAGATCGAGCAGTTCCTGCGTCTCCCGCAAATTGCCGACATAGCTGCCCTGGATGGTGATGGCCTTGATCGGAATCAGCGGCAGTGCCCACGGCGCGCCGCCGCCGAACAGGCCGACGATCACGAGCTTGCCGCCCTTGCTCAGGCAGTCGAAGCCGAGCTGGGTGGTCGCGGCGTTGCCGACGAGATCGATCACCGCACGGATCGGGCCGCCGGCTTTCTGGGCGAGCTGTTCCAGCGCGTCGGGCGCCTTGCCATCGACGGTGGCGAGCGCGCCGGCCTGCTCGGCGGCTTCGCGCTTGCGCGCATCGATATCGACGACGATGGCGCCCTTGCCGCCCATCGCCTTCAACAGCGACAGCGCCATCAGGCCGAGACCACCGGCGCCGAAAATCACGATCGGGGTGTTGAAGGCGGATTCGACCTTCTTCAGCGCGCTGTAGGTGGTGACGCCGGAGCACGCATAGGGCGCCGCGGTCACGGGATCGAGACCCTTCAGATTGAGCAGATAGCGCGGATGCGGCACCGTCATGTGGTCGGCATAGCCGCCGTCGCAATAGACGCCGAGCGAATTGGGCTTCAGGCACATATTCTCTTCGCCGGCCAGACACGTCTCGCATTTGCCGCAGCCGAGCCAGGGATAGACCAGCGCAACGTCGCCGACCTTGAGCCCGCCGGTGTCGCTCTTGGCGTCTGGGCCGAACGCCAGCACTTCGCCGACGGTTTCATGCCCCATGGTTCGCGGCAGCGACACGCCGCGGTCCTTCAGCGAGAGCGGCTTTCGTCCATGGCCGAGATCATAGCCGCCTTCCCAGATGTGCAGGTCGCTGTGGCAGACGCCGGCCGCCTTCACCTTGACCAGCACCTGGGTTCCCGACGGCTGCGGCGTCGGCTGGTCCACTTCCATCAAAGGGGCGTTGAAATCGGTGACCTGGAAACTCTTCATCGCGTCTCTCCCGCCATCATTTATTTCTTGTCTTGCCCGGACGTTGCCGCGCTTTCCTATGCCGTTGCTAGATGTTTACGCCGTTGCGATCAAGGGATGATGGCAGGCGACGAACTGGTCCGGCGCCACCGCGCGAAGCTCCGGCACTTCGTCGCTGCAGCGCTGGTCCGCCTTGGGACATCGGGTCCGAAAACGGCAGCCCGAGGGCGGCGACATCGGCGACGGCGGTTCCCCGACCGCCACGCTCTCGGCAGGCCGCACGTCCGGATCGGGAACCGGAATGGCCTCGATCAAGAGCGCGGTATAGGGATGCGCGGGGTGGGCGAACAGTTGCTCGGAGGGGCCGACTTCACACAGCCGGCCGAGATACATCACCGCCACCCGGTCGCTGACCGCTTTCACGACAGCCAGATCATGGGCGATGAACAGCAGCGTCAGTCCATAGCGCGCTTTCATCTCTTCCAGCAGATTGAGGATTTGGGCGCGAATTGACACGTCAAGCGCCGAAACCGGCTCGTCGCAGATGATGAACTCCGGATTGAGGACCAGCGCGCGGGCGATGCAGATGCGCTGGCATTGGCCGCCGGAAAATTCATGCGGCAGGCGTCCGATCACCAGACCAGGGTCGAGGCCGACCGCACTGAGCACGTCGCGGACCAGCTGTTCGCGTTGTTTTGGGTCCTTGATGCCCGAGATCACCAGCGGCTCGGCGATGATGTCGCCGATGCGCCGCCTCGGGTTGAGCGAGGCAATCGGATCCTGGAAGATCAATTGCACGCGCCGGCGCATCTGTCGCAGCGTGTCGCCCTGCATCGCCGTGAGGTCCTGGCCATCGAACAGAACCCGCCCCGAGACAGCCCGCCGCAACTGCAGCACCGCGCGACCCAGCGTGGACTTGCCGCAACCGGACTCGCCGACCAGACCGAGGGTCTCGCCGCGCGCAACCTGCAGGCTTACATCCGACACCGCGTGGATCGTCTTGCCGCCCACGGCATATTCAACGACGAGGTTTTCCACCTTGAGAAGGGGGTCGCGCGAAGCCGATGGCTGGCTGATTGGCATCATGCGGTGGCGCCGGCTGCGGCTTCAATCGGGTGAAAGCAGGCATACTGGTGGTCGAACGATTCCGCGGCGGCGAGCGACGGCTTCTCGCGATGACATTGGCCGGCGGCGTAACGGCAGCGCGGCGAAAACGAGCAGCCCTGGATCGGCCGGGTCGGGTCCGGCGGACGCCCCGAAATCGCCGGCAAGGGCGTGTGCGGGGCGGCGTCGATCTTCGGGATCGCCGCCAGCAGCGCCTCGGTGTAGGGCATGCGCATTTTCTTGAACAGCGCCGGCGTCGGCGCGCGTTCCACGACGCGGCCAGCGTACATGACGGCGACCTCATCGGTGCGGCCGGCGACAACGCCGAGATCATGCGTGATCAGGATCATCGCCATATGCCGGCGACGCTGTTCGCGCGCCAGCAGATCGAGAATCTGGGCCTGGATGGTCACGTCAAGTGCTGTGGTCGGTTCGTCGGCGATCAGCAGCTTCGGCTCGCATGACAGCGCGATGGCGATCGCAACCCGCTGCCGCATGCCTCCGGAGAGCTGATGCGGATATTGCATCAATCTCTGCTCCGGCGCGGGAATACCGACCGCAGCCAGCAGCTCGACGCTGCGCCTTTTTGCAGCATTGCCGTCAAGCTCAAGGTGCTCCTGCAGCGTCTCGATCAACTGGGTGCCAATGGTCAACACGGGATTGAGCGACGTCATCGGATCCTGGAATACGACCGCGAGCGACCTGCCGCGAAGCTTGCGCAGGCGTTCGGGATCAAGTCCCACCAGATCCTGCCCATCAAACATCACGCGGCCGGAAGGCCTGGCTTTCCTCGGCAACAGTTGCAGGATCGCGCGCGACAACATGGTCTTGCCGCAGCCGGATTCGCCGACAATGCCTAGGGTTCGGCCGGCACCGACCCTCAAATCGATCTGATCCACGGCGCGAAGATTACCGCGCGGCGTCGGCAAATCGACCGACACGCCCTCGACCGACAGCAATGCGGGCTCTGTCACAGCGCGCCCTGACGCGGATCGGTAAACGTCCGCAGCGCATCGCCAACCAGGTTGAAGGACAAGACGGTCAGGAACATCATGATGGCGGGCAGGAAGGCAAGCCGCGGCGCGATCTCCAGGCTCTCGCGTCCCTCGCCGATCATGCTGCCCCAGCTCGATGTCGGCGGCGGCACCCCTAGCCCCAGGAAAGACAATGCGCCCTCGGCGACGATGGTGACGGCGACGCCAAGCAGGAAGAAGGCGAACAACGGCAGGAACACATTGGGCAGCAATTCGCGGAGCAGGATGCGCGCATGCGTCGCGCCGAGCGCCTGGGCGGCAATCACGAATTCACGCCGCGCCAGGGTAAGCGTTGCCGCCCGCGCGACCCGCATGAAGGCGGGAATGCCAAGCACGCCGAGAATGCAGGTGAGATTAAGGATCGATTGTCCGAGATACGCTGTCACGGCCAGCGCCAGTATCAACGGCGGAAAGGCAAGCAGCACATCCATGCTGCCGACCACCAGCGTTTCAAAACGGCCGCGAAAATAGCCCGCCAGCATGCCAAGGGCGCCGCCAATCGTGATCCCGATCACCGGCGCACAAAGGCCCACGATCAGCGAGATCCGCGCGCCATAGATCAGCCGGGCCAGTTCGTCCCGTCCGAGGCCGTCGGTGCCCAGCCAGTGTTGGGCCGACATCGACGCGCGGCGCTCCAGCATGTCCATGTCGGTCGGGCTCGGCAGCGGCAACAGGTTGGCCAATGCGGCCACGGCAAAAACGAGGGTCATCCAGGCGATCGCCGCCCAGAACAGCGGCCCGAGCCGGCGCGTCCGCCTGACTAGCGTGACGGCGACCTCCTCGCCGATGCCAAGCTCAAGCGTGGCCATGACGGATCCTGGGATCGAGGACGGCGTAGAGCATGTCGACGACAAAATTCATCAGCACGAAGCCGGCGGCGACCAGCAGCACCACGCCCTGCAGGATGATCAGGTCGCGGGTGTAGATCGCGCCGACCAGCAGCCGGCCGATCCCCGGCAGCGCAAAAATGGTTTCGACGATCAGCGCGCCGCCGATCAGGCGGCCGATGTTGATGCCGGTGATGGTCACAAGGGTCAGCGATGACGGCTTCAAGGCGTGCACGAACAGGATGCGCGACGCCTTCAATCCCTTCGCCTTGGCCAACGCGATGTAGTCCTCCTGCAGGGTCGCGATCATGTCGGAACGAAGCACGCGCATGATCCCCGGCCATTCGGCGACCGCCAGCGTCAGCGCGGGCAGCATCAGGAACCGCAGATTTCCAATCGGATCCTCCCGGAACGGCACGTAGCCGGTCGCCGGCAGCCAGCGCAGCTCCACGGCAAACAGGTAGATCAACAGGATCGCGGACAAGAATGCCGGCACCGACAGCATGCCGAAGGCGGTACCGGTCATGAAGCGGTCAAAAACGCTGCCGCTGCGCACCGCGCAAGCAATCGCAAGGGGAACGCCGATCGCAAGGCCCATGATCTCGGCGAGCAACATAAGCTCGATCGAAACCGGCAGCCGTTCGGCAACCGCCTGCAGCACGGTTTGCCCGGTACGGAACGACCTTCCAAAATCGCCCTGCAGCACCTGGCCGAGCCAGCTGAGGTAACGCCACCAGACCGGCTGATCGAGCCCCATGTCATGGCGCAATGCCTCTACTTTCTCGGGCGTCGCCTGGTCGCCCAGGATCACGTAAGCGAGATCGCCCGGCAGCAGCGAAGCGATGAGAAATGTCAACAGCGATACGGCGATCAGGACCGGCACCAGGTGGAGGAGCCTTCGCGCGACAAAGCCGAGCATGGACGGTTATTCCAGCCAGACGTCGGATACGTCGATCACCCCATGATAGATCTTCGGCAAGCCTTTCAGTTTGGGCGTCGAGATCGCGTAATAGGTGTTCTGGAAGGTCCAGAACCAGATCGCCTCCTTATTGATAAGCCGGCTGACCGCGCAATAATCTTCAGTGCGCTTGGCGGTGTCAGCCGTGGTGCGCGCGTGTTCGAGCAGCCGGTCGAGTTCCGGATCGGAATAATTGGCCAGCGCCACCGGACTGCCGGTATGGAAATTGGCGTACATCTGCGGATCGGGATCGGCGAGATCGACGATCCGCCACGGCGTCAGCTGGAACTGACGCATGAAGGCGCGCGGCACGACGGTGGCTTGGTCGATCTGCTCGATCTCCATGGTGGCGCCGACCTGCTTCCAGAACTGCTGCAATACCTGGCCGATATTGCGCCCGCGCGGCGTCGCGGTGACGATCATCTTGAATTCGACCGGCTTGCCGTAGTCCTTGATCAACGCCTTGGCCTTCTCGACATCAGTGGGGAGCGCGCCGTCATCCTTGCATTTGACCCATGAGCCGTCGCCGTAGGGATTGGTGGTCGGCCGCGCAAGACCGTTGGTGATCGCCTGCGACATCTTCTTGCGATCGATCGCCATCACCAGCGCCTGGCGCACGCGCACATCGTCGAACGGCGCGACCTTGGTGTTGAAGGCGTAGACCTGGGCTCCGGAGCCGACATAGGTGTGGACCGTTATCCTGGAATCTTTTTGGGCCTTCTGAATATTGTCCGCATCGTACTCATCGTCCCACACGATATCCGCCTCGCCGGATTGCAGGCTGGCAAAGCGCGACTGCGCATCCGGCAGCGGCTTCAAGACGATCCGGTCAAGGTATGGATGACCCTTGTTCCAGTAGTCCGGATTCTTTTCCAGCACCATGCGATCGCCCGCGGTCCATGACTTCAGGATATAGGGACCGGTGCCGACCGGGTTGCGGTTGTAATCGTCGCCCTTGGTCTTCCACGCCGTCGGCGACTGAATGGCGTTGTTCGAACTCTGGATCGTAAACAGCGACGGCAGGTTCACCGCCGGTTCGTTCAAATTGTAGACTGCGGTCAGCTCGTCGGGCGCCTGCACGTCGTGGATGTAGGCGATGTAAAAGGCACAACGGCACTTGTTGGCCGGATCCTTCTGCCGGTCGAAATTGACCTTTACGGCTTCGGCATTGAATGGTGTGCCATCGTGGAATTTGACGCCGGGCCGCAGCTTGAAGGTCCAGGTCTTGTAGTCGTCCGAGTGGGTCCAGGACAGCGCCAGCTTCGGCTGAGGCTGGGCCTTGTCGTCGAGAGAGACCAGCGTGTCGAAAATCGCCGCAGACGCCGTTAGCGCCGCAGTATCGAAGACGCCGACCTTCAATGGATCAAAACCGGGAATATCGAACTCTAGGCCGACGGTAATGCTGCCGCCCCGCTTTTGCGCGCCGGCGGGGACAGCGAACAAAGCAACGCCAAATACCGCAGCAAGGAATATTTGCGCTGATCTGCGCGAGCGGGTTGCCGCGGCCATATAAACTCCTCCCAAATACCGTCGCCCGGTATTTCCGGAGCGTTGCAGACTGTCCGGCAGATTGTCTGGAATTGCCTGCCCCGGCAAGGCCGGAGGGCCGGATGAAAAGCCGCAGGCCTTGTGTTGTCGTCGCGGCACCGTTGCCGTCAGCGCCGCTCGGTCGCGATCAGCCGGTGAAGCCCGCTATTTCCTGCTCGGAAAGACCGATCTCGCGGAGCACCGCGACAGTATGCTCGCCCAGCGTCGCCGCGCGCTTTCCCGCCGACACACTTGCCCCCGACATGCGGAACGGCACATTCATCACTTTGAAAGTGCCGCCGCCGTCTTCTACCTCCGTCAGCGCGCCACGATGCGCGATCTGCGGATCGGACAAAGCTTCCGCGACGGTACGATAGGCCGAAGCGGGAACTCCGCATCCGTTGAGTGCGGCGAGGCAGTCCACAGTTGAAAGCGTGCGCGACCATGTCTCGACGCTGTCCATCAGATCATTCCAGTTTTCGCGCCGGTCGACATATTTCGCGAACCTGGAATCGACGATCCATTCCGGATGACCGGAGGTCTTGACCAGATTCTGGAACGTCTTTTCGCTGCCGATGGCCAGCATCACATATCCATCCGCGGTCTCGACCGGGCCGAACATCGGGCGGCTCGGCAACCTCACGGCGAATTGCGACGACTGCAGTTCAGTCAGTGTCAGGGTGAGCATCGATTCAAGCATCGAGACGTCGATGTGCTGGCCTTTTTGACTGCCGTGACGCTGATGCAGCGCCGCTGCGATGGCTCCGAACGCATAAGTGCCGCTGACGACGTCGGCGTGATAAATTCCGCAGTAATCCGGCCGGGTTCTCCCCGGCTGGTACGACAGATGGGCCATGTCGTAGCCGGAGGCTGCATGGATGACCGGCGCGTAAGCCGGCAGTTCCGCCGATGGCCCGGTCTGACCGTAGCCGGAGATCGAACAATAGATCAGCGCTGGATTAAGCTCTCGCAACGAATCGTAATCCAGCTTCAGTCTTCGCATCACGCCGGGACGAAAATTCTCGACGAGAATATCTGCTTTCGCCACCAGCCGTCTGATCACCGCGATGGCGTCGGGCGATTTCAGGTCGAGAACGACGCTCTTCTTGCCGACATTGAGCTGGCCGAACGTGGTGCTGCAATTATTGCGGACCGGCGGACGGGTTCGCATCGTCTCACCTTCAGCCGACTCGATCTTGATGACCTCCGCGCCCATGTCAGCCAGCATCCGGGTGCAGTGCGGACCGGCGATCGTGGTGGAAAAGTCGAGGACGCGAAGGCCCTGAAAACTCCTTGTCAAATTACCCTGATCGTTTCCCGCCATTGTCATTCCAAACTCCCTCGACCGTTTAGCTTCGGCCACGGCGTGACCCTGAATTGCGCCGCGTGCCGAGAAGCGGTTCTCCCGGCAAGTACTTACACCGCCGACGGCCGTCCGATTGAGAAAAAAACTGGAACCATTCTTGCATAGTTTAGGTCGGCGCTGGCATGAGGGCGTTTCTTGAAGGTCTTGTTCGTCACCACGGAAATGGATGACTTTATCCGGGTCGGTGGCCTTGCGGCCGTTTCAGCGGCCCTCCCCCGCGCGCTGCGCCCCTGGGGCGACGTCAGGATCCTGCTGCCGGGCTATCGAGACGTCGTCGAACAATTCCTGCATATCCAAGTCGTTGGTCAATGCGCGCCGCTGGCGGAGATGCCGGCATGTTCGCTCGGGTTGGCATCGACCAGGGACGGCCTGCCCGTTTACATCCTGCTGTGTCCGCAGCTGTATGACCGCCCCGGCAACCCCTACGGCGATACGTCGGGCCGGGACTGGCCGGACAATGATGTGCGCTTCGGGCGATTCGCCTCGGCCGCGGCCCAGCTGGCGGCAGGCACTCTGGACAAGAATTGGGCAGCGGATCTGGTTCACGTCAATGACTGGCAAGCTGCGCTTGTCCCGGCTTACCTCGCCTGGAACGCCACCAAGATCCCCACCATTCTCACCATCCACAATTTGGCCTACCAGGGCCTATTCCCGAAAGAGTCGCTGCGACGGATCGGTGCCCCCGAGGACTCGTTCCATATCGATGGCCTCGAGTTCTACGACAAATTGTCCTTCCTCAAAGGCGGCATCGTCTACGCTTCCCATCTCACAACCGTCAGCGAGACCTACGCCAAGGAGATCACCACCTCGGAGCTCGGCTGCGGGCTTGAGGGTCTGCTTCGCCGTCGTTCCGACGCCGCGCAACTAACGGGGATATTGAACGGCATCGACGAAAGCTGGGATCCCCGGGTATGCGCCCAGCTGGCCCAGCCGTTTGGCGCCGGGGACTGGGAAGGCAAGCGTGCGAACGCGGATTACGTCCGCCAGCAGTTCGGTCTGGCGCTGTCGCGTGGCCCGATTTTCGGCCTCGTTGCCCGTCTCGTTCATCAGAAAGGCATCGACCTCGTCCTATCCGCCGCGGACGAGATCATCGAGGCCGGCGGGCAAATCATCGTCACCGGCAGCGGTGAGCCCGATATCGAGCAGGCATTGGTCGACGCACACCGCCGCAGGCCGGATGCGATCGGTGTCGCCATCGGCTTCAACGACGGACAGGCCCGGCGGATTTTTGCCGGCAGTGATTTTACCCTGATGCCGTCGCGCTTCGAGCCGTGCGGCTTAAGCCAGATGTATGCGCAGAAGTTCGGATCGCTGCCGATCGGCCACCAGACCGGCGGCCTCGCGGAAACGATCATGGACGGCGAAACCGGATTTCTGTTCGCGCAACCGTCAACCGAATCGTTTCTCGGCGGCATCCGGCGTGCCTTCACGACCTTCATGACGAAGGACCGCCTCAACTCCATGCGTCAGAGCGCGATGTCGAGATCATTCAGCTGGGACGTGTCCGCGGCCTGCTACGGCGCACTCTATCGGAAGGCCATGTCGCCTTAGATCATGATCCGGTCCGGATGTAGCGTCATTCCGCCGCCGCCGACATGATTTCCGCCTGCTCATGAAGAATGACTCCCGAGAGCGGATCGAACTCGCCGACCCACGGAGAACGATCAAGAACCGCCTGGGTGTGAACATAACCCGCGTCCCAACGCTGCATGATGCCGGACGGACTGAAATCGATGTCCTTGGTATGGTTCTCGCGATCGAGCTGTGGCGCCAACAACCGCACCACATGCATCCGCGTCGGACAACCATAGCCGGCCAATTCCTTCACCGCGTCGCTGTTCCGCTCACTCTCGGGCAATCGGGCGGCGAGTTGGCTGATGACGTGACGCAAACGATGCGCCTGTTGCTGGCGCGCGATATGGCTCGCGATCCGGCTGGAATACTGCACGTCCTTGTGCCGATTAAGCACCTCCGCCATCGTGGTGGGCTCGGCGCCGGACGGATTCCACATGTGGACGGCAAAGATCAGGGAATTCTTGCGGGGGTTGTCGTCGAACACCGCCTCGGTCGGGGTATTCGACAGAATGCCGCCATCCCAGTAAAGCTCGCCATCGATGCGAATGGCGGGGAATGCCGGCGGTAGCGCGCCCGACGCCATGATGTGCTTCACGCCGAGTTTGGAATCGCGGCTGTCAAAATACCGCATCTGGCTGGTTCGGACATGCGCGGCGCCAACCGTCAGCCGCGGCGCGCAGCGATTGACCAGATCGAAATCGACGAGTTCGCTGAGCGTCTGTTCGAGCGGCTCGGTGGAATAGTATCCCGCCCTGTCGGCGCCAAGCGGATAGTCGTTGCCGGCATGGGCCAACGGATTGGGTCTGAAAAAACCCGGAATGCCGTTTGTCACCGTCGACCAGTACGACAGTTTTTCATTGAAGCCGGGAAATACATCGCGGAAACTCCAGATTGGATTCTGCTCCATCCGTTTCCAGAATTCCTTCAGCCGCGACAATCGATTTTGCGGCGCGTTACCGGCGATCAGACTGGCATTGATGGCGCCGATCGATGTCCCGATGATCCAGTCCGGCTCAATCCCGGCCTCGTGCAGCGCCTGATAGACGCCTGCCTGATAAGATCCCAGCGCGCCGCCGCCCTGAAGCACCAGCACGACCTGACCGGGAAGCGACCTGCCCAGTGACCTCAGGCTTTGCCGGGTTCTGTTATCCCTTACATCGTTCATGTCACGCTCCCGTTGGATGCCTGTCGCGTTCTCTGAGGTTCGCGAGACCCTAGGTGAAATCTGCACGGCGGGTGGGCCTGACGGAAATGCCGTTTGGCTTCCGAAACCATAGGCTGGCGCTATCGCGGTTCTGGTGTCATTGCAGGCATTTATCGGCTAGTTTGCAGGCAAGGTCAGACCGGGGCACGACCATGGAAATGCATCAGGTTCGCTACTTCCTGGCTGTCGCGCGGGTGTTCAACTTCACGCGCGCCGCCGACGAGTGCAACGTGACCCAGCCGTCGCTGACGCGGGCGATCAAGCAACTCGAGGTAGAACTCGGCGGCGACCTGTTCCGGCGCGAGCGGCCGGCAGCGCAATTGACCGAACTTGGCCAGCGCATGCACCCGCTGCTCAAGCAGTGCTATGATGCCGCGACCGGAGCTCGACAACTTGCGTCGTCATTCAAGAGCGGCGAAGTCGGGGCGCTCAGGATCGCCCTCACCCATTCCGTCGACCTGTCGCTGTTGATCCCGTATCTCGACCAGATCAAGCGGCTGTTCAACCGGCTTGAATTTCGCTTCCTGCGCGGCAGCGCCCGGGAAGTCGGGGAATTTCTCAAGAAGGGCGAAGCCGAGCTCGGCATTGCCGCTGAAATCGGCGAAGAATGGGACCGGCTCGATACCTGGCCGTTGTTCACCGAAGGCTTCCAACTCGTCGTCAACAAGCGTCATCCGTTGGCGGACCGTGAAGATATCGCCTTCGAGGATCTGCAAACGGAGCAATTGCTCTTGCGAAATTTCTGCGAGCATGCGGAGCGGTTGAGCGCATCGTTCCGCAACCACGGTATCGAGGTGGACCACAGCCACGGTATTTCATCGGAACGCGACCTGATCGAACTGCTCGAAGCCGATATCGGCATCGCGGTCATTCCGCGCAGCGTATCGACGCCCGAAACCCTCAAACGGGCAAATGTCGATGGGCTCGATATACGCCGTACCGTCCACCTCTATGGCGTCGCCGGACGCGAGCGCACCGCCGTGGCATCAGCCGTGATGAGGATGTTGCGTGGCGCCGACTGGTCGAACTATCTGAGCGCGTAACCAGGGCTACGCCGGCGGCGTCATCGACAAGCCAGCGGCTCTGAAGACTTAATTTGCGGCTCTGAACGCTGCGATCAGGTCGTCGATCTCCATGCGTTTGCGGAAATCGGGATCCACGAACCGCGCCTTCACCAGCCCGTCGCGGCCGACCACGAAGGTCGCGGGTATCGGAAGCACCCAGCCGTCGTTGCCATGAAAGTTTTTCATGTCCTGATACGACAGAAGCCGCTGTATTTCGGTTCCGAGCCAAATAGCGAGATTCAACGACAGCGCATAGCCATTGTCGAGATCGGTCAGAACCGGGAATGGCGCGTCGGAATCGGATTTGAACTTCTCTGCGAATTGCTGCACCTCGGGCATGATCGCGACGACCTGACCGCCCAACGCCTTGATCCGGTCCAAGGCCTGAACCACCGCCCCGACGTTCAGTCTGCAATACGGGCACCAATGCCCACGATAAAACATCACCGCGACCGGTCCGTTTTCCAGCAGGGATTTCAGATCGATCAGCCGCCCGGTCACATCCGGAAGGATGAAGGGCGGCATCGCGTCGCCCGGCCGTGGCGCGTTTTCTCCGCCGCCGTTTTCGTGGATCCGCGCCACCAGCCGATCGACCGCTTCACCATAGGCTGGAAATATCTGTCGCCCTGCCGCGGCATAGGCGTCCAGCCGTTCGTTCAACGTCCCCTCCATGTCGCGGCACTCCTGGAAGGCCAGTTTGAGACGCTCGGCATTGGCAGGCGAAAGCGACGTCATGTCTTGCTCCGGCGGATTGGCTCTTCAGATTCACTGACTGAAACATGCGGTGGCATCACACCGCAGCGCAATTGGATTTCCCGGACATTGTACTATTTTCCCGCGCAGGCCGCCCGCAAGGGGCGGCCTCATGGTTCGCCACAACGGCTGACACCCCGGCTTCAAAATCAAGGCCGATAGAAGTTGCCGGTGGGATCGAGCGTTCCGGACACCATGTACATCTGGCCACCTTCCATGAAGAAGACGGTGTTGCCCGGCACCTTCCTGGCGCGCTTCATCATCGCCTCGTGACCCTTGGCTCCTGATGCCATCGCCATCGTCGCCATTTTTCCAGGGCCGCTATACATATAGGCCATGCCCGGGTTGAATTCCCAGGGGACCTGGGAGAATGCGGAAGTTGCCATCGCCGCAAGTGCTGCGGCCGCAATGAGGGTCTTGGACAAAGTGGTCACTGGAAAATCCTCCGAATTAACCTGGACGCCCGCCAATCGGGCGCTAACCCGATCAGAGGCTGAATTACCGAAGGTTAGAAATACCGTTGTACAATCGGTTCGATAGCCGTGGGGCATCGCGCGCGCCGCAATAGCGCCGCTCGGATTACAGCCTCGACATAGCGTTGCGCTATCGATTCAAAAGCCAACGGGCATTTCCTCGAGCAAGCGATTTAAACGATGGTGGCCTTGTAGCCAGCCAAATCATCCGAGGCTGCGGTATCACAGAGGAGACAACGACATGTTCAAGCCCACCGCAAATTCACGCGCGCTCTGGCAAGGTCTCGCATTCGCCTGCGTCATCGCCGGATCGGCCACCACTGCATCGTCAGCCTTCGCCGGCGAGTGTCCCGCCGACAAGATGAAGGCGAACGCCCGCGAGGAAGTCACATTCAAGCCGGTCGGCGTAACCGACGTGACTTTGGGAGCGATCGACCTCGAAAAGCAGCCGGCGCACCTCAAGGACCGCGAGTTGCGCTTCCGCAAGCTGACGATCGAGCCCGGCGGCGTCGTGCCATGGCACAGCCACGACGACCGACCCGCTCTCATTTTTGTGCAGCAGGGCGAGATCGTCGAATACGCCAGCAATTGCGCCGAGCCGATTTTGCACAAGGCCGGCGATATCAGACCCGAGGTGTTCGGCACCTCGCATTGGTGGAAGAACCTCGGTACCCAGACCGTCATTCTCTATGTCGGCGACGTCCGCAAGGATCCGCACGACCACAATATGTAACGACCGCCCAAGGCTTGTTATTTGATGTGACGTCCTGGGAGCCCCCGTGCCCCCCAACACGCCCAGGCGTCACGTCTCTTTCTTAATCAAGCTTTCGCAGGGACCGCCGCGCCATGACCGACATATCCGCGCAGATGAAATCCGAAAGCATGGAACTACACGGTCATTCACCCGGCGTGGTGCTGCGGTCGCTCGTCATCGGCCTGACGGCCTTCCTCACGGTGGTCGATTTGTTTGCAACGCAGGCGATCCTCCCCTCGCTGACCAAGCGTTACAACGTGACACCGGCGGCGATGGGTTTCGCGGTCAATGCCAGCACGATGGGAATGGCGGTTGCCGGACTTGTCGTTGGATTTCTGAGCCCGCACATCGATCGCCGGCTCGGCATTTTGTTGAGCCTCGCCCTGCTCGCCATTCCGACCGCCTTGCTGGCGGTCGCGCCCAATCTCACGGTGTTCACGATCCTTCGCGTCATGCAGGGATTGTGCATGGCATCGGCATTTGCGCTGACGCTGGCCTATCTCGGTGAACAGTGCAACTCGACGGATGCGGGCGGCGCCTTCGCGGCCTATATCACCGGCAACGTCGCCAGCAACCTGATCGGCCGCCTGGTTTCCGCAGCTGTCGTCGACACGCTCGGGCTGGCATCGAATTTCTATTTCTTCGCGACGTTGAATCTCGCCGGCGCCGCGCTGGTGTACTTCACTATCCAGCGGGTGCAGCCGATGCATTCGAGGGCGATGACGCAATCGCCTTTCGCAACGATGCTCGGGCACTGGCGCAATCCGTCGCTTCGCGCCGCATTCGGCATCGGATTCTGCATCCTGTTCGCCTTCATCGGGACCTTCACCTTCGTCAACTTCGTGCTGGTGCGTCCGCCGCTATCGCTCGGGCGAATGGATCTGGGATTTGTCTATTTTGTGTTTTTGCCCTCCATTGCGACGACGCTTCTTGCCGGCAAGGCCGTCACGCGCTTTGGAACGCGGCCGGCGATCTGGGGCGCGCTTGCTGTCGCGGCGAGCGGCCTGCCGCTGATGCTGTCCTCGCATCTTGCGGAAGTGCTGGCCGGCATGGTTCTGGTCGGTGCCGGTACGTTCTTTGCGCAGGCCTCGGCAACCGGCTTTGTCGGGCAAGCCGCCGGTGAAAGCAGCGGCGTGGCGAGCGGAACGTATCTGGCCTGCTATTTCCTGGGCGGCCTGGTCGGCAGCGCGGTGCTCGGTCAATTGTTCGACCGCTTCGGTTGGATCGCCTGCGTCGCCGGCGTGGGGGCGTCGTTGGCAATGGCCGCGTTGCTGACCGCGCGCCTGACGATACCCGGCACGGATGAGCGAACCTAGTCCGGGGGCGTTTGCCGTGCCCGACGCGGCGCGCGCGCAGCGCGTTCACCATCACCAGCAGTGAGGAGCCGACATCGCCCGCCGGGGCGATCCGAGGTGTTACAACTCCGCTGATGGCAATCGGGACGAGTTGTCAAAACGCGTTATGAAAGAGCGGTTGTCGGTTTCGATTGTGGACGGATCTACACTTCGCTGCGGGCACAATCCGCAAGCGCTTTGAGAACGTCCCTGCGAGCGATAATACCTGCCAATCGATGGTCGCTGTCGATGGCGGGAACGCTCCTGATACGATGATCGATCATGAGCTGGAGTACCCTCGTCAATTTGGTGTCGGTTCGAACGTAAATGAATTCCGAAGTCATGACATCGGCGACGGTTCGCTTCATCAGCTGCTCATATTGGGGAACCATCTGGTTAGGCGTGAAGACAAAGCATTTCAGCAAATCGAACTTGGTTACAATGCCGACAACCTGCGCGTCCTCTTCGACCGGATAGGCGTTGAAATCGTCGCGCTCGAACATGTCGCTCAGATCGCGCACGGTGAGCTCGCGCGTCACCGTCTTCACGGTGTTGGTCATATGACCGGCAACGGTTTCTTCGAGAAATTTATACACGGCGCGATCCCATCAATTCTGGTCGTTTCAGCGTTGACACCTAATGCGACAGCAATACGCAACGACTGGATTGGGTCATGAGGTGCTGTGTCATGCCGCCAAGGATCAATTCGCGGAAACGCGAATGACCATAGGCGCCCGCGACAACAACACCCGCACCGACGTTAGCAGCTATTACATCCAGTTGGGCGATCACGTCCCCGCTCTGCTCCGGCACGACCTCGGAGGCAGAAACGCCGTGACGTGACAGCCATGTCACAACATCCCTGACCCGCGACACCGCCGCCGACCGGCTGTCGTCGGCTTCCACGATCTCGGCGACATTGACCTCCTTGGCCTTGCGGAGCATCGGCAAGGAATAGGCGATCGCCCGCCTCGCCTCCGGTGTGTCCTTCCAGGCCATCAGAACGCTTCGCAAATCGAGCCAACTGACATTGTCCGGCGCGATGAACAGCGGCCGGCCCGCCTGCATCACGAGATCTTTCGGGCCGGCCCGCGCGAATGGGTCCGAAAGCGTGTTGCTCTGCCCGCCGCTGACGATGATGTCGGCGCAACGTGATTCCTGCAGGATATACCGCGCCGGAAAGTCGATCGCGCAGCGCCATTCGACATGCTTGGCCCGATTTTTGGTCGCCTCGCGGAATTGCACTTCCAGTTCCGACATCCGCTTCTTGATCAATGCCTGACCCTGGTCGATCAGATTTTGCGCCTGATCCCCCGAGGTGAAATAGAGTGGCGGACTGAACTGCGCCGCCGCGATCCCGACAATGCCAGAGTCAAATCGCTCGGCGATCTGGCCGGCGGCTTCAAGACGAGCCTCGTTCGACTCATCCAGCGCCAGGCTGACCATGACGGTCGCGTATGTCATCTAACCTCTCCGTTGCCACCAGACGTCAGATGCTTCTAGGCTTCGAACCGAACGGCGGGATGAGATAGATCAAAGTCCTCCCACCCCCGAAAAGGCAAAACATCCGGGAAACATCGCGGCGAGATGGGCGGAAACTTGCGCCCAGGGTCATTCGGCGAAAGGGTCACTCGGCGAAATTGCACGTTTGGCACCGGGGATTGAGATCGCGGCACTTTCCCGACCGTGATCTGGTGTAGGATCGCCGGGCGCGGTGTACGCCGGTTCAGGCTGGCGGGTGACGCTGGATATATGGAAGTGAAGGCTCAGGCGTGACCAACATAACTCGATCGTCGTCAGCTGACGCTGTTGGCAAAGAGCATTTCATGCTCAGAATCGAGGGATTCGGCGTCGGAACCTGGGACCTTGACCTTTCAACGCGAGAGTTGGAGTGGTCCGATACCACGAGAAGCCTCTTCGGCATCACCCGCGACACGCCGGTTACCTACGAGCTGTTTCTTTCTCTTCTCGAACCACAGGATCGTGACCGCACCGAGCAGGCGATCAAGAGGGCCGCAGAAGTCGGCGGCAATTTCGACGTTTCTTTCAGGGTTGGCCGGACGCCGCGACCTGGTCAGTGGATTCGCGTGCGAGGCGGCCCCGTCAAGGATGAGGCCGGGACTTCACGCCATCTCAGCGGAATCGTTCTCGATATCGACGAGGAGAAACTGCTCGAAGAAGCGTTGAGGACGCGGGAGAATCACCTCCGCTCGATCCTCGACACGGTGCCGGATGCCATGATCGTCATTGATGGAAATGGCATCATGCAGTTTTTCAGCACCGCGGCCGAGAGACTGTTTGGCTATACCGAGCAGGAGGCGATCGGCAAGAACGTCAGTGAGCTGATGCCCCACCCGGATCGGGAACGTCACGACGGCTATCTGGCGCGCTATCGATCCACGGGCGAACGGCACATCATCGGTATCGGACGGATCGTGACCGGCAAACGCCGGGACGGAACGACCTTTCCGATGCATCTCACGATCGGCGAAATGCAATCCGGCGGAGCGCCCTACTTCACCGGCTTCGTGCGCGACCTGACCGAGCACCAGCAAACACAGACACAGCTCCAGGAATTGCAATCCGAACTCGTTCACGTGTCTCGCCTGAGCGCGATGGGGGAGATGGCCTCGGCGCTCGCGCACGAACTTAATCAGCCCCTCGCCGCCATCAGCAACTACATGAAAGGCTCGCGCAGGCTGCTGTCCGGCAGCCTCGATCCCAATACGCCGAAAATTGAAAATGCGATGGACCGCGCCGCCGAACAGGCGCTGCGCGCCGGCCAGATCATTCGCCGGCTTCGTGATTTCGTTTCGCGAGGCGAATCCGAAAAACGCGTCGAAAGCCTGTCAAAACTGATTGAAGAGGCGGGCGCGCTCGGTCTGGCCGGTGCCCGGGAGCAAAACATTCAGCTTCGCTTCAATCTGAATCCGGAGTTCGATCTGGTCCTGGTGGATCGGGTCCAAATTCAGCAGGTCTTGGTCAACCTGTTCCGCAACGCCCTCGAGGCGATGGCGCAATCGCCGCAACGGGAGCTTATCGCATCGAACGGCAAAGTCGCCGACGACATGATCGAAGTCGCGGTGTCCGATACCGGGACCGGATTCCATGATGACGTCAAGCCCAATCTGTTTCAGACTTTCTTTACAACCAAAGCGACCGGCATGGGGGTAGGCCTCTCCATAAGCCGCTCGATCATCGAAGCCCATGGCGGCCGGATGTGGGCCGAAAATAATGCCGCGGGAGGAGCGACGTTTCGCTTCACGCTTCCCGCAGCATCCAACGAGAGTTGACATATGCCGGATAAGGGAAAGGTTTACGTTATCGACGACGACGAGGCGATGCGGGATTCGCTGAACTTCCTGCTCGATTCCGCCGGCTTCAAGGTGACGCTGTTCGAAACCGCTCTGAGCTTTCTCGAGGCCCTCCCCGGCCTGGACTTTGGATGCGTTGTTTCCGACGTCCGCATGCCCGGCCTTGATGGAATCGAGCTCCTGAAACGCATGAAGGCAGGCAACAGCACGTTTCCGATTGTGATCATGACCGGGCACGGCGATGTACCGCTTGCCGTCGAGGCAATGAAACTGGGAGCGGTCGATTTTCTCGAGAAGCCCTTCGAAGATGATCGCCTGATCGGCATGATCGAGGCCGCTATCCAGCAGGCGGAGCCGGCCGCCAAGAGCGAGGCGGTCACACTCGACATCGCGTCACGGATCGCAACTCTCAGTCCTCGCGAGCGCCAGGTCATGGACGGCCTGATCGCCGGGCTTTCCAACAAGCTGATCGCGCGCGACTATGACATCAGCCCCCGCACCATCGAGGTTTACCGGGCAAACGTAATGACGAAAATGCAGGCCAACAGCCTGTCGGAACTGGTACGGCTGGCGATGCGCGCCGGGATACTGAACGATTGAGCTAAATCAAGCCGCGGCAGTCACGATGGGTGTTGCATGACAATATGTCTCATTCAAATCAGCACCCAACGCGCGGTTTTTCGTGATGGCTGCGCTCGCAAAACCAACGGTCTACGTGGTTGACGACGATGCGGCCGTGCTCAGTTCGCTGCGGTTTCTTCTTGAAACGGACGGATTCGCCGTTCGAACCTTCAGGAACGGCCCGGCGCTGCTGAGCGCGGTCCGTTCGACCGGCGTCGACTGCTTCGTGATCGACTACAAAATGCCTGATATAAACGGCATCGATCTGGCCGGCCGTTTGCGGAATCGCGATATTGCCGCGCCGATCATCCTCATAACCGGTTACCCGGACGAAAATATCTCGGCAAGGGCTGCAGCTGCAGGTGTACGGCATGTTTTGCAGAAGCCGCTCCTCGAGGAGAGCCTTGTTAGCCGTATTCGAGGGGCCATTCAGGAAATCCGTCCGGCGGCGGGTTAAGGAGCCCAGCCATGACCTCCGGTACAAGTACGTAGGTAGATCCCCTTAAGTTACCGCACGAAATTTCCAAGCCCGATTATCCCGTTTAGCAATTGGTCATCCGCCGCAAGGAGATGACCTATGCTCAGCACTTCCGTTATCGGCAACAAGATTAGCCCCGTTGCCTACCCTGTCCCCGTTCTCGACCAATTTGGCGCGGTCACCGGGCACGCCGGCCTCATCGCCACTGAATTCACCTACAAAAAGGATGAGGAAATCTACGGAGAGGATGAGCCCGCGGAATACGTTTACCAGGTGATCAGCGGCGCGGTTCGCAGTTACAAATTGCTGTCCGACGGACGGCGTCAGATCGGCGCATTTCATTTGCCGGGTGACGTTTTCGGGCTTGAATCCGGGACGGTGCATCGGCTGGCGGCGGAAGCCATTATCGATACCACCGTACGGCTGGTAAAGCGCCGCAGCCTTGAGCAAGCCGCCGGGGTGGACGTCAAGGTCGCACGTAACCTCTGGACCATGACGGCAGGCGACCTTCGACATGCGGAGGATCACATGCTGCTGCTCGGGCGCAAGACCGCGATGGAGCGCGTGGCCACTTTCCTGCTGGAGATGGATCGCCGGCTTGCGGTCGCGGGCATGATGGCGCTGCCGATGTGCCGCCGGGATATCGGCGATTATCTCGGCCTCACGCTGGAAACCGTCTCAAGAGCGCTTTCGCAGTTTCACGCGCAAGGGGTACTCGGGTTTTCCGGTGCGCGTCAGATCGTGCTTCGCAATCGCCAGCGTCTGCGCACCATGGACACATGAGAGCTATTATCACGTGGTTCGCCGCGTTTCCGGCATCACCAGCCAGATCATGGCCAGGCCCGTCGCCGCAACGGCCGCGAGCCCCAGAAATGCAAAACTGCTGCCGAAACGATCGGCGACGTAGCCGGCCAGCACCGTGCTGAGCGAAGCGCCGATGCCGGTCGCGGTGCCGACGATGCCCTGCGCAAGATTGAAATGGCCGCTGCCGAACGCGACATCGGCGACGATCAACGGAATCATGACACTGAAGACCGCGGCCGTGACGCCGTCGAAGACCTGCACCGCGACCAGCAGGTAGGGATCGCTCACGGTGGCGAACAGCACACCGCGGATGGCCAGCGCGGCGAAGCCCAGCAACAGCAGCGGCCGTCTGCCCCATCGCTGCGCCGCGCGTCCGACCGACGGAGACGACAGCGCGACGATGGCTTGCGGCACGATGATACAGGCGGCGATCAGCACCGGCGCCCACTGGCTTGAGCGGGTGGTTACGACGCCCGCCATGATCGGAAGCATCGCCGCGTTGGCCAGTTGCAGCAGCAGCACGGCGCCGGCGAAGATCAAGAGCGGCGGCTGGCGCATGAGATTTAGAACGCTGGTTGCGTTGGCGTCGGGCTCCTTGCGCACTACCGCGCCATGCGCCTGCGCGGGATCGATTTCAAACTCGCGGATTCTGGCGAGCGCCAGCAAGGTCGGGATTGCCAGAAGGAAGGTGACGAGAAACACCGAGCGGCTCGACAGCAGATAGCCGCACGTTCCCATGACGGCTGCGGCAACTCCGTTGCCGAGCGACGCGTAACGGGCGTTGCGTCCGAACCGCTCCCCAATCGCAAGCGGCCCGACCAGGCCGAGGCTGATCGCGGCAATCGCCGGACCGAGGACGCAACTCGCGGCGGCGTGCAGGGTCGCAGCCGCCACCACCACCGGAAAGATCGGCCATGCGGCATATCCCAGCGCGCACATGCCAATCGTCGCCACCGCTAGGCCGGCCACCAGCCGTTCGGAGCGCGCCGCGTCGACGATGGCGCCGCCCGGCATTTGTCCAATCAGCCCGACGAGACCACCGATCGACAGCACAAGGCCGATCTCGACCTGGGTCCACTTCTGCGTTGTCAGGTACACCGCGATGAATGGACCGAAGCCGGTCTGCACATCGGCGAGAAAGAAGATGAACCAATCAAGTCCGCGCAAGCTCTGGCGCGACGGCGTTGACGCCGGCGTACCGGCAGGCGGCTCCGGCGCCGACGGCGCAACGTTTTCAGTATCGATCGGCCGCCCACGACGGTCACGATCAATTCGGTCGATCGAATGTCGGGATGAACGCGCCAACAGGATATCTCTCTGCCCTTAAGGACCATACTGCAGGGGCTGCAGACTGCCCGATGCGCCGAGCACGACGATCGGCGCGTCCTCCTTGTATTCGGGCGCCGCCCTCACCTGTTCCTTGGTCAATTCGAGCGAGATGCTGTCGCTCTTGTTGCCGATGCGCCAGAAACGCAACGCATTCCAGTCGACCACGATTTTCCGGCTGCCTACGCCCAGAAAACCGCCGAAATCGATGACGGCTGCGCGCACCTGGCCGGCGCGATCGACAACCACGTCCACGATCCGCCCCATATCCTCGTCCGCCGCGCTGCGGACATCCCGTCCAAGCACGCCATGCGCATCCGCAGCGCCAATGATCGTGACGGAAGGTGGCGGCACGCCGTCTTTCGGGGCCGCCACCGCGGGGGCGGTATTTGGCGGCGCGGCGTTGGGACTCCCTTGCGGCACAGCGGTGTCATCGGCTGCCCAGGATGCGACAGCCGACAACGATGCAAGAACGATCATCATCGACGCGAACGGACGTTTGGCGCGCATATGGCCTCCTGTTCATCGAAGGGGCATCAGTTCCGCGTGCAGTCCAGGCGAGCCAGGTGCAGCCAGTCGTCGACGGCTGGAGCCCGACGGCCCGCGGGTACCAACGGGGATCGGCAATCAAAGTTCGAATCTTCCACGCTTAGCGTCTCACGGAGACGGAAAAAGGTATCCCCGCGTTCAATGCGCGAGAACGATCGACACCTGAATCTGGCCGCGCGTACGTAAAACTTCCAGCGACACGTCATCGCCGTGGCGACGGACCCGCAGATCGACGCTCGAAGAACCCAGTTGCAGTTCGCGCAGGATCACTTCATTAAGGAACGCTGGCAGGCGCGGGTTGCGCAGCCGAATTTCGCCGCGCCGTGCGTCGAATTCGAGACCGAGTGCGGCTTCCAGCAGCGTAAACGGCGTCGCGCTCGCCCAGGCCTGCGGCGCGCAAGCAACCGGGTACAGCGTCGGGCCGCGGCGTCTTTCACGCTGAAACCCGCAGAACAATTCGGGGAGCCGCCGCAAATCCATATAGCTGGCGGCATCGAACAGGCCCTTGAACACATGTTCGACCGAATGCTTCAGCCCGTAGCGCGCGAGGCCGAGCGCGATCAACGCATTATCGTGCGGCCAGATCGATCCATTGTGATAGGACATCGGATTGTAGCGCGCTTCGCCACGCGCGACGGTGCGGATGCCCCATCCTGAAAAGAATTTATTGCTCATCAGATCGCTGGCGACCATGCGCGCCCGATCCGTCCGCGCAATCCCGGTAAACAGCAATTGCCCGGCATTCGACGTTCGCACCTTGCACGGCTGTTTGGCGCCGTCGAGCGCAAGCGCATAAGTTCCGAGGTCGGCGCACCAGAAAGCCTGTTCGAAGCGTTCGGCCAGCCGCTGCGCATCAGCTTCGAGTTGTCGCGCCCTGTCCACCAAGCCCAGCCGGAGCGCGCAGCGCGCTGCCAGGTGCTTGCCGGCAAACACATATCCCTGAACTTCCGATAGCGCGATGTAACCTTCGGCAAGCCGTCCGTCGGCATGAAAGATGGCGTCGTAGGAATCTTTCCAGCCCTGGTTGGCCAATCCCTGCTCGGAGGCGCGCTGATATTCGACAAATCCATCCTGATCGGGATCGCCCGCTCCGTCGATCCAGCGCAACGCCGCCTCGATCGCAGGCCACAACTCCGCCAGTGTCTCGTCGTCGCCGGTGCGTTCGACATAGAGCCCGGCCAGCAGCACGAACAACGGCGTCGCATCGACGCTGCCGTAATATTGCGCGAACGGCACTTCGCGCAGCGCCGCCATCTCGCCGCCGCGCATTTCATGCAGGATCTTCCCGGGCTCGGCGTCGGCCAGCGGATCGATCGATTTTGCCTGATAGAATGCGAGCCGCTTCAGCACACCACGCGCGACGCGCGGATCGATCCACAACATCTGCAGCGCCGTAATCAGGCCGTCGCGGCCGAACGTCGTCGAATACCAGGGAATGCCCGCATAGGGATAGCGGCCCTGCGGCGTTTCCGTCATCAGCATGTTGAGGTCAGCCATCGACTGGCACAGCACCTCGTTGAAGATATTGTTGGAAGTTTCGATGCTGGTTGCACCCGATGTCGATTGGCGCATCTCGCGGCGGTGCGCCAGCAGTCCACGAAAGAATGGCGACGGCTTGAGCGCGGCCGGCTTGTTGCAGGCAACCGACACGAACAGCGAACTTGCCTGTTGCGGCGCCAGATCGAGATGAAAGGTGGCGGCATTCACCGCAAGCCGCGTCGGGCGCGGATCGAACTGAAGCGCCGTACTGCGCGGCTTGCCGTCCAGCCCGTTGTATTCCAGCGCAACGTCGGCTGGGCCGAGCAGCTTGCTTGAGCCGATGCCCCGGCGCGCGCGGCGCTCGCCGCGCACTTCAAACAAGTCGGCGAAGTCATTATCGAACAGAAGCGTCAGGTCGAAGCTCGCGGTGTTCTCGCCGTGATTCTGCAGGCCGATCCGCTGATAGGCGGTACCACGCCACAGAAAGATCGTGCGTACAATGTGCAGCATGTCCTTCTGCAGCACGATGCGCTCGTTACGATAGACGTCGGGATTGGTGAGATCGACCGTCAGCGCCGAGTTATCATCGCGCAGGTTAGATCCGAGCAGCAGCGGCTGGACGCCGTCCAGCACCAGTTCAAGCCGCGCGAGATAGCGGGTATCGGCATTGAACAGACCATCGGGCCCGCCGGCGGAGGCGCCGATGTCGCCGTGACTGTCCAGCACGACGAAGGTGTCGTCATGCTTGAGTGCGCGGCGCGGCCTTGCCGCGGGCCCGGTCATCGGAATGTAGAACGGCGATTCCTCGACGACTTCGATCTCGCGAATAGCGCTTTGCGTCATAGCTTCGATTGCCATTGGGTGACCTTAGCCGGTTTGCTTGCAGCACGTTCCGCGCGACGGTACGCAAGTCAAAACAATCTTGACGGACGCTTAGGCCGCATGGGTTGCGTGGGTAGCAAGCCGGCCCATTTCCCGCGCTACCAGTTCCCGGTACGGACCCCTGCCCTGCATCAGGATATCTGGTGGTCCGTCTTCGATGATTCGACCACCTTGTAGCATGATCACGCGGTCAAAATTACGCAGCGTCGCAAGACGGTGGGCGATTGCGATGACGGTACGCCCGCGCATCAGGCGGCCGAGCGCCTCGCGTATCGCCTCCTCGGATTCGCTGTCGAGCGCCGCCGTGGCCTCGTCCAGCAGCAGGATCGGCGCATCCTTCAGGAACGCGCGCGCGATCGCGATGCGCTGGCGCTGCCCGCCGGACAGCTTGACACCGCGATCCCCGACCATGGTCTCCAAGCCCTCCGGCAATGTCTCGACAAAGTCGCAGCGCGCCGCGATGGCCGCGCGCAGCACCTCATCGTCAGTCGCGCTTGGCCGTCCGTAGCGGACATTTTCCATGATCGAACGATGGAACATTGAGATGTCCTGCGGAACCACCGAAATCGCCGCCCGAAGGCTCTCCTGGGTGACCTTGGAGATGTTCTGGCCATCGATCGCGATGTGGCCCTGGTTCACATCGTAAAATCTCTGCAGCAAGGTGAACACAGTGGATTTCCCGCCCCCGGATTGTCCAACCAGCCCAACCCTTTGGCCTGCATTGAGGCGGAGGCTGAACTTGTCGAATACCTGCGTGCCCCCGGGATAGTGGAACGACACCTTGTTGAACACGATTGCCGCCCCAGCCTTCACCAGCGGTTCGGCTTTAGGGTGGTCGCGCAGTTCATGGGGAAGCAACAGGGTGGCAATCGCCTCGGTCAAGCGGGCGACGTGCTGGGTGACATCGACCAGCGCCACTGCGAGATCTCGGGTGGCATTCAGAATCGAAAGCCCCAAGGTGCAGACCAGCACGACGTCGCCGGTGCTGGCGCCGCCGCGCTGCCAAAGCACGATAGCCCAGGCCAGCAACGCGATCGTCAGCACGACGGTAACCGCAGCGTGGGTGAGCCGCAACTTTTCGAGGTAACGAAGGCTGCGTCCGCGCGCCGTCACTTCCCGGTTGACGGTGGCATCGAACCGGTCGTGCTCGAGGCTGAGACCACAGAACGCCCGCACCAGCGGCATGTTGTTGATGACATCGACCATTTCACCATCGACCGCGGCGGCCTTGTCCGCGAACTCGTCATGCAAGGGTTTACCTTTGGCGGCCAGGTGAAACATCGCAACCACCATTCCACCTGCGATCACGATCAGACCTGCCGCCATCGGCAGGCTCACGGTTCCGATCAGCGCGATCGCCGCGACGGTCGCAATGCAGGGCGGTAGTACATTCCAGACGAACATATTTTCGACGGTGAAGACGGCATTCGATGTCGCGGTAATGCGGCTTGTCAGCATTCCCGGCAGCCGATCGGAAAAATAGCTCGGCGCGTGGCCGGTCAGGTGACGGAAAATATCGCGGCGCAAATCGCCGGTTACCCGCACGAAGGTAAAGCTCGCGGTCCAGCTGGCGATCCGCCACAGAAAATTATCCGCCGCAATCAGTGACATGAGAAAAACGAATGCCAGCCATACGCGGCCTGCACTGCCCGGCCCTGCCGACAAGCCATCGACCAGATACTTTACGCCATATTGTGTGCCTACGGAACAAGCAACCGCTGCAACAACAGCAGTCACAATGACGACGTGCGAAGCAAGACGCTGGCGAAGGTAGCGCAGCACAAATGGCAGCGGACGATTTGCATATCCTGAAAGAACGTCCATGTAGCTGCAAACTCCTTGTAATAGAAGGAAAACTCAATCGGGCATAGGTCATACGATCGAATGGTGGAGCCTGCTTCGCAATTGCCTTCGCGACGCCATGGCTCCGCAACATTTGTCCCGCATCGACAGTGAATGAGATCTGACCGGGCGTGATGGCATCAGCAAGACCGTGATGTGGAAGAACTACGCTAGCTCTAAGGAACTTCGCAGATGCGAGAACGTTCCAGTTTCGGTGTGTCGGTGCCAACGTGGCCAAAGAGCATTTTGGTCATTCACAATGACAAGAGGAGATATGTAAAATGCGCATCGCGCAGGTTGCTCCGCTGACGGAGGCTGTACCCCCTAAACTGTATGGTGGCACCGAACGGGTGGTACACTGGCTGACCGAGGAACTGGTAGCGCTGGGAAACGACGTCACGCTGTTCGCCAGCGGCGATTCCCAGACCTCGGCGAAACTCGACGCGACCTGGCCGAAGGCGCTGCGCCTCGACGGATCCGTTCGCGATCCCAACGCGCTGCATATGGTGATGCTGGAGCGCGTACGACAAAAATGCGACGATGAAGAGTTCGACTTTCTGCACTTCCATCTCGACTACTATCCGTTCTCGCTGTTCTACCGGCAGCCAACTCCGTTTCTGACCACCCTGCATGGCAGGCTCGATCTGCCCGAGCACCAGCCGGTGTTCACGACATTTTCATCGGTCCCGGTGATTTCGATTTCCAACGCGCAGCGGCGGCCGGTGCCGCAAGCCAACTGGGTCCGCACGATCCACCACGGCCTGCCGGAAAAATTGCTGATGCCGCGGCCGGGGACCCCGAGCTACCTCGCCGTGCTGGGCCGGATTGCGCCCGAAAAGGGGGTCGACCGCGCCATCAAGATCGCGATCCGATGCGGCATCCCGCTCAAGATCGCCGCCAAGGTCGATCGGGCCGACCAGGACTATTATGATGAACTCATTCGCCCGCTGATGGATCACCCTCTGGTCGAATATATCGGGGAGATCAGCGACCACGAAAAATCCGACTTCCTCAGCGGCGCGATCGGGCTACTGGTCCCGATCGACTGGCCGGAGCCGTTCGGCCTGGTCATGATCGAGGCGATGGCATGTGGTACGCCGGTAATCGCATATAACCGGGGCTCGGTTCCCGAGATCATCGATGAGGGCTTGACCGGCTTCGTCGTGGAGGATGAAACCAGCGCGGTCGCCGCCGTCGGTCGTTTGTCCGGGTTGAGCCGACATGCGATCCGAAAGCAGTTCGAGGCCCGCTTCACCGCACACCGCATGGCGCTCGACTATCTCGCCGCCTATCGCGGCCTGATGGAGGCCGCGGAGCCACGCATCAAGCTGGTGAGCAGCGCCGAATAGGACGGTTCGTGGCGCCAGTCTGAATTTGCGCGCTGCCGCCCGTCGTTGCAATAAGGCGCTTTCGCAGGCGATCACGGCTGAGTGTGTCGCACGCGTTCGTACTCAATGAAGTTTCGTAGGGTGGGCAAAGGCGCACTTGCGCCGTGCCCACCGCACAGTGCGAACTGGTGGGCACGCGGAGTTTATCATCGGGCGCGCATTCGCGCGACCCGTTGGCTCCATTCGGGCTACCGACTTGTCGACCGTAGCTCAACGCGGCTTCGTTCAAGTAACCCGCGTCCGCTTCGGCTCGACGATCTCGAACATGCGCGGAAACTCGTCCATCAGCGCCATCAATTCGGCAAGCCGCATCGGATTGCCGCTGACCTTGATCTTGCCGCCTGCCACCGCTTCCGGAAACGTCGTCAGCTTTGCGATCACTTCGTCAAGGATGCCGCGCGCCAAGGTAAAACTGGCGTCCGCCGTGGCCGCCTGCGCGGCGGCGACATAGGTCAGCGCGCAATTCTCCAGCGTGAGAACAAAGCTCTCGCTGGTATCGGTGAAGGTCCAGTTGAGCACGATGTGCTTGCCTTCGGCCTTCGGACCATTGAGCCTGATACCGAGCACGTCCCAGAGTTGCCCGGTACGCAAAGCGGCCAGCGTTTCACGCGGCATCGGCGGTCGCGGCGGCGCCTTCGGCATGCCCTGCCGCAACTCCTGCGCACCGAACAGATAGGCATTGCGCCAGGTCGCGCTCTCCGCGGCGTAGCCGAGTTGCTCGAACGTATCGGCGAGCAGCGCGCGGGCGGCTTGGTGATCGGGATCGGCGAACACCAGATGGCTCACCGCTTGCGCGACGAAGCGGAATTCGCCCCTGGCGAAATCCTTCCGTGCACGCTCTAGGATGGCGTCCGCGCCACCCATGTACTCGACATATTTCTTGCCGGCTTCGACCGGCGGCAACGGATCGAGATTGACGGGATTGGCGTCGTACCAGCCGAGATATTTCTGGTAGATCGCCTTCACATTATGCCGGATATGGCCGTAGTAGCCGCGCGCGTGCCAGGCGCCGTCGAGGCTCGCCGGCAACCGGATCGTCTCGGCAATCTCGGTGGCCGTGAGCCCGTGATTCATCAGGCGGATGGTCTGGTCGTGCGCGAATTTGTAGAGATCGCGCTGCTGGCGGATCATCATATCGATGCGCTCAACGCCCCAGACCGGCCAATGGTGCTGGCCGCACATCGCCTGCGCCTTGCCGCCCCACATCTGCAGCGCCTCGCCGAGATATTTCGACCAGGCCAGCGCGTCGCGCACGTCGGCGCCGCGGAACGGCAGCAGATTGTGGAAATTATGCGTGCAGTTTTCGGCCAGGTTCAGCAGCTGGTAGTGGGGAATGAAGAAATGCATTTCCGCCGGCGCCTCAGAGTTCGGCGCCATCTGGAATTCGAATTCGAGCCCGTCAATGGTGCGCTTGTCTCCCGTCGCCATGATCAGATCGGTCGGGCGCAATAACGCAATCGAGCCGGCCGCCATCGACTTGCCAAGTCCGCAATCGACCTGCCCGCGCGGGCCCTTTGCCAGGAACGGCCCGAACTGATATTGCGCGCGCCGCAGCATCGCAGGCCCGGCGATGATGTTTTCCGAGACGGCATGCTCCATGAAAAGGTTGGGCGCGATGATCGGGACGCGGCCGCTCGCCAGCATGTCTTCTTCAAGCACGCCACGCGCGCCGCCCCAATGGTCGGTATGGGTGTGGGTAAAGATGACAGCGGCCACCGGCCGTGGTCCGCGGTGCTTGAAATAGAGCTCCATCGCCGCGCGCGCGCCTTCGATCGAGGTCAGGGTATCCACCACGATCACACCGCGCTCGCCCTCGATCAGCGTCATGTTGGCAATATCGAGCCCTCGGACTTGATAGACGCCGGGCACCACCTCGAAAAGTCCGTGGTTCATGTTGAGGCGCGACTGCCGCCACAGGCTTGGATCGACCGTCGCGGGAGCCTCCGCGTCGGCAAGAAAGCCGTAAGCCTCGAGGCTCCAGACCACCCTGCCCTGCGCCGAGGTGATCCGCGCATTTTCCAGGGTGCCGATAAAGCCGCGCGACGCATCGTCGAAATCGTTTGTATCCGAGAACGGCAGCGCTTTCAGCGTCGCCGCATGCTGGGCGACAACCGACACCGATGCTTCCTTGGGTGCTTCGCTGGTGCCTGTTTGGGTCATGTCGTTGTTCTCCCTCAAAAGCTGACGTCTGTCGTCAAAAGCCTCCGGCATGACCGGCACAGTAATCGGTCGTCATCGCCCGCGAAAGCGGGCGATCCAGTATTCCGAGACGTCAGTGATGAGACAGAAAAATCGCGGCGTACTGGATACCCGCCTGCGCGGGGTATGACGAATCCCTTGGAGAGGTGGAGCCGGGAACGTCGACGCGTCATTTGCGAGGAGCAAAGCGACGAAGCAATCCAGCACTTACTTTCTCAAAGCGTGGATTGTCTCGCGGAGCCTGTCATCGGGCGCGCAGTCGCGCGACCCGTTGGCTCGCAATGACGACCCAAATGATCCCGCCGTCGTCGTCTCACTTCTTGACCTTGCTCGCATCCATCTTGATCGACGGGTCGAGCAGCCTGGTCGTAAACGCGGTTTCCACCGCGAACGGCTTTTCCATGCCGAGATAGTTCTGCACCAGCTCGTAGTCCTTTTTCATCCGCTCGGCGTCGATCCAGCCTAGCGCCTTGGTGGTGGTGAACTCGTCGGTCATCAGGAATTTGATGCGCTCCCACTGCCGTTCCTGGTTCTCCTTGTCGTGACCGGACACCTGATCGAGCAGCGCCTTCAGGCACGGGGTGACGTCGGCGACGCAGGCGGCAAACGCCTTCTGGCTGATCTTGACGAAGTCCTCGGCCAGCTTCGGATTTTTTTCCAGGAACTCGCCGTTGACGACCAGTGAATTGCCGTACGGATTGAGGCCGATATCCTTCCAGTTCACGAAGCCGAGGTCGCTGCCGAACTCGATGACCTTCAAATCATGCTCGTTGTAGAAATCGCTGATGATATCGACGGTATGGCTCTTCAGCGCCGCGATCTTGGCGGTCGGGCCGACATTGACGAAACTTACCGCGTCGGCCGCGATGCCCGCTGCCTTGGCGAACGCCGGCCACATCACCCGCGAGGCATCGCCCGGCGGATTGCCGATCTTGTGGCCGGGAAAGTCCTTGGCGCCGTTAACGCCATAGCTCTTCAGCCAATAGAAGGTTTGCCCGGTATTGGCGTAGATGCTCATCAGCGCCACGACATCGGCGCCCTTGCTGCGCGCCACCAGCATGGTGGCGAGATCCGCGATACCGAACGGCGAGCCGCCGGAGCCTACTTTCAGCGACGAAACGCCGGACCCCTTGCCGACCTCGATATTGAGATCGATGCCGGCCTTTGCGTACCAGCCTTGCGCCTTGGCGTAGTAAAATGGCGAATGATCCGCGGTCGGCGTCCAGTTCAATATCAAATTGATGGACTCGGCTGCGTACGAGGGAGCAGCCGGCGCAACAAGCGCGAGCGCCAGTCCTGCAACCCTTAAGCCTTTCATGGCAGCTCTCCTCGTTTGTACAGGCCCCGATCGAATTAGCCGGCGGCCTTGTCGTTGCGCGTCCGCCGGTCTACCAATGCAACAAGGGACGGACCCAATTGTCAACTGTCTGGTTGGAAATGCCTAAACCACGATCAAATGGGACCAAGCCGGTGCGGCGCGATCCGGTCGCCACACGGCAGAAACTGCTGGTTGCGGCGCGGCGCGAATTTGCGCAAAGCGGCCTTGCCGGCGCCAGGGTCGACGAAATCGCGGCCCGCGCCGGCGTCAACAAGCAGCTGGTCTATCATTATTTCGGCGACAAGGACGCGCTCTACCTTGCGGTGCTGGAATGGGTTTACGAGGAGATCCGGACCCAGGAGCGCAAGCTGAACCTCGAGGGCCTGCCGCCGGAACAGGCCATCAAGAAGCTGATCGAGAGTTCGTTCGACCACCTCGCCACGCATCCCGATTTCATCGTGCTGCTCAACGATGAAAATCGCGGCGGCGCCCGACATGTGCGCGGCTCCACAAAGATCGAGGCCATGCATTCACCTTTGGTCAGCATGGTCTCGAAAATTCTCAAACAGGGCGTGCGGGCCGGAACCTTTCGCAAGGGCATCAACCCGGTGCATCTCTACATCTCCATTGCGGGCCTCAGCTATTTCTTCTTTTCCAATACGCCCACGCTGTCGGCGATCTTCGGCAGCGACCTGGCCAGCGCAGCCGCCAAGCGGGCTCGCCGCAAGCACGTGGTCGACCTGGTCCTGCAGGCATTGCGGCCCTGACCGATTAATCAACCAACTGGTTGAAACCTGGCGGGATGCGCGATAGGCTGGCCGGGTCCGCTTGCGATAGGGCAAAACGCAAGAGCGCCAAGAAGGAGCACATAGTGTCCAGTGACGGAATGCGCTCGGTGCGGTCTGTTGCGATCATCCTGATCGTGCACCTCGCCGTGATCGTGCTGTGGCAGGTCCTGGTCGACGCTTTCCACGTGCCGAAATTCGTACTGCCGTCGCCGTTGGCAACGGTCGCGACGCTGACATCGGCAAAATACGCATGGCTTTCCAACCTTGCGGTGACCGCGGTGGAAATCCTCGGCGGCTTCGCGCTCGGCGCCTTTGTCGGCGTGGCGCTGGCGGTGCTGTTCTGCTGGTCGCCGCTGGTAAGCCTGCTGTTGCTGCCGCTGTTCGTCACGCTGAACATGATCCCGAAAGTGGCGCTGGGCCCGCTGTTCATCGTCTGGTTCAGCTACGGCATATTTCCGAATATCCTGATTGCCTTCAGCATCTGCTTTTTTCCGATCCTGCTGACGACCGCGCGCGGACTGAACGAGGTCGAGCCCGATCTCCTGGACCTTGTGAAATCGCTGCGCGGCTCGCGCTGGACGTTGTTCCGCAAGATCCAGCTGCCCGGCGCGTTGCCATATGTATTCTCCGGCATGAAGGTCGGCGCCATTTTGGCCGTCGCCGGCGCGATCGTCGGCGAGTTCATCGCCTCAGAACGCGGGCTCGGCTATCTCATGATTCAGGTGCAGTCCTCGCTCGACACGCCGGCCATGGTGATGGCGGTCGTGCTCCTGACGTTGCTTGGGGTCGCGCTCTACGGCCTGGTGCTTGGCCTCGAACGGCTGTTCGTGGTCAGGGACGTCCGGCTGCAATAAAATAGATCAGGGAAGAAATATGCTGCTGACGCGCGCCAATCTGCCGGACACCATTGCTGACATCGCAGTGCTTGACGAGCTGTTGTGCCGGCCGAGCCAGGCGCTGATCGACGATCTGGCGAAAGTCGACGGCGACATCATGATCCTCGGCGTCGCCGGGAAAATGGGGCCAACGCTCGCCGGCCTCGCCAAGGCCGCCCTGCCTGATCGCCGCGTCATCGGCGTCGCACGCTTCAGCGACGAGGGTGTGAAGACGTGGCTCGAAGCCCGTGGCATTGAAACACTCAATTGCGACCTGCTCGATGACGCCGCCATCAGGGCGTTGCCAAAAGTCAAAAACATCATCTTCATGGCCGGACGCAAGTTTGGCGCGGAGGGCGACCTGTCGCTGACCTGGGCGATGAACGCCCACGTCCCCGCTTTGGTCGCGCAGGCCTTTTGTCGTCAGCGGATCGTGGCATTCTCGACCGGCTGCGTCTACCCGTTCGTGCCGGTGGATGGAACGGGTGCCGATGAAGATCTTGCGCCCAATCCGCCCGGCGAATATGCGCAATCCTGCGTTGGACGCGAGCGCATGTTCGAATATTTCTCGCGCCAGTTTGCAACACCCGGCCGCTTGTTCCGGCTGAACTACGCGATCGACATGCGCTACGGCGTGCTGCACGACATCGCGACCAAGATACTACAAAGCAAGCCGATCGACGTCAGCCTTGGGCATGTCAACTTCATCTGGCAAGGCGATGCCGCCGCGCAGGCGCTGCGCTGCCTCGCACATTGCGACACGCCGACCTCGCCGATCAATGTCAGCGGCCATGAAATCCTCGCCGTGCGCGATCTCGCGGCAAAGCTCGGCGCGCGGCTCGGCCGCGATCCCGTCATCGTCGGTACCGAACAGCCGACGGCCTGGCTCACCGACACCTCGCAGGCGGTCAGATTGTTCGGCCTGCCGATGGTCGACACCGCGCAATTGATCGCCTGGACCGCGGACTGGGTCGCGCGCGCGATGCCCAGCCTCGGCAAGCCCACCAAATACGAGGTGCGCGATGGCCGATACTGCTCCCATCGCCATCGTAGAGCTCGGTCCCGGCGACGCGCGCGCCGGACTTGAACTATCGGCCGAGGCACACTGGAATCAGAACGAGGCCGATTGGCGTTTTTTCCTGAGCCAGGGAACCGTGTTCGGCGTGCGCGATGGCGGCGGTCACCTGATCGCTACCGCAGCACTGCTGCCCTACACCTCCGGCAACGCCTGGATCAGCATGGTGTTGGTGACCGCGAACTGGCGCCGCCGCGGTCTTGCAACCAAATTGGTGGATGCGTGTCTTGAGGCCGCAGCGGCGCAAGGCCTCACCACCTGGCTCGATGCGACACCGGCGGGCGCCACGGTCTATGGTCCGCTGGGATTTGCGCCGACGCTGCAGCTGCGGAGACTGCGCCTTGAGAATGCGATGTCGACCAAGGCCGAAGCGCCACCATCGCTGGTGCCCTGCGGTATTGAGAGATTCACGGTGCAGGACCGCCTCGCCATGGGTTTTGACCGCGGCACGCTGCTGATGGAGCTCAGCGGGCGTTCCGGCTCGCGGCTGTTGTCGAGCAATGATGCGCTTGCGCTCGTCCGCGGCGGAAGGAAAGCGCGGCATATCGGCCCCTTGTTTGCAGATCGTCCGGATCAGGCGCTTGCGATGGTCAACGAGATCGTTTGGTCCGAGACCGGACCGCTGCTGATCGATGCCGTCAGCGAGCAGGACGAATTCTTGAAGGGCCTGACCAACTCCGGCTGGCGGATCGAGCGGCCGTTCCAGCGGATGCGATTTGGCCACGCCGCCGCCCAACTTGCAAAGCTGCCGTTCGCCGTCGCCGGCCCGGAATATGGATAAGGATACGCACGATGCACCATAGCGCGATGAAATCCGAGGTGCGGCGTTTGATCGCCGATGGCACGGTTATTCCGGCGCACCCGCTGGCGCTCGACGCCGGCCGCGCGCTCGACATCACCCACCAGCGCGCGCTGACGCGCTATTATATCGACGCCGGCGCCGGCGGTCTTGCGGTCGGCGTCCACACCACGCAGTTCGCGATCCGCGATGTCGGGCTGTACCGGCCGGTGCTGGAACTGGCCGCGGAGACCGCGGCGGCCTGGACCAGGAAGCCGCTGGCGCTGGTCGCCGGGCTGGCCGGCCCGACACGGCAGGCCGCAGCTGAAGCGGAGGTCGCGCGCGGCATCGGCTATCACGCTGGGCTGCTCAGTCTCGCCGCGATGAAATCCGCATCCGAACACGAGATCATCGCCCATTGCGAGACGGTGGCGCGCGAAATTCCGCTGGTCGGCTTCTATCTGCAGCCGGCAGTCGGCGGCGTCATCCTCAGCGCGGATTTCTGGCGGCGTTTTGCAGCAATCGACAATGTCATCGCCATCAAGATCGCGCCGTTCAATCGTTACCGCACGCTCGACGTCCTGCGCGGTGTAGCCGCCGCGGGCGCGCTCGATCGTGTCGCGCTTTATACCGGCAATGACGACCATATCCTGCTCGACCTCACGCTGCCGTTCGATCTGCGCGACAAGGGCGTCACCACGCGCACCTATTTCCGCGGCGGTCTGCTCGGCCACTGGTCGGTATGGACCGCGAGCGCCATCCAGCAATTCGAGATGTGCCGGGCCGCCCGTCACAAGGACACGGTGCCATCAGATCTGTTGGCACTCGATGCCCGCGTCACCGACTGCAACAGCGCGTTTTTCGACGTCGCCAACAATTTCCACGGCTGCATCGCCGGCTGTCACGAAATTCTGCGGCGGCAGGGACTGCTGGAGGGAATCTGGTGTCTCGATCCGGCCGAGGGTCTCAGCCCCGGCCAGATGCAGGAGATCGACCGCGTTTGCACCGAGCATGCCGACCTCGCCGACGACGATTTCGTTGCCGCCCGCTTGCAGAAATGGCTTGCATGACGGCAGAGCCCTTCATCCGCCTGCGCAACGTCCGCAAGGTCTATCGTTCGCAAGGCACGGAATTTCTGGCGGTCTCCGACGTCACCATGGATGTAAGCGAAGGCGAATTGATCTCGCTGGTCGGCCCGTCCGGCTGCGGCAAGACCACGGTGCTGAAGATACTGGCCGGACTTCACGACGCCGACGGCGGCACCATCGAGATCGGCAACGCGCGCACGCCGTTCGATCCGGCGCGCGACATCGGCATGGTGTTTCAGCAGGCGCTGCTGTTGAAATGGCGAACCGTGCTCGACAACGTCCTGCTGCCGGCGGAGATCGTCGGGCTGCCGATGAAGGCATCGCGCTCGCGGGCGCGCGATCTGCTCAATCTGGTCGGGCTTGCCGGCTATGAGGACAAATATCCGCAGCAACTGTCCGGCGGCATGCAGCAGCGCACCGCGATCGCGCGCGCCTTCATCCACGATCCAAAGCTGATCCTGATGGATGAGCCGTTTGGCGCGCTCGATGCGCTGACCCGGGAGCAGATGAATCTTGAAATGCTGCGGATCTGGCGCGAAAGTGGCAAGACCATCATCTTTGTGACGCACAGCATCCAGGAAGCAGTGTTCCTCGCCTCGCACTGCGCCGTTCTCACCGCGAGCCCCGCGCGGATGGCGGAATATTTCCCGATCGATCTGCCGTTCCCGCGCGCGCTGCCGATCAAGACCACGGATGAATTCGGCGCCTATGCCCGCCGGATTTATGCGAGCCTTGGGCTTGGCGCCAATTGACTAACCCATCAAGGGCGACGAATCTGAGCAGACCTGCGCGGGCTGATTTGTCGTGCCATCATCTAACGCCCCCTACTTCCATTCGCCGGGCCTCATCACATGGGATATTTCGTCACCGCACATGTCACCCGGACCGCGCCGGACGTGGCGCGGCTGAAGATGCTTCCTCCCGGTCTCGCGTGGGCGGTATATCAGGACCAAGACGTGCCGGCCTGGTACCTCGACACGTTCAAGGCGGGCCTGAAGCAAAAATGGCCTTTTACGTCGACGCCTCTGACCAAGGACTTTCAGCTTGATCTTCCGGACGACCTCGGGGCTTTGACCAGAGTCCATGCGGCCCTGCAGAGCGCGCGTCTGTCGAATGGCTTCAAGCGAGTCTTCCTTAACGCCAACCTTTTCATCAGCAAAATACTACAACGACCGGTTTGCAGCTTTTACTGCGATGATGACAGCCTTGACTTTGCGTGTGTATCGGACAATGGCGTGCTGCAACGCTTGCGGTGCGAATGCGGCGATCTGGAGATCGTGTACCAAAACGGCAGGGTGACCATACAGCCGTTTCAGCCTGAAGTTGAAGATGACGAAGGAGATTTAACCGACTTCCGTCAACTGCACGATCCGGAAGCTGCTGTTGCAGTCTTGGAGCGGAACAAGGAACAGTCAACGCTCCTGCATTTCGTGGCTGGCTCGGAATTGGCCGCCTTTCTCGACATGCCAACCGCTCCGCTCGGTTTGGGAAGCTTTGACGGCATCGAGAAAATGCCGCTCAAAATCGCATCAAGCGACGGCGGCGCCGCGACCGGCTAGACCGGCGTGCGAAACTTCTTGTACAGCTCCTGAACCGCGGAGAGCGCCTGGTTGTTGAGCGGAAGCTTGATCGGCTCGCCGGATTCCGCGGAGAGATCCGCGGCGAGATAGGTCTCCATCACCCGGCGCGCGCTTTCCGGCGACACCATCGGCGGCTGGTCCCGCAATACGCATTCGAGGAAGTGCATGGTCTCGGGTCCCATCTGTCCGGCGTAGACGTGATCGACCCACTCGCCCGGCATGGTCGACATCGGATATTGCGTCCCCTCCTTCATCGTATTGAGCCAGTTGGAACGCTGCGTATCGTCGAGAAATAGGGAGCCTTCGGTTCCGGTGATCTCGATGGTGGTGGCGCTGTAGTTCGGATAGCTTGGCGGCAGGTTCCAGCCGCCGCCGATCGAAACCAGCACGCCATTGTCCATGGTCACGGTGCTCCACATGATGTCATAGGAGCCGTTGACCGCTTGCATGTAGCCGTAGGCGCCCTGCGAATAGACGCGGATGGGCTTGGCCGGCTCGAGCAGCCAGAACACGAAATCGAGATCGTGGGTCGATTCCATCGTCGCCGGCGACAGCCGGCCGCGGCTTGCGATCTTCTGGCCGAGGCTGCGCGAGAGATGCCGGCTCACCATCACCGACACCGGCTTGCCCAGCGTGCCGTCGGTGATCTTCTTCCTGGCGTAGGCGAGCTTTGGGTTGAAGCGCTGCGAGTAGCCGATGGTGAATTTGAGATTGCCGCGCCTGGCGATCTCGATCAGCTCGTCGGCCTCGAACAGTTCGAGCGCGATCGGCTTTTCCAGCAGCACGTGCTTGCCGGCCTTGAGGCAATCGCGCGCGATCGGGTAGTGGTTGGATTCTGGCGTCGTCGAGATGTAGACCACCTTGATGCGGTCGTTCTTGAGGATGTCGCGATAGTCTGATGTCGCGGTTGCCGCGTTTGTCAGCTTCTTGACCTCGGCTAGGCGGTCGGGCCTGATTTCACAGATGTGAAGCTTGTCGACGATCGAGGAGCGCGACAGCGTTTCCGCCCGTATGCCCCCGCACCAGCCGGTTCCGATCACCGCGACTTCGACCTGTTGCACGCTCGTCTCCTGTTTCCATGTCTCGCGGCTGCTCACTCTGCACGCACGCCGCTCTCTTCGATCACCTTGGTCCACTTGACGGTTTCGGCGTCCATATAGGTCTTGAAGTCCTCCGGCGACTTGCTGCTGACGGCGATCGCGCCACCCTTGCGCAAGCGCGCCTGAATCTCCGGATCGGCGAGCACCTTGAGGATCGCGGCGTGCAGCCTGTCGACGATCGGCCGCGGCGTGCCGGTGGGCACCAGCACGCCCTGCCAGGACGACGTCACGAGGTTTTTCCATCCGAGTTCGTACATGGTCGGGATGTCCGGCAGATCGGCCATCCGCTCCCTGGTGGTGACGGCAAGCGCCTTGACCTTGTTCTCCTTCACGAACCCCATCGCCGACGAGATGGTGGTGAACATCAGGTCCACGTGTCCGCCGAGAACATCCGTCACCGCCGGGCCGGCGCCGCCCTTGTAGGGCACATGCACCATGTCGAGCCCCGCGTCCTTCTTGAAAACCTCCATTTCCAACCGATTGAGCGTGCTGCTGCCGGGCGTGGCGAAGGTGACCTTGCCCTGGTTCGCCTTCACATAGGCGATCAGCTCGCTGACGGTGTTGGCCGGGAAGTCCAGCCGGGTGATCAGGATGCTTGGCGTGTCGGCGCAAATCGTAACCGGGGCCAGATCCTGGTCCGGCTTGATGCGCATGTTGGAAGCGTAGACGCCGGGGTTGATCGAGAGGGTGCCAATATTGCCGAGAAAGGTCGTATAGCCGTCCGGCGCGGCGCGAGCTGCGCTCTCGGTGCCGATCATGCCCCCCGCGCCCGGCCGATTGTCGACCACGATCTGCTGGCCGAGGATCTGGCCGACGCCGTGTTGGATGATGCGGGCGACGAAATCGGAAGCGCCGCCGGGCGCGAACGGCACGATCATCATGACGGGTCTATTGGGATAGTTGCCGGCATCCTGGGCCGAGACTCCCGCACCGAAGACGAGCAACAGCGCGCTGCCGAGCGCCGCCGTGATTCCGATTCGCTGCCGCGATGCCATGGTTCGTTCTTTCGCTGAATCACGGTGGTGGTCTGGATAGGCCCTATCCAATGCGATTCATAGGCCCATCCCGGGATCGTGGAAAATGCTAAAGCGTGTTCGCGGTTGTCCCTCGTCTGCCTTGGGTCCGATAGCCGCCGAAATTTTGCAACGCAACGAAACGACGCGGTGTGCCATCAGCCGACAACGCGGTTGAGTATGAGGATGAAGCTGGGCAGAAGCCACAACAGCATGAGGTCACCTCGGGTGTCCACGTTCGAAAAAGCGGGTACACCAAGTCGGTCCGCAAAAGTGATCGGAACTGTCTGGACGCGAACGCGCTTAATGTGCATGACGGAGGTCAGCGGCCTTCCCAATCCGGTTGCAGGATGCCGGCGGCTTCCCTGGCTTTGGGATGTTGCGGCGCAACGCTTTTGGTATGGGCCTCGAGAAAAGCCACAGCGCGCCGAACGAAAGAGAACTTGTTCAAAGTTACCGAAGTGCCAAACAACAAGAAATAACGGGAGGCTACGCCCATGCATGAGCTGGAAAGGCGTGTAATCGGCAAGGTGATGCGGCGGCTGATACCGTTTTTGATCTTATGTTATTTCGTTGCGTATCTCGATCGCGTCAATGTCAGCTTCGCAAAGCTTCATATGAACCAGGCGCTTGGTTTCAGCGAGGCGGCCTTTGGATTGGGTGCCGGGCTGTTTTTCATCGCTTATTTCCTGTTTGAGGTGCCTTCCAACATCTTTCTCGAGCGAGTTGGCGCGCGGCTTTGGATCGCCCGCATCATGATCTCCTGGGGGATCGTCTCGGCTGCGTTCGCCTTTATTCCATCGATATCCGGAGCAACTGGAATTTCGAACGAAGGGGTTTTCTATACGCTTCGTTTGTTGCTCGGCGCCTGCGAGGCCGGTTTCTTCCCCGGCATCATCTTTTATCTGACCTTGTGGTTTCCGGTGGTGTACCGCGCGCGGGTAATCAGCTTCTTCATGCTGGCGATCCCGATTTCATCCATCGTCGGAGCACCGATCTCCGGGTTGTTGCTGAACGTGACCGGCTGGGGCCTGGAAGGCTGGCAATGGCTGTTCATTCTCGAGGCGCTGCCATCGATCCTGGTGGGAATAGGTGTGCTGTTTTATCTGACCGATTTTCCGCGCCAGGCCCGCTGGCTGCAGAAGGATGAAATCGCGTGGCTGGAGAACGTGCAAGCGACCGAGAAAAGGAACAAGGAGAGGATCGAACATCTCTCCCTGTTTCAGTCCCTCACGGATACCCGCATTTTGCTGTGCGCTCTGGTATATTTCTGCCTGAATGCGGCGAGCTACGGCGTTGCCTTCTTCTTGCCAACCATCATCAAGGACTTCGGCGTGAGTGACACTCAGACCGGATTGCTGGCTGCTCTGCCTTTTATCTTCGGCGGCATAGGCATGGTGTTGCTCGGTCAGCACTCCGACCGCACCATGGAGCGAAAAGGTCACGTCGCGGTGGCGCTGCTGATGGCCGCGATCGGGATCGGGTTGTCCGGGCTTGTGTCCAATCCCATCATCGTCATGGCGCTGCTCTGCTTTGCGCAGATCGGCGTCTCGTCGGTACCGGCGATGTTCTGGCCGCTGCCGGCGAGCTTCCTGACCGGAGCGTCGGCCGCTGCCGGGATTGCGGCGATCAATTCACTGGGCAATCTGTCCGGGTTCGCCGGTCCTTTTGCGATGGGCTATCTAAAGGATCTCACCGGCAACTTCACGGTCGGGCTGCTCCTGCTCGCCGGGTGCGCTATCATCGGCGCAGCCGTCGTCGTGAGCCTGCGTATCGATGCGAAGCGAGAGCAGTCATCGGGCGAAGTGGTGCTGGCACATTAGCGCGGGATGACGATTCGAAGAAAAGTCATCCCGCTCTATCTTTTTGTTTGAGCATGATCTCCGGGCAAACGCTTCGCGTTTGTCCCGAGGGAAAACCGGTACCCACCCTCGGGTCGAGCCCGAGGGCATGCTTTTCCGGATCATGCTCGAGGTCCGAGGGCCTACTTCGCCAGATACTTGTCGAAGAACGCCGTCAGCTCGCCGAAGTGCTCCTTCGTCTCGGGCGCGCCGGGATCGCCGGCATATTGCGCATGCGACTGGCCCTCGAACACGTGGAGATCAGCAACAACGCCGGCCTGACGCAGCTTGCGATGCACGCGTACCGTATTGGACAGGAACAGGTCACGGGTGCCCGATGTGAGAATGGTCGGCGGGAAACCGGACAGGTCGCCATAAACAGGCGAAAGTTGCGGATCCTTCAGGTCATGGCCGTTGGCATAGAGCTTCGCGGCATCGCCGAGCCAGCCGTCGTTGCTCACCAGGATGTTGTCGACCTTCTCGTTGGTGAAGAAGGTGTCGCCGGTCTTGGTCATGTCCGACCATGGGGTGCCGGGCGCCGTGGCGGCAGGCAGCGGCAGTGCTTCCGTCCTGGCGCGGAGCACCATCGCCAGCGTCATCCCGCCGCCGGTCGAGGTGCCGAAGATCGCCATCTTCTTCGGATCATTCGTCTTTACGACCTCCTTCCACACCGCCATCGCGTCATCCATTGCAGCCGGATACGGAAAATCCGGCGGCATGCGATAGTCGATCGAGATCACCTTGAACTTGCCGAAGCCCGCCATCAGGATTGCCTCGCGCGTTGCAGACTCTGCCGGGGCGAAGACGTAGCCGCCTCCATGCACGTGAACCAAGAGGCGATTGCGGTTCTGTTCGGGAATGTTGTCGGGCGTGAGGATGTAGCAATTCACGCCCGCGATCGTCACCTGCTCGGACTTGACGCCGAACTTCTCGCGCATGCCCGGCAACGTCTTGACGATCTGGTCAGCGCGCGTCTTGATCAGCAGCTTCCATGCGGCGGCATCCTTGGGATGATCGTTCCAGAACGGTGGAAGCGGTGCTCCGATCAGGGATTGCTCCTGCAGGCTAACGTCGGCAGTCGGTACCGCGATTTCCTTGGCTGGGACCTCGCGAGTGCCGCCTTCGAGCGAGAAAGCCGCACTCGGCACGGCAAGGCCGACGGCCAGAACCGCGAGATGCCATTTGAAGCTTGTTTTCATTGGTCGCCTCCTGCTGATTGAGCGGGAATTCCCCCCGATGGACCTTAAGTTGAGCCCGATAGTGGCAATTTTCCGGGCCTTCCGAAACGCAGGACCGGGTTTGTGGCTAGCGCGGCAGCAGCCCTGCCTCGCGATATTGGTTGAGCTGATCGCGCAGCATGGCGATCGTATCGACGCAGGCATTGAAGCCTGCTCGCCTCAGACGGCCGGTATCGGTCAGAAGGTCCCATTCCTTCGCGAACACGAAATCGGCAAACTCCCATGACGCGAGGCTTTCAAGCGGGCGCTGCTGCAGGCCATGCCGCGCCACGATCCGGTCCCAGACGGGGCCCTTGTCGGCCATCCAGGTTGCGAGCTTCATATGGCGCGGCACGCCGCAGGGGATGCCGAACCATTGCGCCAGCAGCGGCCAGACCTGGCACCAGCGAAAACTATCGCCGTTGGTGACGTTGAACGCCGCATTCTTCCCTGAATCATGCGTGGAGATAAACACGATGGCTTCGGCAAGACAGGTCGCGTCCGACAATTCGGACAGCACGGAATAACCGGCGGCGCTTCCGGGAAAGTCCAGGGGCACGTCGAGTTCCCGGCAAATCGCCGCGTAGGTGCCGAGCACCGTGATGAGATTTCTGGCGCGGTCGGGCGCGAAGTCGCAGATGTAGGACGGCCGCGATGCCGACCAGCTCCAGCGCGAATTAGCCGCCCGCGCGCTCAGAAGATCCTGCTGATCGTAATAGAAGTTTGGCGGCAAATGCCGGGGATCGTCTTCGCGCGATGGGGTTGGATACGGGCCGAGGTGCATGCCGTACCACTTGATGCCTTCCAGCAGGTGAATGTGCTCAAGCGTATCGGAACGCGTCGCAAGGGCGTCCAGCGTCGCGGCCAGCATGGCGACATTACCCTCGACGTCCTCGACGCCGCCCTCCCGAAACGGCGCGCGGGCGGCGAAGAAGGCGTGCGTCACCGGTTCGATGGTTGCCAGCGCGCGCCGGCAAGACGCCGGATCAGTCAGATCGGCGACGAGATGGGTGAAGGGTACCTCATGAAGCGGAGCGGTGCGCGACATGCCGTAGACACGCCATCCGGAACGACGCGCGAGCGCGGCAGCGATGGGACCGCCGGTCGCGCCGGTCGGCCCGATGACAAGTCCAACCTGATCAGGCATTGCCGAACCCCGCTTCATGGAGACGCCTGCAGCTATCGGCAATATCAGGATCCGGGTTAAGCGAAATGACTTCCAGCATCGGCAGCTCGGTGTATCCGATCTCTTTCATGGCAGATGGAATGCCTGCGAGCGGAACATCTCCGCACCCCATGGGATCGTGCTTGTAACTCTGCCGGGTCGTATCGGAAAAATGAACCAGGCTGAGCCGGTCGCGGACACGCCGTAATCCGTCCGTGGGGACTTCGCCAATGAAGTGAGCGTTGGCCACGTCGTAGATAACACGAATGCTTTCGTCGCCATAACCATCGACAACGTTCATCAGCGACTCCGCGTCCGGCAGAAAGGCGAACGGCATGTTCTCGATCAAAAGCCTTGTGCCGGCCTGCCGCGCCAGCGGCGCAAGCGTATCAAGCGCGCGATAGAAATGGGAGATCATGCGGTCGCGAGGCATCGGAAACAGCGGATTGGCCTTGCCGGGACCGACAATGATCCCCCCTGCTCCCAGTTCGCCGGCACAGCGAACGAACTGCACCAGCAAATCGAGGGTGTAGCGGCGCATTTCCTCCGCCGCCGCGGCGATATTCATGTCGACATTGGGCATGTTGACGGCCACCAGCCGCAGCCGGGCTTCGCAGAGTTTGCGCAATGCCCTGAGCGCGGAGGCGTCAAGCTCGGCCGGCCAGAGATGGCCGGGAAAGAACATCAGTTCGACCCCGCCATAGCCCTGGTCCGCGAGCCGCGCGACGGTATCGGCGGCACCGCCGTCGAAAATGTAGGAATATGTATTGACGCCAAAACCGGCGGCAGCGCGCTTCATGCTTGTCCCCTCTGGTGTCCCTGCTCGCGTCCCTTCCCTTGGGCACGAGCCTCCGGAGCCGTCTGCGCAAGGTGCCGGCCGGCAATGTAGCCGAATGCCAGCGCCGGCCCGAGCGTGATGCCCGGCCCCGGATAATTTCCGTTCATGATCGAACCCATATCGTTGCCGCAGGCATACAGGCCCGCAATGGCGGTGCCGTTGTTTCGGAGAACTCTTGCATGGCGATCCGTCCGCAGGCCGATCGCGGTGCCGAGGTCGGCCGGATAGATCCGAAGCGCGTAAAACGGTGCCCGCTCAATCGGTGCCACGCATGGATTCGGCGAGTGGCCGGCGTCGCCGAGGTGACGCTGATAGATTGACGTGCCGCGTCCGAATTCCGGGTCGATCCCCACCCGCGCATGCGCGTTGTATTTGTCGACGGTGGTCGAGAGCGCCGATGTTTCGACACCGATCAAATCGGCGAGCGCATCGATGCTGGGCGCCTCGATCAATTCGCCGCTTTTGATGTACCGCCCAAGACGCAGCGTGAACGGCCGAATTCGGCCAAGCCCGTAGGTCCAGAGAAAACGGCGATCGCAGACCAGGTGAAATGATCGACCCGCCGCGTCGTTGCCGTCGCGCAGCATGGCGAGAACAAACTCATGGTACGACAGCGCTTCGTTGACGAAACGCCTTCCCGACGCATTGACTGCAATGACGCCGGGCTTGGCCCGGTCGGTTACCGTATGCGGGAAAACGCCCTGGCTGCCGTCCGCGCGCCGAAAAAGTGACGCCGGCACCCAATAAGCGGGGCTCGCGACGCGCGTATTCATGCTCGCGCCTGCGGCAATCGCGACATGCAAGCCATCGCCGCTTCCCCCGGGAGCCGCGGCGGACACCGCGCCCGCCCCGCCGGGAAAGAACTGCGCGCGAAGGCCTGCATCGTGAGAGAAGCCACCGGTCGCCAGCACCACGCCTTTGCACGCGACGATCGGCCGGCTCCCGGATCTATCCACGACCCGCACACCTGTGATGGCATTGCCTTCGATCAGCAAGTGCTCAACGGTCGTCCCGAACCGAATGTCGACATTTCGCGCCAGCAGCGACGCGTACAGGCGCGCCGCCAGCGCATTGCCCAGATGCAGCGTCATGCCCCTGGGCGCGCGAAGACGCTGCAGCGCATATTCAAAGACAAGACTCATCGAGCGCAGGGTCGAGCGAAACGAGCGCCCGAACTTGCGAAGGTGCGGGATGTCGAGCCGGTTGACCATCATGCCGCCGAACAGCGTGAATTCCGGCAGCGGCGGGCGCAGCCGCCCGAAGTTCGCTCCCAGACTGGCGCCATCGAAGGTGACGGGCTCGAGCACGCGGCCACCGGCCGTGGCTCCCCGCATCTGCGGATAATAGTCGGGATATGTTTTCACCGGCTGAAGCCGGACCTCGGTATTCGCTTCGAGATATTCAACCGCCTCCGGACCATGTGCGAGAAATGCAGCTCGCAAGTCAGCGTTTTCAGTTTCGGGAACGGTGCTGGCGAGATAGTCAGCGGCGTTGGACGGGCTGTCGTCGATGCCTGCATGCTTCATCCTGGCGTTGACGGGAATCCAGACCATCCCGCCCGACCACGCGGTCGTTCCTCCGATGAATTCCGTCTTTTCGATCAGCAGGACGCTCAGTCCCTCGGCGGCGGCGACCGCGGCAGCCGTCATGCCACCGGCGCCTGCGCCAATGACGACGACATCGTAAGCTTCGGAAGCCAACATGTCTCGGGGCCCGCGGTTGCAGCCGGGGTCAGACAGCTTTGCCGTCGTCTGACACCGGCGAGGTGATCACCAGGAACACGAGATCGACCAGACCTGAATTCGAGATCGCGTGTTCCACGCCGGGCGGCAGAAAGATGAAGTCGTGCTTGCGCACGACGTGATCCTTGCCGGCAATCTCCATCAGCCCCTCGCCTTCGAGCACGTGATAGATCTGTTCCTGAACCTGATGCTTGTGCCGGGCAACACGCGCCATCGGCTGATACATCGAAATCCGGTAATCGAGGTGCCGCGAACCCGCCGTCTCCGGCATCACCAGCGGCTTCGACAACGCACCGCCGAAGTGATTGGGAAATTCGCGCCAGGGCACTTCGGCGATGTTGCGGATGAAGGCGCCGTTATCTTCTGAGGCCATGGTGGTTTCTCCCTGTCTGTTTGGTCCTAACCCGCACGGGTGCTCATGAAGTCGACAGCCTCCCGGCCTGCAATTCTTCCAAAAACCAAGGCGCGAAGCACCGAAACCGCATTCGGCGCAGTTCCGTAAAAATGCCCGGTGATCTCTCCCGCGGCGTAGAGGCCGGGCATCGGTCCACGCTCGCCCAGCACTTCCGCCTTCTCGTTGGTGGCGAGACCGCCAAATGTGTAGGCGATGGCGCCGACCAGGGGGTATGCGAGATATGGCGGCTTCGTGATGGCTCGCGCCCAGTTCGATTTCGGCGGGTTCAACGCCTCGGCCGCCGCCAATCCATCGCAGCGGGTCGCATCGAACCGCGCGACGTCGCCAGTCGCGGCAGCGTTGAACATATCGACCGTCTCTTTCAGATGGCGACCGGAAATTCCGATCTGCGCCGCAAGCCCTTCGAGAGTATCGGATTGATACGGCGGCACTTCCGACCTGATCGCGCGCTGATAGCCTTCGATATCAAACAGGCGGGAGTCGAGGATCGCATAGGCGATGCTGTTCTTCCGCGTGAAGTGGATATCCCGGGCGAACACTTCCCATGTCTCGTGCACGAGGCCGCCGCCTTCGTCGAAGAACCGGCGCCCATCCTGATCGACGACGATCCCGTAAGGATACACCAGCACGACCGGAGCGGAGTTTTGGCTGCGCGGATCGACCGGCTCGGTGTGCATGCCGTTCCAGTCACCTGATGCGCTTGCGCCCTGGTCCAAGGCCATGCGGATGCCGTCGCCGGTGTCGAAACGCGTGCCCGGAGAAATAAGTTTCAGGTTTTCGGCTCCCGGCCCGAAATGCGTTCCCATCATCGCGGCGTTACCCTGAAATCCGCCGGCGGCGAGAATAACGGCGTCGGCCTTGAGCGCTGTCGTGACGCCATGACTGGATTGCGTCTCCACGGCACAGACGCGATGCCCCTCCGCCATCACCAGATCAGTCACCGCCGTTTCATAGAGAATCTTCACCCCTGCCCTTTTTGCAGCATCCGCAAGTTTTGCGAGGATGGCGCTGCCGCCGCCGACCGGCTGGATACGGGCCGGGCCGGCGCTGAGATAATAGACCGGAATGACGAATTCGACGTCGTGCGTCCCGAGCCATCCAATGGTCTGAACCGCGTTCTCCGCGAGCGTCCGGAAATAGCCTGCATCGGCCAATCCGCCGGACGACTGCTGCATATCGTCCTCAAAACCGGGTGCCAGCCGATCCGGTGCATCGAGCCGCATGTAGGAAGGACTCCAGCGGGTATTTCCGCCGGCTTCGGCTTCGCGCGATTTTTCAAGCAAGGTAATCTCGATCCGCAAGCCGCGGCTGCGCGCCTGCTCGGCGGCTGCAAGTGCCGCTGCGAGACCGGCCGCTCCGTGTCCGACGACCACCAACCTTTGAAGATCTTGCGTCATTCAAGGCAATCACGGTTCGACCTGAAGCTCAGGTGATCAGGGCGCCCCCATCGATATAGACGATCGATCCCGTCGCAAAGCCGATCGTCATGAAGGCGAGGATTTGCCGCGCGATATCTTCCCCTGCGCCGACGCGGCCGACCGGCAAGGAAGCTGCCGTCTTGGCGAGCATGTCGCGCCGTGCCTCTTCCGGCATGGCGGCGCGGATCGGGGTGTCGATGATCCCAGGCGAGACGGCGTTGACGCGCACCGGCGCAAGTTCGAGCGCCAAACTACGCGCCAGCGACTCCAGCGCGCCGTTGGCGGCGCCGACAATGGCGGAGTTGGGCCGCGGACGAACGCTCAAATAGCCGGAGACCAGCGTCAGCGATCCACCCGGACGGATGTCTGCCGCGCGCGCAACGCGCCAGGCGCCCCAAAACTTGCTTTCCATCGTGGCGTGCACGTCCTCCATGGAAACGGTTTTGAAAGGCCCGGTGCGGAGTTGCGCCGCGGTGACCACGACATGATCGACCGGGCCGCAGCGATGGAAAAGACTGGCGATGCTTTCATCACTGGTGACATCGGCCGGGATCGCGATGGCGTTCAACCTGGCTGCGACGGCATCCAGGCGGTCGACGTTGCGGGATGCGACAATAACATCGGCCCCTTCCCGCTTGGCGAGTTCGGCGGTCGCAAGGCCGATTCCGGAAGAGCCTCCGACGACGACGACTTTCTTACCTGCGAGCATAATGCGGTCTCCCTGATTTCATGGCTTTGGCGGCGAGAAATGTCGTGTCGGCGCGAATGACGGTCAGGTCGGATCGAATCGGGTTCCAATGCCCGGCTTGCTCTGCCCGAGTCCCGGAAGCTCCCAAACGCCGGCGCCGCTGGGATTAATATCGGCGGCGATATCGACATCGATCAGATAGGGCTTGTTGGCGGCGATGCCTTTGCGAATGGCTTCGCCGAGATCGCCGGCGCGATCGACGCGCACACCTTCGACGCCGCAGGAGCGCGCCATGGCGGCGAAGTCCGGATTGTAACGCGCGCCGGTGGTCGGATCGTGGAAGTCGGTGGCGAGTTCGCGGCCCCCGAGGTAGCCGCGCTGCAGCCCGCGGATCGAGGCGTAAGCGTAGTTGTTCCAGACCACCCAAACCACGGGCAGGTTATATTCGACCGCCGTTCCCAGCACATTGGCATGCATGAAGAACGCGCCGTCGCCGCATACCGATACGCAGGGACGGTCGGGGGCTGCGAACTTCGCGCCCATCACGCCGGCAACGCCAAAACCCATCGGGCCGAAGCCCATCGAGCCGATCAGCGAGTCCGGCCGCTTCGGCTTGCAGAAACTCAAAAGCCAATTGTGGTGCACGCCGATGTCGCTGACCAGGATCGCATTCTCCGGCAGCGCCTTGTCGATTTCGAGTGCCGCGCGCTGCGGATTGATCGGCGTGGTGTCGTCGGAAAAACCGGGGGCGACGAACTTGTCCCATTCCTTGCGATAGGTGTCGATCTGCGCCAGCCATTTTTTGCGGGCATCGGCCTGCCTGGTGAGGTCGGCGCGGCGATCGAGTTCGGCATGAATCTGCCGCAGGAAGGTACGCACATCGGCCATCAGGCCGAGCGCGACCGGATAATTGCGGCCGATTTCCTCCGGATCGATGTCGACGTGAATGAGCCGGGTCGGCGGAATCGTGAAGGAATAACCCGGGATCCATGAGCTCGAGGTCCGATCGTCAAACCGCATGCCCATCGCCAGCAGCACGTCGGCCTGACGCGTCGCATGATTGGCCTGGTAGTGGCCGGCGCGCGCAACGAGACCGAGCGCGAGCGGATGATTGGTGTCGATGGCGCCAAGGCCGCTGGCGGAAGCCGCCACCGGAATTTGCAGCCGCTCCGCGAGCTTGCGCAACTCGTCGGCGGCGCCGCCATAGCGCACGCCCTGGCCAACGATCATCACCGGCCGCTCGGCACCGAGCAGCATGTCGACCGCCTTGACGACGCCTTCCGGATCGGCGCCGCAGCGGCTTGAGATATTGCCGTTCCACGCTTGCGCGTTCGGGGCTTCCTCGGCGGCCGATTCCAGAAACACATCGAAGGGAACGTCGAGCACCACCGGACCCGGACGGCCTGACGTCATGGTCTTCCAGGCTTGCCGGACCGCGAGCGGCACCATCTCGCCACGCGTCGGCTGGAACACCTTCTTGCAATAGGACCGCACCGTGGAGGGGAAGTCCGCCTGATAATGCCGGTACAATTCCTGGAACGCGCCGCGATTGAACTGACTGGTCGGCACGTTGCCGGTTACCGCCAGGAACGGCACCGAGTCGAGAAACGCATTGCCAAGCGAGATCGGCAGGTTCGCCGAGCCCGGTCCGCAGGATGTGAAGGTCGCGGTTGGCCGCCCCGAAACGCGGTAATAGACGTCCGCCATGAAGCCGGCGACGCTCTCATGATGCACCGAAATCGTCTTGAGCTCGTCGGAACGCTCATACAGCGCGTCGATGAACTGGATATTGCCGTGACCGCACAGGCCGAACACCTGCGGTACCTTCTCCTGGATCAGGTAGTCGACGATAACCTGAGCCCCATTAAGCGCATTGCGCGGCGACATCGGATCTCTCCCTCCCAGTTTGACGATTCAAGGAGATCGCGCAGCCACCTTCGCTGCCCGACTGCCCAAGCGCGCCGCACCCTATTTCCCATAATACTGTACGTCAATTTATATTGTGGTAGGCTACCGCCGAGAGGCCGGTGGGCCGGCGGCGCCGCTCGATCGCGGCATCGCGCGACGCATCGCTTGTTTAGTTGTTGGGAAGGCCTGATACAGTTCGTCAGCCTCCCGTGGAGACTTGATCCTGTGAATCCGCGTACCAAGCAAAAGACCAGTGAGAAACCGGCAGGCCCGCGCAAGGCTGCCGCCGTCGCCAAGCTGGTGCCGCCGCCGCAAGGCGATATCGACGACGACGCCGATGATCGGCAGCGGGTCGGCGTCCAGTCACTCGGCCGCGCCTTTGCAATCCTCGAAGAGGTCGCGCGGCACCGCGAAGGTATTGGACTGGCGGACCTGAGCAAGCTGGTCGACTTGCACAATTCCACCACGTTCCATCTGGCGAAGACCATGGTGTCGCTGGGCTATCTGCGTCAGGAGAAAGATTCCAAACGCTACCGCGTCGGCCGGCCGCTGTTTGCGCTTGCGGCCAGCGCGCTCGACGAAATCGAGATGGTCAATGTCGCGACACCGGTGCTGGAGGAGTTGTCGCGAGAAACCAGCGAAAGCGGCCATTTCGCGGTGCGTATGGGCGACGCCGTCGTCGTGATCGCGCGCACCAGCGGCCCCGGCGCATTTCAGCTGACCGACCGGGTCGGCGTGGTCCGCCCGGCCCATTGTACCGCGCTCGGCAAGATCATCCTGGCCTCGCTGCGGCCGGATCAACTGAAGCGGTTCCTTGAACGCGCCGACCTGAAACCATCGACCTCGAAGTCGATCACCGACGTTTCGGTGCTGCTGCGCGAGATTGCCGAGATCAAACGCAGCGGCATTGCCTTTGACGACGGCGAATTCAATCCGGAAGTACGTTGCGTCGCGGTGCCGGTAACCGATTTTACCGGGCAGATTATCGGGGCGCTCGGTATTTCCGGTCCGATCTGGCGGCTGTCCAACCAGGCGCTGCACAGCAGCGCTCAAATCGTTCAGGCGGCGGCCAATCGCCTGTCCGCTGAATTTGGCGCCAAACGCCCAACCAAATCTTCTTGAACCAGGCCCCGACGGCGCTTTTGGCGTTGACAGCGGGCCTCGCCTCCGAAAATATCATCCAACAATAAAAAACTGCCTCTCACATTCTCGCATAGGCCGGAATTGATGGAGGACATCGCGTGCGCACCCGGTGTGCGGCCCCTGGGAGGAGACCAACGATGACCCACTACAACCGACGAACGCTGTTGAAAGCGAGCGCCGCAATTGCCGGCGCATCCGCGATCGGATTTCCGGCGATCAGCTATGGCCAGACTGAAAAGATCAGAATCGGCCATCTCACGCCGCTGACCGGCTTTCTCGGCGCGCTCGGCGCCTATGCGACCCTCGGCATGAGAATGGCGGAGGAAGAAATCAACAAGGCTGGCGGCGTGATGGGACGCCCGATTGAAGTGATGTCGGAAGACTCGGTCAATCCCGCCACCGCCGCGACCAAGGCCCAGCGCATGCTCGAGCAGGACGGTGCGACCGTTTTGATGGGTGAAATCAGTTCGGCGTCCGCGATCACCATCATGCAGGTGGCGGCGCGCAACAAGCGGCTGTTCATGCAGATCGGCGCGCGGTCGGATACGTTACGCGGCAAGAACTGCAACAAGTACACGTTCCATGTCGACATTCCCAACACCGTCATGGTCAACGCGGTCGGCAAGGCGCTGTTGCGCGACAACCTTGTCAAGGATAAGAAGTTCTTCACGCTCACGGCCGACTATGTGTTCGGGCACGATCTGCTCGGCGCCGCCAAACGTTTTTTCGCGGCCAACCATGGCAACCTGATCGGCGACGAGCTGATCGCAACCGACGTCACCGACTTCAGCCCCTATCTGCTGAAGCTGCGGCAAGCCAAGCCCGACGTGGTCTGTTGCAACCTTGCCGGCAATCAGGTCACGAACCTGATCAAGCAATATGCCGAATTCGGGCTGCCCTATCCGATCGTCGGCTTCAATCTCAACACCGCGGACGCCTGGGCGGCCGGCGACGGCAATCTGAGCGGCACCTGGCCAACGGTCTGGCACCACGACCTCGACACCCCGGCTTCCAAGGCCTTTGTCGCGGCCTTCACCAAGAAGCATGAGAAGCCGCCGGAGAACCATGCCTGGATCGAATACATCTCGTTCAAGATCATGGCGCAGGCCATGAACGAAACCAAATCGACCGACACCGAAAAGTTGATCCAATATTTCGAGAAAGAGACCCAGTTCGACATCCTGAAGAGCCGCAAGGGTTATTTCCGTGCGTGGGATCACCAACTGGTGCAGGAAGCCTATCCGTTCACGGTCAAAGCCAAGGGTAAGGCCAAGGACAAGTGGGACTTCCTCGCGCTCGGGCCGGCGATCCCCGCGGCGAACGAGCCGCTTGACGTCATCAACCCGACCAAGGAGCAGAACCCCTGCACGTTGACATAGCAGAGGGACGCGGGGCGCCGCACTGGCGCCCGCGTCCGCTGATCGTGCGGCGGCGGCAGGCGCGACATCGCCGACACCTTTTCCGCGCCCGTCTTTCGCGTCCAGTTCTTCCGTATCCTAGTCCTGAGAACTTCGTTTCATGTTCTTGCTCGAACAGGTGGTCAACGGCCTTGTGCTCGGAGGTTACTACCTGCTGATCGCGCTGGGCCTGTCGCTGATCTTCAGCGTCGGCGGCGTCGTCAATCTGGCGCACGGCGCATTCTACGCTTTGGGCGCCTATGTATCGGTCGAAATCACAAAATATCTCGGCTTCGGTGCCGCGGTCGTGCTCTCGCCGATCGCCGTCGGCCTGCTCGGCATACTCTTTGAGAGATTCATCCTGCGCCGGTTCTACACCGCAGATCCGATCCTGAGCCTGCTGGTCACCTTCGGCCTTGCCATGGTTGCCGAGCAGCTGATCCGCATCGTCTGGGGCTCCGCGCCGCTTTCCCAGACCATGCCGGCCAACCTGAAAGGTGCCGTGATCGTCGGCGATTTCCTGTTCTCGCGCTATCGGCTGATGCTGCTGGTGGTGGTCGCCGCGGTTCTAGTGGGCGTCTGGCTGCTGCTGCACAAGACCTCGTTCGGCCGCGTGGTGCGCGCCGGCATCCAGCGGCCGGATATGGTCGCCGCACTTGGCATCCGGCTGCAGCCCTACATGACCACCATTGTGATGCTCGGCGTCGGTATGGCCGCGATGGGTGGCGCGTTCTTTGCCCCGATCACGATCGTGCACCCGGCGATGGGCGCGGAGATCATCACCGTCGCCTTTGTCGTGGTGGTGATCGGCGGACTGGGCAGCTTCTGGGGCGTGGTGCTTGCGGCGCTGCTGGTGGGCGTGGTGCGCGGCATCACCATTCATTTTCTGCCGGCTGCCGGTGAAGCGTCGATTTACGTCCTGATGTTTCTGGTGCTGCTGTTCCGGCCGCGCGGCCTGCTCGGCGAGCGCATCGAGAAATTCGAATGAAGAGAACCAGGCTTTATTCGAAGTTTCAGCCGCTGCTGATCGCGGCGCTGGCGCTCGTTGCGCTGCCGTTCGTGATGCGGCTATTCGGCCTGACCGTGAATACCGCTTCCATGGTGGTGATCCTGACGATCGCGACCATGGGGCTCAATCTGTGCGTGGGCTACACCGGTCTGGTGTCGTTCGGGCATGGCGCCTGGTTCGGTATCGGCGCTTATGCCGCCGGGATCATCCAGAAACACTGGCTGCACGATGCGATCGTGATTCCCCTGCTGTTGTCGATGCTGGTGGTCGCCATGCTGTCGACCTTCGTGGGCATCGTCATCCTGCGCCGGCGTGGGGTCTATTTCTCGTTGCTGACGCTGGCGCTGGCGGCGCTGACCTACACCGTCGCGTTCCGCTGGACCGAAGTGACCGGCGGCGAGGACGGACTGAGTGGCCTGACGCGCGGCGGCAATATCGGACCGTTCAACCTCGACAATGGGCTTACCTTCTACGCCGCGGTGGCGCTGATTGGGCTCGTGGTGCTCTACGTGCTGCTGCGCGTCGTGCGCTCGCCGTTCGGTCATGTGCTGGTGGCGATCCGCGAGAACCAGTTGCGCGCCACGTTTCAGGGCTATTCGGTCGAACGCTACAAGCTTGGCGTGTTCGTTATTTCGGCCGTGGTGACGGGACTGGCCGGCGCGCTGCTCGGCTTCCAGACCTACCTGGTATCGGCGGAAGCGGTCTCGGTGCCGTTTTCCGGCGAGCTGCTGGCAATGGTCGTAATCGGCGGCATGCACAACATGCTGGGCCCGGCGCTCGGCGCGCTGTTCTTCGTCCTGTTCCGCGAATTGTTTTCGATCTGGAGTTCGAACTGGCTGCTCTATTTCGGCATGATCTTCGTCGCCTTCGTACTTTATTCGCCCGGCGGACTGGTCGGCATTTGGGAGAGGTTTACCCGGCGCTGGCGTCCGCTGCCGGAAGAAGCCGCCGCGATGAGCAAACGCAGGATCTACCAAGGCTTGCCCCTGCCCGGCTTCCTGCTGCCGGAGAGCCTGAAGGGAACGGTGCTGCGGGTCGAGAACGTCGCGAAACAGTTCGGCGGAATTCGCGCGGTCGCCGGCGCCGGCCTGACCATCGAAGCCGGTGAAATTCATGCCCTGATCGGACCGAACGGCGCCGGCAAGACCACCTTGTTCAACCTGGTTTCCGGCCTGTACACCCCGGACACCGGCATCGTGCAGCTCAATGGCCGCGAGATCCAAGGCCTGCCCTCGCATCTTATCTGTCATCGCGGCCTCGCCCGCTCGTTCCAGATCACCAACCTGTTCGGCGGCCTGTCGATCTACGAGAACTTGCGGCTTTCGCTGCAGGCGCGGCATGCGATGCGCTTCAACATCTGGCGCGATATCGACAGCTATCCGCAGGTTCACGCCGAAACCGCCGAACTGATAAAATTCCTCGGTCTCGAAGGCATCGAAGAGATCGAAGGCGGCGAACTGTCCTATGGCGGGCAACGGCTGGTGGACCTGGGGATCGCGCTCGGCTCCAAACCACAGGTGCTGTTGCTCGATGAGCCGCTGGCTGGCCTCGCCGCCGCGGAGCGCGAGCGCGTCTCAAACCTGATCAAGAACGTGGCCGCCAACATTCCGGTATTGATCGTCGAGCACGACATCGACCGCGTGCTCGGTTTTTCGCAAACCGTCACCGTGATGAACCAGGGCCAGGTGCTGATGACGGGTACGCCCGAGGCGGTGCGAGCCGACCGGCGCGTGCAGGAAATCTATACCGGCACCGGCATCCCCGAGGTCGAGCACAGCCGCATCGACGAGGCCCGGCAGGACGCCGCGCAGGTCCTGCGCTTTGAAGGCGTCAACACATTCTACGGCAAAAGCCACATTCTTCATGACGCGACGCTGGATGTGCGCGAGGGCGAGATCGTGGCACTGCTCGGCCGCAACGGCGCCGGCAAGTCGACACTCCTGAAAACAGTGGCCGGGCTGGTGCCGCTGGCATCCGGCACCATCGAATATGACGGCCGCAATATCGCAGGCCTGCCGGCACCCGATATCTCGCGCATGGGCATCGGCTACGTGCCTCAGGGTCGCGGCCTGTTCGCCGGTATGACGGTGCGGGAAAATCTCTCGCTCGGCCGCCTGGCGCGCAAGACCGACGGCAGTAACGGCGTGGTGTGGAGCGAGGAGCGGATCCTCGAATATTTTCCACGCCTGAAAGAGCGCATGGACGTCGCGGCGGACTACCTGTCCGGCGGCGAACAGCAGATGGTGGCGGTGGCGCGCGCCATGTCGGGCAACGTAAAACTGTTGCTGCTGGACGAGCCGTTCGAGGGGCTGGCACCGACCGTGATCCTCGAACTGTTCAAAGTGTTCGACCTCTTGCGGCGGCACACCTCCATCGTGATCGTCGAGCACAATCTCGATCTGGTGCTGGCGCTGGCCGACCGCGTCTTCGCGCTGGAACGCGGCGCGGTATTCCACCAGGGGCCCGCGGCGCCATTATTGACCGACCTCGAATACCGCAAACGGATCCTGTGGCTGTGACCTGACGGAGGCGACGATGCAATACCTGGTAGCGGCGGTGCTGGCTGGTTCGATGGCCTTGTTCGCAGGCAGTGCCAAGGCGACGGGTGAAATGACCATCGCCGTATTCACCAAGAACTCGACCAACCCCGCTTACGAAGCGTTCCGCATCGCCGCCGACCAGATTGCGCGCTCAGCGGGGGCGCGGGTGCTGCACTTCGTTCCGAAGCTGCCCGACAATGTCGACGAACAGAAGGCGATGGTGGAGCAGGTCCTGAAGGACAGGCCGGACGCCGTCATCTTCATTCCCGTCGATGACGTCGCCATGGTCGATTCGGTCAAGAAGCTCAACGAAGCGAAAATTCCGGTGGTGCTGGTTTCCAATCCCCTGCCCGGCAGCTTCGTTACCTATGTCGGCGCCGACGACTTCGAGATCGGATACCGGGAAGCGCGCTATCTGTTCGAACATCTCGGGGCTAAAGGAAAGATCGTCGTCATCGAAGGCACCCCGGCGGCGCCCACCAACCGCGAGCGCGTGCGCGGATACCAGCGCGCCTTCGCCGAGTTTCCGGGGATTGAGGTGCTCGGCTCCGGGATCGGCAACTACCAGCAACCCGACGCCAAACGGGTGATGGAGAAATTCCTGGGCGAGCACCCGCAGATCGACGCCGTGCTCTCCGCCAATGACGGGATGGCGCTCGGCGTACTGGAAGCGCTGAAGGAAGCGAACCGGACATCTGTTGTTATCGGCATCAACGGCATTCTGCCGGCGGTGAAGCAGATCGAGACCGGCGCGATCCTCGCGTCAGTCGATTTCAACATGTTCAAGATCGGCTGCGTCGCGACCCGCGCGGCGGTGCGCCATCTCAAGCGCGAGCCGCTGCCGGAAAAGGTCATCCTGCCGGCCGAGATCATCGACAAGACCAACTACAAGGCCTGGCTTGTCCCGGTGGACCAGCGTAGCTGCCCGGAATGGACCGACGTCGTCAGGTGAAGTGATTTACCTTCGCACCCGCCATACGGAAATTTTGTGCGTGGGGTCGAGGTCGAGCCGCTCAAGGAAGTCAGGCGTTTCGCCGCGGCCAAGCCGCGCCGCTAATCCGTCTGCAGCGAATTCGACAAGATCCTGCTCGGGAGCTGTCGAACAAATCACCACGTAGTCGACGCGACGATCCGATAGTATTTGACGCGCGGTCGGTACTGGCGCCAGCATCAGCTTGATCATCGCGAGGTTGCCGTCGTTATTGCGATGGTATGGCCCTGCAAAAACCGCGTGATCGGTGTCGGCAAGAATCAACGGTCCAAGATCGATCGGCGCCATCACACGTCCCTTCGGAAGTTGTGTCATGGAAGCGACATCGGACACGGTCCGGCACGTTGACGCGCCTCGTTCGGCTATTGTCATCTGCGGCTTGAAGATCAGGTCGATCAGCGGCTTCGCCGAGAGGCCCAAGGCTGCAAAGCTCGCCGGTGACAGCGCGAGTGCCAACAGGACCAGGTTTCGTCCAGCGGCAAGCGTTGGCCACAGAACGGCCAGGCTCGCGGCAAAAATCGGCGCTGCCACCATCGATGCCGCCGCAGAGACCCGCATTTCCCAAACGCTAAGCCCGATCAGCGCGGCCAGCGTCGTGATGCCAAGGATCCAGCGGAACCGCACAAGCGGATTGGACCGCATCAGCGCCGCCGACGCAAAGCCCATCGTCATCAATGGAAATCCGTAGAAGCCGAGGACTTTTTGCGGCATGAGCTGCAGCATCGTGGCGAGTGACATCGATTCGACGACCTTGTCGACCCAAAATGATGTCACAAGCGGATCGAGCTGTGCGTAAGGCGACGCAATGCATCCCGCAAACTGGGAAAGGAACGCGCTGACCATGACGATTGCTGACGCTGCCCCCGTAGCCAGCCGCAGGCGCAGCGTGGAGTGATAGCGATCAATTCCGACCATGATCATCAGACTGATGCCGCCGCCGGCGACCAGCAGCAGCACCGGCCCACCGAAGGCGTCGCAGACTGGCAACGCCAGCGAGGGCAGTGGAAGCAATGCCGATGCGAGCAGCAGCGATGATGCCGCCAGGCCCGCTCCGAAGGCGCCGACCTGTCGCGAGACGGATGCACCGCGCCAGATAAGAAGGCCAGCTACGGCGAGACCTATCGCTGCGATGGCGGGCAGCATTTCAATGCCGATCGCCAGTGATAGCGATGCCGCCAGGCCGCCCAGCGCGGCCTTGACCGCACTCCGCTCGATCTGTGACGTCAGCAAGACCAGGGCGAGCAACAAGACGATCTGCGCGTTGTGGTGATCAATCGCACCCGGCCGGAAATGGATCAGCGCCGGCGCGGCCAGCACTGCCAGCACCACTGCCGTGATCTGCGCGTTAACGACGCCGTTACTCATTTGCCTGGCAATCGCCGCGACCAGCGCAAGCGCGGCCGCAAGCATTAGCGCCGGCCAAACAAACAGCGTCACGGTTTCCGCGCCGTGCGTTCCAATCAGCGGCCTCAGCAACAGGATCAACGCGGCTAGGGGTACGTCGACGACGCGCGACCAGTGCATCGACGTGCCAGGCGGATCCAATCGATATTGGAACAGGTCGAACCAGCCTTGCCCACCGATCCAGTCGCGAACCTGGACCAGCCGCATGGCGTCATCCGTAGACATGGCATCGAAGACACCGCCGCGGATCGCGGGCAACCCGATGGCGACCGCAGCCGTCAGCCACAGCACCGGCAGCAAGACATTTGGATTGGCGCCGGGTCGCTGTTTCAGCGCGGCCTGGCCCGAGGTCGAACTGAGGTCGGACATGGCTCCTCAAGCGCTTCTAAATCAGGCGCAAACGTCGTGCCAATGTGCACCGGCACCCGTTAAGCAATCCCTATGCAATCATCGCCGCGCCTGCCCGAGGCACCGGAGAAACCGGCGCTGGGACGCCAAATGCGGTCTTTATTTACGTAGACCGGAGCAGAAAGTGGAAACGATTCGAGGCCATAATCCACTTGAACCAAGCCACCAGACGGCCCCGAAATCGGGTACGACTTCTATCCGGGGGCATTGCTGGAGTTGGATATGGCGCGCATAGGTACTCGAGCTGAGGTCTGGTTTTCCAATGTGGTCGCTTCTTTTGCGCGCTACGTCGCGGAAAGAACGCTATCCGAATCCGTTCCAATGCTGATGCGCCATGATGCTGTGGTGGACTCCTTCAATTACGCCAAAGAAAACATGAAAGGTGCGTACTCGTTTCTGGATCGATTTGACGGTTTGGGTCTTTCGATCAAGGAGGCAAAGCGAAGATTTCCTTCCCGCAAACTCGTACTGGAGTTTGGGGTCTACAAGGGTGGAATGATTAACTACCAGGCCAGGAAATTTCCCGGACTGGATTTTGTCGGATTTGATAGTTTTGAAGGTTTGCGGGAACAATGGAGCGGTATGGCTCCGGAAAAAACGTTTGATCTCGGCGGCAGGCTGCCAAGGGTTCGGCGCAATGTCGGCTTGGTGAAAGGATGGTTCGCGGAGTCAGGACCGCGCTGGAAAATGGCAAATCCCGCCTCCGGCATCCCGCTGCTGGTACACGTTGACTGCGACACTTACGCCGCAACGGTCGACGTGCTGGAATTCTGTTCTGACTACGTCGAACATGGTCTGGTTATTCATTTTGACGACTACTTTGGATTTCCCGATTGGAGAACCGGCGGATTCAAGGCGCTGAAGGAAATCTCGGAAAAACGGCGATGGCGCCTGACCTATTTGTCGTACGGAACAAAAGAGGTGGCGGTTCTGGCGGAAATGAATGTTGGCTGACGTGGTTGCGCGATAAATTGGCGCACGCGCATTGACCTTTCATTAAGCCTTCAAGCGACGCTTCCGCGAGCGGCGATAAGCCGAACCTTAACGAAGTTCTGCGCAAATGCGACCCGAAACCCCGAGGGATCGCGCCGCGCATGACCACAGATGCAGACATTTTCGTAATCGGCGCCGGGCCCGCCGGCCTCACCACCGCTTACTGCCTGACCAAGGAAACATCGTCGGTCATCGTGATCGAGAAAGATCCGGTCTATGTCGGCGGCATTAGCCGCACCGTGCGGCACGGGAATTTCCTGTTCGACATCGGTGGCCATCGGTTTTTCTCCAAGGCCAAGGAAGTCGTCGACCTCTGGCACGAGATCCTGCCTGACGACTTCATCACGCGGCCGCGGCTATCGCGCATCTATTATGGCGGCAAATTCTATTCCTATCCGTTGAGCGCGTTCCAGGCGCTGCGCAATCTCGGGATCGTCACCAGCGCCGCCTGCATGCTGTCCTATGCCCATGCCAAGCTATTCCCGATCGCGTCGCCTCGCAGCTTCCACGATTGGGTGCGCAATCGGTTCGGCGAGCGCCTGTTTCAGATTTTCTTCAAAACCTACACCGAGAAAGTGTGGGGCATGTCCTGCGACGACATCTCCGCCGACTGGGCGGCGCAGCGTATCAAGGGACTGGATCTTCGCGTCGCCGTCATGAGCGCGCTGAAACACTCGTTCGGGCTCAAACCAAAAGCCGTTGCGGGCGGCGATGTCGTCAAGACGTTGATCGAGACCTTTCAATATCCGCGCAGGGGTCCCGGCATGATGTGGGAAGCCGCGGCCGCCAAGATTACGGAGCGCGGCGGCCAAATTCTGATGGGGCGCGAGCTGGTCGAACTCGCTTACGATGAAGCCCACAAGCTCTGGCGCATCGGAGTCGCGACGTCACACGGAAAACGCGAGAGTTATACGGCCCGCCACGTCGTGAGCTCTGCGCCGGTACGCGAGCTGGTGAACAAATTGTCGCCGAAACCGATCTCGCTGCTGCACGCGCGCGCGCTGCGCTACCGTGATTTCCTCACCGTTGCGCTGATGATCGACAAAACCGATGTTTTTGCCGACAACTGGATCTATATCCATGATCCGTCGGTGAAGGTCGGCCGTGTGCAGAATTTCGGCTCGTGGTCGCCCGAGATGGCGCCGGTCGGCATGACCTGCCTTGGCCTCGAGTATTTCTGCTTTGAGGACGACGGCCTGTGGACGATGTCCGACGAGGAACTGATCGCGCTCGCCACGCGCGAGGTCGTCAAGGTCGGTTTGGCCGCCGCCACCGATGTGGTCGACGGCTGCGTGGTGCGCCAGCAAAAGGCCTATCCCGTCTATGACGACGCCTATCGCGACCATATGGCGGTGATCCGGCGCGACCTCGAGCAAAGCTATCCGAGCCTGCATCTGATCGGCCGAAACGGAATGCACAAATACAATAATCAGGATCACGCCATGATGACGGCGATGCTGACGGCGCGGAACATTCTGGCCGGCGAACGCATCTACGACATATGGCAGGTCAACGAGGACGCAGAATATCACGAAGCGGGAACGTCGAGCGCGCAGGCAGCGCTTTCGAGCGAGCGCCTGGTGCCGCTCAAGGCGACCACCCGGGCGGCCTGAAGCTCTGCGCCTGCACGGCCAGTTGATGCAGTATCGAACGCACGATCTGCTGATTCGCCGACTGGCCCAAATTGATCAATGCATTGCGGGCGCATTTCGACGAAGAACGCATGCTCGCCAATCTGAAAAAAGCCGAACGTCGATCCCGCAATCGCCGCGATCCCGATGCAAGGTTCTCCTGGGGTCCGAGAAATGACCGGACCCTGGCAAGATCCGTGCATCGTGATGATTTCAAGTGGGCCCAAGGCCGATCTACGTGAACCATTCGAACCGAACGGGTGCTCTCATGATTCGACTCATGATCATTTGCTTGCTCGGACTTCTCTCAATCTCATTGAGTAGTTTTGGCGCCTCTGCACAAAGCTGCAGCGCGGACCCGGTAGCCGTGCAAATCCTTGGTTCCGGCGGTCCCCGACTTAATCCATTTCGTTCCTCGTCGAGCTACCTTCTTTGGCTCAATGGTCAGGCAAGAATACTTGTCGATATGGGTGGTGGGGCTCACCATCGCTTCGGCCAGTCACAAGCGAAACTTGAAGATTTGTGGATGGTCGGCATAAGCCACCTTCATCTCGACCACGTTTCCGACCTACCTGCATTCCTGTGGCAGAGCCATGAGCTTCGCAAGGAGCCGTTGATTATCTTCGGTCCCTCCGGCAATGACGCCGCGCCAGATTTTTCCACGTTCCTCAGCCGGCTTTTCGATGAGAAGACTGGCGCATTTCCGGTACTCGGCTCCACGTTGGGCGCTTCGCAGCGAGCCGGTGCTGGAGGCGTGCGGCTCGATATCGGAAGAGTTGTGCCCGGAGGCGTTCGTCTCGATGTCGGCGTGGTCGATGTCGCGAAAGCAGATCCGTCGACGGTGTTCCATCGCGAGGGGACAACAGTGACTGCGCTGGGAATACCGCATGGAAATATGCCGACTTTGGCGTACCGCGTGCAAACCGGGAATGTATCGGTCGTCTTCAGCTCCGATCAGAACGGAACCGATCCAAAATTCGCTCAGTTCGCGAAAGGCGCCAACGTCTTGATTATGCATCTTGCCATCGCGCCGGGTGTAGAAACTCCTCTACATGCGACACCTGCAGTCGTGGGCCGCATCGCGCAGGAGGCGGGTGTTGGACAACTCATCGTTAGCCATATCGGCCTGTTCAAACTCGATGCGGCCATCGCTGACCTACGAAAATTCTACACCGGCCCGCTCACCGTCGGGGCCGATATGCAATGCACGGCAGTGCAGTAAAGCCCGATCGCTACCACGAGGTCGGCTTATGGCAATACCTTTCGGACCTCGCGCGATGCCCGATGGCTTAACGCCAGCATCAACTTAAACCGCGAGCACGTCACCGATGCGGCTTCGAATAAGCTCGCGTTCTTCCTGACCGGTGCCGCCGTCGAAGCTGACGTCGTAGGCGATCTTCGCGGGACGTTTCAGCACCACGATCCGGTCGCCGATTTCCAGCGCTTCGCTGATCGAATGGGTGATGAATACCGCCGTCTTGCCGTTTTCCTTGACCAGCTGGACGAATTCCGCGCGCAGCCTTCCGGCGGTCGATTCATCGAGCGCCGAGAACGGCTCGTCGCAGAGCAGAATATTGGCATTGGTTGCGAACGCGCGCGCGATCGAGACGCGCTGCCGCATGCCGCCCGACAGCGCGTGCGGATAGTCGTTCTCGTGCCCGCCGAGTCCAAGTTTTGTCAGCCAGAGCTGCGCCGTCGTTCGCCGCTCCGCGGCCGGCGTGTCGAGCATCTCGAGCCCCAGTTCGACGTTCTGGATGGCGGTGCGCCACGGCAGCAGCCGGTCGTTCTGGAACACGATCGCGATTCCGCCGCGAAACGAGTCGAAATCGGCGAACGGATCGCGCCCGCTGACACGCACGGTGCCGCTGGTCGGCTCGGTCAGCCCGGCAATCATGTTGAAGATGGTCGACTTGCCGCAGCCGGTCTTGCCCAGTAACGCCAGCATCTGGCCGGGGCGAACGTCGAGATTGAGATCGTCCACCGCGCGGTACGACGCCTCGGCGCCTTCCTTGCCAAATATTTTTGAAACCTTGTCGAGGTGAATGGCCGCGTCAGCCGACGTCACGATATCTCTCATATCGCGCGCTCCGACACGGCGCGATAACGAAACGCGGTGTTTTCGATCAGCGTCAACGCGCCCTGCACGATCAGCACGAAGAACACCAGCTGCAGCGTCCAGGCCAGCGCGCCGGCCATGTCGAACAGCTGCTGTTGCTGCAGCAATTGGTAGCCGACACCGCCGGTAGCGCCGACCAGTTCGGCGACGACGACCACGCGCGAGGCGTTGCCGAGATTGACTTTCCACGCCGTCAGAATGTCCGGCAGGATCGCCGGCGCGATCATGACCCGAAACAGCTTGATCCGGGTGGGGCGGAAGCTGAACACCATCTCCATGAGATCCTTGGACATCGCGCGCAAGGCGCCCAGCACCTGAAACGTGAACGCCGGGAGCGTCGTCATCACCATGATGAAGAAGATACGAAACTCAACGCCATGAAACCAGATGATGGCGAACACCACCCAGGACAAAGCGGGAATGCCCTGGAACAGCGTCAGGATCGGAGCAAGGAACTTATCGACGGCGCGCGAGCGCACCATCAATAACGCGAGCAGGCCGCCGATCAAGAAAGCGCCGGCAAGCCCCGCCAGGATGCGAAGGATCGTCGACAGCACATCGGCGAACATCGTCCCGCTGGAGAAGATTTCGAGGCAGCGCCAGAACACATCGATCAGCGATGGAAACAGAAAGCGCGGGAAAAACAGCGAAGCGAATTGCCAGATCAGGATCACCACGACGAAAGGCAGTACCGACGACCCCAGCCGCTTCATCGCTTCAAGCAGCATGGTGGCCGGCGCCGGCGCTCCGGCTTGAGGCGCGGTCGCGCTCATTTGCCCGGCGCCTGATAGATCGTGGCGGCGGCGGGATCGGATGGGAGGAAGGCGATCGATTTTCCGGCTGAATAGACCGAGTTGATTTCCTTTCGCACGTCGGAAGCCCATTGTACGTTCATGCCAAGCCGGTCATTGGCGCGAATGAGTTCCGCGATCGCCTTCTGGTCGTCAGGCGTTCCCTTCGGCGCAATCAGTTTCGACGCATCATCGGGATGTGCTGTGACCCATTCGGAGGCTTCTTTGTAGGCCGCGTAAAGTTTTGGGATCAGCTTCGGGTTTTTTTCCACCCAATCGATATGGGCGGCGACGCCGAGATAGGGAATGTTGCGGCTGCCGGTGAATTTCTTCCAGCTCTCGGCAATGGCGATGTCGATGGTTCGCATGTCGCTCTTCTTCGACAGCAGGGTGGTATAGGCCGGCTCCCAGATCTGGACGGCCGCCGCGCGATCGGCGACGGCATAACCGATCAGACCGGGGGTCGCGGTGTTGATGACCGCAAACTTCGCGGTATCGGCGCCGAGCTGCCGCGCGAACCAATCGAACATCACCCAGTTGGTGGTACCCTTTGCCGCGGCGACTTCCTTGCCTTCGAGATCCCGCAGCGTCTTGATCTCGGGCCGGGAGGTGACCACCGCGCCCCAGTAATCGAACAGGTTGAAGAGATAGGTCACTTTGACGCCGCGCGTGTCGGCAAGGCCGACCGTCAGCAAGGACGCGCTGCCGCCAAGCTTGAATTCGCCGGAGTTGAATTGCGCGGTATAGGCGTCGGGCGTGCGTTCCTCGAACTTGATCGCAAGACCGTTCTTCTCGTCGAGCTTTCGCGTTTTGATCACCGGGGGCAAAAACGCACCGAGCGACGGCGGGCCGAATACGACGATCGAAATCGGTTCCGGCGCCTGAGCGAATGCAGGCACCGCCCACGACAGCGCCAGGGCGCAGGCAAGGCTGATGCGAATTTTACTCATGGCCGTCCTCCCGAAATTTCTCGTCAAAGCTATTCCGCCGCACCCTCGACCGGCGTCTCGAATTCCTTGCGCAGCGCCGTAAAAAACCGTCCGACAAGATGCTTCGAGACGCTGCTCAATATCCTCTGGCCGACGCCCGCGACCAGCCCGCCGATTTCACCGGCGCCCTGAAACGTCAGGCGCGACGCGGCCGGTCCCTCCGGTTCGATCTGGAAGCGCGCGCTGCCGTTGCCGTGGCCCAGCGTGCCGGCGCCGGAGACCTTGATGCTGCAGGCTTTCGGCGGCTCCTTGTCCGACAGCGCGATCTCGCCCTCGAACGAGCCGCCCACCGCCGCGACGCGCAGCTGCATCTCGACCTTGTAGGCGTCGGGCGCGATCTCGGTCATGGTCTTGCAGCCCGGGATACAGCGCGTCAACACCGTGGGATCGTTGAGCGCTTTCCAGAGCACGTCAACCGGAGCCTGAATGGTTTCGACACCGCCGATATCGAGTTTCATGGATACGTCCTCACAACCCGAACAGCCGCTGCGCCAAACCGCCATTGATGGCGGCGCGCTCGGCGTCCGAGAATTTGGTCTCGGCTACAATCTTCAGCGGCGCGAGATCGCCGATCGGGAACGGCATATCCGAACCCATCATGATCCTCTCGGCGCCGACGATGTCGGCGAGGTAGCGCAGTGCGCGGGGATCCTGGACAATGGTGTCGTAATACATCGCGGCGAGTGCGGCGTCGGGATCGCCGAGCTTGTCCTTGTCGAGCGAATAATTCCGGCGCAGGCGGCCGATCACATAAGGCAGCGCCGCGCCGCCGATACCGGCGACGATCTTGGCGTTGGCATAGCGGGTGACATGACCGGCATAGATCAGCCGCGACATCGCGATCAGCGTATCGGTGATCCGCCCCACCGCATTCGCCATCCCGTAATCATGGACGCGGTCATCGCCGCTTTCGAACACCGGATGGATGAAAACCACCGATCCGAGTTCGTTGGCGGCTTCCCAGAACGGCACCAGCGAGGGATCGTCGAGCACGCCGCCCTTGCCCTTGGGCTGGGTCCCAATCATCGTCCCCTTGAAACCGGCGGCGTGGGCTTCACGCAACACCTCGGCGGCACGCGCGCCGTCCTGCAAGGGAACGGTGGCCAGCGGCACAAACCGGGGCTCACGCATCGCGGTTTGCGCCAGGTGGGTGTTGATCAGCCGCGACCAGTTCACGCCCTCCTCCACGGGCACTTCATAGGCAAACATGTCGAGCCAGCCGCCAATCACCTGACGCTCGATCTGCTGTTCGTCCATCCATTTCAGGCGGGCGGGCAGATCGCTCAGCGGCTTTGAAACCGGCCGCGTCGGCTTGCCGCCGGCAAACGAGAAACCGAGGCTTCCGCCGTCCTCGATCAGGCGGATCGAGGGAAAGTGAGAGGCCTGGGTGCGGATCGCGTCCAGCAGACTTGGCGGCACCAGATGGGCGTGGCAGTCGATGATCATTTGGCTTGCTCTTGAGGTTTGCCTTGTTGCGCATCCGCGATGGCATCGCCAATGGCGGAAATACGGATCGGAAGCTTGTTGAAGGAGATGCCCAGCGGCGCGACGCAATCGTTGATCGCGGCCGATATCGCAGCGGGGGCGCCGAGATAGCCGCTTTCGCCGGAGCCCTTCTGCCCGAACACGGTGTAGGGCGACGGCGTGCAGTGATGCACGATCTCGACCTCCGGCACCTCGTGGGAAGATGGCAGCAGATAGTCCATGAAACTCTGGGTGATCAGATGGCCTTCATCATCGTAGACGAACTCCTCCAGCAGCGCGGCGCCGAGGCCGTGCGCGACGCCACCCAGCGTCATGCCCTTGACGATATGCGGGTTGATGACCGTGCCGCAATCATGCCCGATGACGTAGCGCCTGATTTCCGGCTTGCCGAGCGCCGGATCGATTGCCATCAGCACCACATGAAACTCAAAGGAGTGGCACGGATACATCTGGACCCGGCCGTCTTTCGGCAAGCTGCCGCCGGTCGGCACCTGCATCACATGCGTGCTCTCAAGGCCCGGCTCCATGCCCTCGGGCAGCAGATGGTAATTGCGATGGGCGATATTGACGAGTTCGGCCCAGCCAAGCTGCTTGTCGCCGGTTGAGACCGCGACGCCGCCGCCCGCGTAGACAACCTTGTCCTCGCCGAGGCCAAACTGATGCGCGCCGATCCGCATCAGCTTCGCCTTCAGCTTTTGCGCGGCATGAAACGCCGCGCCGCCGAGCATGATCGCCATCCGGCTGCCGACCGGCGAATTGGAGGGCAGGCACGCCAGCGAATCCGGACGGATCACGCGGATCAGATCCGGCTCGATCTGCAGCACTTCGCCGATCACGGTGGCAACCAGGGTTTCGTGCCCCTGCCCCGACGAGGTGTTGTGGATGGTGACGGTGACGAAGCCGAGCCCGTCGATGACAATGCGGCAGGAATCCATCCAGGTGGTGGTGGTGTTCTTTTCGTTGAGCAGCGGCTCGAATGCGGAATTGGCGCCGCTCGGCTCGAGACACGCCGCAAGGCCGATACCGGCCAGCAAACCAGAGGCGCGCAGCCGATCGCGCTCCTGTTCCATCGCGGCAAAATCGATATGCGCGAACACCTTGTCGACGACGGTGTGATAGTCGCCGCTGTCATAGGTGCTGCCGCTTGGGATCAGATAGGGGAACTCTTCCTTAGCGATGAAGTTGCGGCGGCGGACGTCGATGCGCGCGAGGCCTGTGGCCGCGGCGACCTTGTCGATCGCGGTTTCGATCGCATAATTGGTCGGCGCCTGGCCGAAGCCGCGCACCGCCTCCTGCACGGCCTTGTTCGATGTGACCGATTGCGCGCGATACTGCACGCTTTCGATCTTGTAGGGGCCGACGATGGCGCCGATCGGCTTGCCCAGTTGAAACGGCGCCCGGCCGGCATAGGCGCCGGCATTATCCAGCGCGCGGATCTTCATCGACTTGACGATGCCGTCGTCGTTGAAGGCGACATCGACGTCGAAAATGCGTTCCGGGCCGTGGGCGTCGCCGCCGCGCATGTTCTCCAGCCGGTCTTCGATCAAGCGCACCGGCCGGCCGAGCCGCCGCGCCAGATGCGCCACCAGCACGGTCTGCTTGATGCCGCGCTTGACGCCGTAGCTGCCGCCGACATCGACATCCTGGTGCACGCGCACGCCATTGGCGGGAATCCGCAAGGCCCGCGCGATCTGATCGGGATATTTCGGCATCTGGATCGACGCCCACACATCCAGCATCTCGCGCCACGGGTCCCACGATGCGGCGACGCCAAAGGTCTCGATCGGAACGGTGGAATTGCGTCCCCAGGTCACACGAAACGACAGATGGCGTGGACTCTCGGCGAAATGCTTGTCGACCTCGCCCCAGACGAAGGTCCGGTCGAGCAGCACGTTGGAGCCGTGCGCCGGATGGACCGGTGGGCTATCCGGCCGCAATGCTTCTTCCGCATTCATCACGAAAGGCAATGGTTCATAGCTGACGCGGACCTTTTCGGTGGCGTCTTCGGCCAGCGCGCGGCTATCGGCAACCACCGCAACCACCCATTCGCCGGCATAGCGGGTCTGCCCGACCGCGAGCGGGTGGCGCTGAACCTTTGGCGTATCAAGGCCATTCATCAGCGGATCGGTCGCCGCGGCAAGTTCATCGCCCGACAGCACATAATGGACGCCCGGCATCGCCAGCGCCGCCGACGCATCGATCGAAACGATGCGCGCGGCCGGATGCTGCGACGGCAGGATCGCCACATGCAGCATGCCTTCGAGCGCGACGTCGGCCACGAAATGGCCATGGCCCGCCACGAAACGGCGATCCTCGCGAACGCGGCGATTGGTCGAAACAAAGCGGAAGGCTGCGGGATCCGCGCTCATTTCGCCTCCACAACGGGCTTGCCCTCGGCATGCGCATGCGGCCCATCATGGTGTGGCTGCGGCGTATTGGCGATCCGCAATCGATCGGCCGCGAACTGCACCGCCTCAATGATCTGCCCGTAACCGGTGCAGCGGCAGATATTGCCCGAGATCGCTTCGACAATATCCTCGCGCGTCGGCGTTACCGTGTGCTGCAACAGCGCATGCGCTGACAGAATCATGCCGGGCGTGCAATATCCGCATTGCAGGCCGTGGGTTTCGCAGAACGCGTCCTGGATGACACTGAGTTCGCCCGGTGCCGGCGCGAGGCCCTCGATGGTCGTGATCTCGTAGCCGTCCGCCTGTACCGCGAACATCAGGCAGGATCGAACCGGCTCGCCATCGACCAGCACGGTGCAGGCGCCGCACACACCGTGCTCGCAACCGGCATGCGTGCCGTTCAGCAAGAAATTCTCGCGCAGCGCGTCGAGCAGCGTCTTGCGCGGCTCGATATCGGCGGAACGGTTGGCGCCGTTGATGCGCAAATCGACCTTCATCGCGCGCCTTCCCTGGATTTGACCGACGCATCGACGCGCGCTTGTTCGAGGGCGCGAATGCAAAGCACGCTGGCGACGCGGCGGCGGTAGGCGGCGCTGGCATGCAGATCGCTGGTGGCATCGAGTTCGCCTGCAGCGGCGCTGACCGCTTCAGCGACCGACGTTGCATCGAGCTCCATGCCGACGAGCGAGGACACATCCAGCCGCAATGGCCGATCGCCGACGCCGCCGACCCCAAGCGCGACCTCGATGCAGCGGCCCTCGTCGTCGAGCGCGACCTGGGCCGCGGCCGCAACGAAGGCGAAATCCGAGCGCCGCGCGCTGATTTCGAAGAAGCCGACGCCGATGCGCCGGTGCGGCCAGACCGGGAAGCGGATCGCGCTGACGCACTCGCCTTGACCGATTGTGGTCAGCATCGGTCCGATGAAAAAATCATCCGCCGGCATCGATGTCGGGCCGTCCGTGGTCGCGAGCATGATGTCGGCGCCGAGCGTCACCGCGACAAGCGGGATTTCGGCCGACGGATCGGCGTTCGCGATCGAGCCCCCGACGGTGCCGCGGTTGCGGGTCGGCGGATGTCCGACCCACGGCAGCACCCGCGCCAGCATCGGCACCGATGCCCTGATGACAGGATCGCGTTCGGCCTGCGCCTGGCGCGTCGTCGCGCCGACAATCACAGCGCCGGCTTCTTCGCGGATCCCGGCGAGCTCCGGTAATCGCAAGATATCGATCAGCTTCGCCGGACGTGCGAGCCGCATCGCCAGCATCGGCACCAGCGTTTGTCCGCCTGCGATCAGGCGTGCATCCTCGTCGCCGGCCAACAGGCGGCACGCTTCGCCGAGCGAATCCGGCCTGACATAATCGAAGGGTGCGGGTTTCATATCTGCCGCTAGCCCAGCGGCAGACCGGCAATCGCCGGCGACAGCACCGAGACAATCTGATTTCTCAAGAGCGGCCCGTCGGTTTCACTTGCCGCCTTCACCGCCGCCCACTCCGGATCGGCCGCGAATGAAGCCCAGGCTTTCTTGCGCCCGTCCTCGTCGGCAAAGCGCGTCATATAAGTCAGGCGCCCGTCGTCAACCGATGCCGTGAATGCGCCGAGCAGTTCGATGCCGTGACGGGGAAAAAATCGGATCGCAACGTTATCGTAGAACCGGCGGCGCATCGCGTCCGCCCGGCCTTCTGCGGCTTCATAGACCCGGATTTCGTAAATCAACACGCGCTCCCATCTTTACCGACAGCTTGTAAGGACCCACCGCCTTGCTCGGAACGATAGAAGGCCGGGCCGGAAATTGTCAAACACAAACTGAGGCAATTAGCGGAATTCTGTACGATTGAGTTGGTTCAATCGAACAAATGAATAATCACTACCGGCTTGGAAATATCATTGCGAACAGTCTGTTGTGGGCCTCTCACTTTCGATCCACAGGATGATACCTCGACGCGAGGGTCATATCTGTATCAAATCTTGCAACAATCCAATAATTGTACTACTCAGCAAAATGCCGATCAGCGACTGCTCAAACAGGCCTCGCGGGTAGAGAAATGACTGACTGGATACCCGCTCTCGCTTCGATCGAGGGGCCACGCTATCTCGCCTTCGTTCTCGCGCTGGAGGCCGATATCGCGTCGGGCCGCGTCAAGCCCGGCATGCGATTATTGCCTCAGCGCGATATGGCGCAGCGGCTGGAACTCAGCGTCGGAACGATTTCAAAAGCCTACGCCGAGGCCGAGCAGCGCGGCCTGATCTCGGGCGAAGTCGGGCGCGGCACGTTCGTGCAACGGCGGCGGCCGGAGCCGCGCGGCCTCGGCTCGTCGGAGGCAACGATCAATCTGGCGCTGAATGTCCCGCCCTATACCGGCGAGGACGACGTCATTTCATCTGTTCTGGCGGAGATCGTCGCCGACGGCGAGATGTCGAACCTGCTCGGATATTTGCCGCATCAGGGCCTGCCCCGGCATCGCGAGGCGATGGCGACGTGGCTCGCCTCGCTCGGCGTCACCGCGGACGCCGACCATCTTTTCATCACCCACGGCGGACAGCACGCCCTGTCGATCGCGCTCGGCATGGTCGCAGCGTCAGACGATACCGTCCTCACCGAAAGCTACACATATTCGGGCATGCTGGCGCTGTCGGCGCAATGCGGCTATCGCCTTCACGGGGTTGCTACCGATGCATCCGGGCTGATCCCGGAAAGTCTCGATCGCGCGTTTACCGAAACCCAGGCGCGCGTTCTCTATTGCATGCCGACGCTGCAAACGCCGACGGGAACGGTGATGCCGCCGCAGCGGCGGCAAGCCATCGCCGAGATCGTTCGCAAGCATGACGCCTTTCTGCTGGAAGATGACGCCTACGGATATTTGTTGTCGCCGTCGCTGCCGCCGGTCTCCCAGCTCATCCCCGAGCGCAGCTTCTACATCGTGAGTTTCGCGAAATGCCTGGCGCCGGGCCTTCGCATTGCCGCGATGATCGCGCCGGAGGCGTTTCGCGATCGTTCGATCAACGCGTTGCGCGCCACCGGGTGGATGGCGGTCCCGGTCATGGCCGAAGTGGTGGCGAGGTTGATCTACAATGGCGGCCTTGCCCGGCAAGCCAGGCTCAAGCGCGACAAGGCCGCGCTGCGCGACGCGATCGTGCGGCGCATCCTGAAAGCCTGGCTGCCGGCCGCGTCCGCAGCACCAGGTTTTCACATCTGGCTGCCGCTGCCGGCTGGCCGCACGCTGACAGCCCTGATCGCCCAGGCAGCCCAGGCGGGCATCACGCTCGCGCCTCCCGGCGCATTGCGGCGAATGGAAAGCGAAAGCCTCGGCGTCCGGCTTTGTCTGGGCGCGCCCGCAACCGAGGCGGACCTCGAGCGCGCCCTGATCGAAATCCGGCGAATCCTTGAGATGGCCGAGGCGATCTCGTTCGTCTGAAGCAAACCTCACAAAACAGTTCGGAGAAAACCATGTGGAAGACCGTCATCGCGCTTGTTGCCGTTGCCTCGTTGGCTGTGGCGACCGGCGTCAAGGCCGAGGAATGGCCGACCCGCCCCGTTACCATGATCAATCCGTTCGCCGCCGGCGGACCGAACGACGTGCTGGCGCGGCTGTTCGCGCAACGCATGGGTGAGATTCTGGGACAGCCGATCGTGCTCGAAAACATCGGCGGCGCCGGCGGAATGAACGGCGCCGACCGCGTCGCGAAAGCCGCACCCGACGGTTATACATTCCTGCTGGGAACGGTTGGAACGCAGGCGCAGAACCAGACGCTGTTCAAGAAGCCCGCCTACAATTCAACCACCGATTTCAAGCCGGTGGCGCTGATGGTCGAAGCGCCGCTGGTGCTGGTTGCGCGCAAAGATCTCCCCGTCAAGGACATGAAGGAATTCGTCGCCTACGCCAGGGCCAACAAGGACAAGATGCAATTCGCTTCCGCCGGCACCGGCTCGGCGATCCATCTCGGCTGCGCACTGATGAACATGGTGACCGGGCTCGACATCGTCCACGTTCCCTACCGCGGCGCCAACCCTGCGATGCAGGATCTGATGAGCGGTCGCGTCGACTACCTCTGCGATATCGTCACCACCGCAAAGCCGCAGATCGACGGAGGTGCGGTGAAAGCGATCGCCATCCTGACCAAAGAGCGATCGCCGGTACTGCCCAATGTTCCCACTGCCATCGAGCAGGGTTTTGAGGTGGAAGCCTACACCTGGAACGCGTTCTTCCTGCCGAAGGCCACGCCGGACGCGATCGTTCAAAAGCTCAATCATGCCACCGTCGAGGCCATGAAAACGCCGGCGGTGCGGGAGAAGCTTGAAAGCGCCGGCCTCAAATTTGTTTCCGACGATCGCACCACGCCGGAGTATCTGGCGAAATTCGTGCAAAGCGAAATCGCCAAATGGGCGGTGCCGATCAAGGCCAGCGGTGTCAGCGTGGATTGACGCGCAACGTTGCGCCAACGGCAGCGGCCGGCTTTACAGCTATTTCAGCATTTCGGGAACGATCAGGCGCGGCAGGAACAAAGAAACGCTCGGCCAGATGATTAAAGCCGCCAGCACGACGAGCATCGGCACCAGCATGATCATGGTATCCTTGAGCGCGTAGCGCAGCCGCACACCGGCGATCGAACACGCGATCATGAGACACAGTCCATATGGCGGCGTCACCAGCCCGAATGCCAGCGAGACGATCGAGATGATCGCGAATTGCACGGGATGCAGATCGACCGACCTGGCCAGCGGCTCAAGCACGGTCCCGACGATCACGATGGCCGGAATGGCGTCGAGGAAGCAGCCGACGACCAGAAAACAGAACGCGATGAAGAAGCCCGCCGCAATCGGCCCCATGCCCCAGGTCGAGACGTTGGCCAGCAGCGCCTCGGGAATCTTGTAGTAGGCCAGCAACCAGCCGAAGGCGCTTGCCGTGCCGACACAGAACAGTGCGACCCCGGCCAGGCGCCCGGTATCGAGCAAGGCCTTGTAGAGTTCTTTCGCGCCCGTTTCGCGATAAAAGAACGTCGACAGCGCCACGGAATACAGCACCGCGACGCAAGCCGACTCCGTCGCCGTAAACCAGCCGAGCAGGATACCGCCGACGATAATGAACGGCGTCATCAGCGCCGGGATCGAGCGCCAGATCGCGCAGCGCATCTCCACCCAGTTCGATTTTGGATAGGTCGGATAACCGCGGCGGACCGCATAGACATGCACCGTCAGCATCTGCGCGCCCGCGATCAGCAATCCCGGCACAATGCCCGCCAGATACATGGCCGCGATCGATGTCGAGATCAGCCCGCCCCACACGATCATCAGGATCGACGGCGGGATAATGACCGCAAGCACCGCGGACACCGCCGTAATGGCGATGGAGAACGAAAGGTCGTAACCCTCCTTGGTCTGGGCATCGATGAAGATTTTCGACTGGCTCGCCGCGTCCGCGGTCGAGGAACCGGAGATGCCGGCGAAGAACACCGACAGCACGACATTGATCTGCGCCAGTGAGCCGGGCCAATGCCCGACCATCGAGCGCGAAAGCGCGACCAGTCGATCGGTGATGCCGCCGATGCTCATCAGGTTCGCCGTCAGCAGAAAGAACGGCACCGACAGCAGGATGAAGGAATTGTAGGCGTTGAAGGTTTCCTGAGCGAGCATCATCATCGACAGGCGCGGCTCGATCAGCAGGATCGGCAGGCATGCAAGGCCGAGCGCGAAAGCGACCGGCACGCGCACGATCAGCAGTCCGATGAAAACACCAAACAACACGAGCGCGGCCTGTCCGGCGGAAAGAACATTACCACCGCTCATCGCTTGATCCCGAACAGGATCCGCGCCTCATCGACAATCTGTTCGCCTGCGAACACGATCCAGGTAAAGGCTGCCACCGGCCATGCGACGTGAATGAGCCAGAGCGGCAAGTCGGCCAGCTCCGAGGTTCGATTCCAGGCAAACCGCGTGAACTCGATGCCCGCCGACAAGAACACCAGCGCCATCGCCAATATACCAAGGCGCGCCACGATCCGCACCGCGGCTTCGCTCCGCCGCGACAGGTCCGGCCACACATCGACCTCAAAATGCTGCGCCTCCCTGACGCCGACCATCGCCCCGATCATGATGGTCCATACAAACAGGAACCGCGCCATCTCCTCGGTCCAGATGTAAGACGGGATGAAGGGGGTGTAGCGCGAGATCACCTGCAGCGTGACCGGAATGACCAGGATGCCGACGCAGGCCGCCAGCATGATTTCCAGCAGCTTGGCATAGCCTGCCGTCACTCGCCGCCACAGCGACGGGTTGGATGGAAGCGGTATTTCGGTCATTGGCCCCCCGGCGTCATAGTAGTCATCAAACGGGGCAAGCGGTCAGGCTTGCCCCGGGATCTCGTTCAGCGGTCTGCTGGTCTAGGCGACGTTGATCTTTTCAAAGATGCCTTCGGCGCCGATTTCCTTGGCGTAGGTAGCCATCACAGGATCGGCGAGCTTCTTCATGGCGTCACGTTCCTCGAACGGTACGCGCTTGAGCTTGCCGGCCTTTTCCAGTGCATCGAGCTTGGTGACTTCCTCACTCGACTCGAGCTGCCGGCCGAAATCGCCGGCCTCCTTGCCCGCCTTCATGATTGCGTCCTGCAAGTCCTTGGGCAACGTCTTGAGCGTTTTCACCGAGAAGCAAATCGGGCGGATCGACACCGCATGCTGCGTCAAGTTGAGGTGCGGCGCGACTTCGTAAAACTTCATCGCCTCGACCCCGGCGGCTTCGTTTTCACCGGCAGCGATCACGCCATTCTGGATGGCGTTGTAGACCTCGTTATAGGCAATGACCGTCGGGCTCATGCCGGCAGCGGCGAACGTCTTCGACCAGATCGGCGCGCCCTGCACGCGCACCTTGAGGCCCTTGAGGTCGGCCAGGTTTCGCAGCGGCTTGTTGGCGAATATGTTGCGGATGCCGCCACCGGCGTAGCCGATCAGGACGACCTCGGCTTTGGCCGCGACTTCATCGGCGATCGGCGCCAGGATGTTCGCTTCGACGACCTTGTTCATGTGCTCGATGCCCTTGAACACAAACGGGGCATCGATAAACGGCGCCGCCTTGGCGAAGGTCGACATGTGGGCTGGCGAGACGATGCCGTAGTCGACGGCCTTGCCCTGCGACATGTACTCGAAATACTGCTTCTCGAGACCGAGCGACGAGTTCTTGTGCAGCGTGAAAGCGACGGGCTTGCCGTAATACTTCTGGACCAGCTCTTCGAACCTGACCAATGCCTTGGTAAAGGCGTGGTCGTCGTTGAACTGCACGGCGCCGTTGAGCGTTATGGTCGTCTGCGCCCTGAGGATCGATGGCATACCGAGCACGCCGGCGGCCGCAGTTGCACCAAGCCCGGCGAGTACTGATCTTCGCTTCATGGCGTTCCCTCCTGTGATACCCATCCCTTGTGGCCGGGATTTCGGGCGTTCGCGACTGATGGCAGTCGCCCCTGCAGTGCTGCAATCTCCAAGCGTATGCAAAACCGGCTCTCGATGGAAGCCAATTTTGGAAGCGCGACCGAGCAGCGACGATTTGACTACACGGATTGACTACACGCGGAGCCTCGCGGCAGGCGACTGTCACAGTTCAAAATTATCGGAGCCATGATTGCGGCTAATCGTACGACGATGATCCCGTATCACGGTAGGCCCAGCAACCTTCCCGCGGCAAGGAAACCGGGGTTTCGACCCCGACCTGATGGCGGGCCGCCGTGCCGAGTTCAAGCACTTCCAGCCGGTGCCCAAACAGATCGATATCGTAAACCGTCTGGGTGCCCTGATAGCGGCGACCGAGGACGCGGGCGTTGAAGGTGTTGCTGCCGTTGCGCTGGCCGAGCGCAATATTTTCCGGTCGCAGGGCGATGCGGATTTTTTCTCCCGCTGCGATCGACTGCAACAGCGCCACCTCGACGCGCTGGCCGCTGCCGACGTCGACCAGTCCCGTCGCTCCGTTGCGCTCGATCAACGTGCCGGCGATCTCATTGGTGGCGCCGGTGAAATTGGCGACGAACAGATCGGCCGGCCGGTTGTAGATCTCGTCCGGGCTGCCCATCTGCAACAGCTTGCCATCGCGCATCACGCCGATGCGGTCACCAAGCACGACCGCCTCGGCCTGGTCGTGGGTGACGTAAAGCGCGGTCATGCCGGTCTGCTTGAGGATGACGCGCAGATCGTCGCGCAGCCGCAGACGCAGTTTGGCGTCGAGATTGGACAGGGGTTCGTCGAGCAGCAACAGTTGCGGCCGGTAGACGATGCTGCGCGCCAGCGCCACGCGCTGCATCTGCCCGCCCGACAACGCCACCACCGGCCGGTCGGCATATTCCGACAGGCCGACCAGCTCCAGCACCTCGTCAACTTTGCGGCCGGCGTCGGCGCGCGTGATCTTGCGGTGCTTGAGCGGATAGATCACGTTCTGCCGCACCGTCATATGCGGCCAGACCGCGTAGGACTGAAACACCATGCCGAGATCGCGCGAGCGCGGCGGCACCAGAATGCCGCGTGCGGGCGACGATACCACGCGGCCGGCGATGCTGATCTCACCTGATGTCGGGTGCTCAAGCCCCGCAACGCAGCGCAAGGTCGTGGTCTTGCCGCAGCCCGAAGGCCCCAGCAGGACCACGATCTCTCCGGCCGGCACGGCGAAGCTTACGCCGTCGATGGCCGGCCGGCCGATCGAAAACTGCTTGCGCAGGTCGGTGACGTCGAGCGGCGCCGTCATGATTTCAAGTGCTTCATGAACGGGTCGATCACTGCCGGTAGCCGAAGATCTTGTCCCAATCGGCGACCCAGGGCGTGTGCAGCTTCACATAGTCGTCGAACTTGGGCAGCCAGACCTTGACCACCTTGGGATCGAAGCCTTCCGGATAGACCGGCGCTTCTTTCAACGAGGTGAGGTTGCCAAGCTCCTTGATCATGAAGGTCTGCCCTTCTTTCGACAGGCACCAGTTGAGGAACAGTTTCGCGGCATTGGGGTGTGCCGCGGTTTTCGGAATTCCCGTTGCATAGGGATTGACCGGCGCGCCCTCGGGCGGGAAGAAAATCTTGATCGGCGCGCCGTCTTTCTGTTTCGGATAAATCGCATTGTAGAGCAAGGGGCCCATCGCGATTTCGCCACGCACCAACGAATCCGCCATCGGCGCACCCGACGGATAGAGCACCGGATGGGTGGTCGCCTGTTTCGCCCAGTAATCCTCGCCGAGCACCAGGCGCTCGAACATGATCCTGGTCCAGGTGGTGCCGCCGGACTGGGCGAACACCTGCCCGGTCATCCGGTCGTATTCGGGCTTGGTCAGATCCATCCAGGTCTTCGGCGGGTCTTTTACCAACTCTGTGTTGTAGGCAATCGACCAGACCAGGGTGGCGCGCGGCCACAGGTTCGGCGAAATCTGCGCATCGGGATTGTAGTCGGCGGCATTCGGCGGCGCATAATCCTGGAACATGTCGGCCAGCGGCTGCATCAGCGCGCGGTCGGAATGATCGACCACGTCGGCGATCAGCTTGCCGGCCGCGGCCTCGGTCTTCACGCGGGTGATGAGCTGGCCACCCGGCGCGCGCACCATCTCGATCTTGATCTCCGGAAAACGCTTGTTGAACGCCTTGATCACCTGCTGTTCGACCTCGGCGAAATTCGCCGTGTAGTAGACCAGCTTGCCTTCCGCCTTGGCCGCCGCAATCAGTTCGGGTGAGCCGAACTCCTGCTGCGCCAACGCCGGCGTACCGTTCAACGCGATGCCGAGACCGGCGATTCCTGCCATGGTGGCTATCCTGGCGAAAACTCTGTTGTTCATGGCCAATCCTCCCTTGGTTTTGTTTTATCCGGCGCGGGCAACGCTGCCCTGGGCCGCCCCCCTCGACAGCCAGTTCGCGCCGCCGATCAGGACCCCGAGCAAAACCGTCTGCACCAGACTGAATGCGGCGGTCTTGCCGAGATTTCCGCCTTCGTAGTAATCGAGCAGCAGCACCGACATCACCATGGTGTTGCTGGTGTAGAGAAACAGCGACGAGCCCAGTTCGCGGATCGCCAGCACGAACAACAGCGTCATCGAGGCGATCACGCCCGGCCGCGCCAGCGGCAGCACGACGGTTCTGATGGTGCCGAGCATGCCCTTGCCGCAAACCCAGGCCGCCTCCTCAAGCTCGCGATGGATTTGCAGGAACGAGGTCGACAGCGCCTTGACGGTGTCCGGCATGAAGCGGGCGATGAAGGCGAGCGCGAGAATCCAGATGGTGCCGTAGAGCCCGCCGGGAATGCCGATCCAGGCCCACAAATAGGCGACGCCCACCACGAGGCCGGGAATCGCCACCGGCAAGGTCGACACCAGATCGATGCTGCGCCGGCCGCCGACATTGGTGCGGTGAATGGTGTAGCCGATCGCAAAGGCGAGCGTACCACCGACCACGGCGGTGATGATACCGACCTCGACCGCGTTGTAGATCGATCGCAGCGTCAGCGGATTGTCGAAGATGCTGTAAAAATGCATCAGCGAATATTGCCGCATGTCGAACAGGCTGGCGGCATCGCGGATGAACATGAATTTCCGGAACGCGGCCACGATCAAGGCGAGGCTCGGCAGGATCACGACCACCAGCAGATAAACAATGCCGAGCCCGAAGGTGAACCAGCGCCAATGTCCGAGATCGAGGTTGCGCGGCCGATACGCCTTGCCGGCGACGGTGGTGTAGCTGCGCCCGCTCAGCACTTTCTGCTGCAGGAACACCAGCGCGCCGGTGACCACCATCAGGATGATGGCGACGGCGGCGGCGGTATTGTAGAGCGGCGGCGACCAGTTGGTGAGCTTGAAAATGTAAGTCGTCAGCACGCTGATATTGGTCGGTGCGCCCAATACCGCCGGAATGCCGTAGATGCCGAGCATCACGATGAACGAGAGCAGCATGCCGGAAACGATCGCCGGCATGATCAGCGGGAACGTCACCGAGAACAGCGTCGCAAACGCGCTGGCGCCGGAAATTTCGGCGGCCTCTTCCAGGCTCGGATCCATATTGCGCAGCGCCGAGGAGGTGAACATGTAAACGTAGGGCGCGTAATAGATGCCGAACACGAACACCAATCCCCACAGCGAATAGAAGTCCACGCGCCAGTCGAGACCGGCCCATTTGAATAGGGTGTTGATCAGGCCCGTTTTTGGCGAACCGAGGATGGTCCATGCCACGCCCGCGACCAGTGGCGGCGCGAACAGCGGCAGGATGCTGGCCGCGGCGATGAAGCCCTTGAACGGCGTGTTGGTGCGCACCACGATCCACGAAAACGCGAGCCCGATCACGACCGCGATCAAGGTTCCGCCACCGCAGGCGATCAGGGTATTGAACAGCGCCTCGGCGACGTTCGGGTTGGCCAGCACGACGAGGAAATTGGCGATCGAGAGGTGGCTGAGGCTGAAGCCGTCGACCACCGGATTGGTGTCGGTCAGGGCGCCCAACAGCAGGGTGAGAAGCGGATAGATGACCAGAAAGGCCAGGATCGCCAGCAACAGCGCAACCCACAAGTGCGCCAATAAGCGCCGACGCATGCCCTCACCGCCGCTGCGCCTGACCTCGATGCGCCGGCCCACCTGTCCGTCCAAATCGTTCTTCCCCTTGGCCGGCGAGCGGCTATCTTTATTCTTATGCAGCCAAGCCTAGTCGATGGCGCGGGCGGCGGGAAGTGGCAGAAAGTCGCTCTCCGGGCGGTAGTCGTCGAGCGCTTGGATGGATTAGCCGGGAAATTGATGGACCGTGAAGTTGAAGGGTCCGCTTTTCGGTGCGTCACGGACTCAGGCCGGACATCGCGGCATGTTCGAAAAGTGCCAGGAACGGAAGCGATCAGCTCGTCGGCGTTTGCAGCGGGATGACGCCCAACGATACTGAGCAGATCAGGCCGCGCCGCGCGGCGCGCCCTGATCGCATCACACCTATTTCAAACGTACCGTTACCCCGCCCACTGCAGCCGACACTTCAGCACCGACCTTTGGGCCGCTGAGCTGCAAGACCACGCCATTGGCATTTTGCAATTGAACGCCTCCAGCCCCAGCCGCAACCGCACCGCCGGCTCCGATCGCGCTGTAAGTGCCTTCAATCGAAGCCGGCCCTTTCAGATTGAGGGCCCGTCCGACCAGCTTGGTTGTCGAGGCTCCGATCGTGAAGCCGACGCTCATGCCCGATGCGGTGAATGGATAGTGTTTGCCTCGTATGGTCAGCACGCCCTCGCCGCCGCCGACCCCGACGATGAACCCGCCTTTCGTGAATACGACGGTGACCTGACCGGTTTCGGCCCGCGATGGCGTGCTAAAACCAGCTACGCCTGCGAGCAAGGCAACCAGGGCGACGCTTATGCCAAACTTTTTCATGGCTTTCTCCCTCTGAAGAGACGCAATGCGACGTCGACTGTTAGGCAAGGAGCATGGCGAAATACCCAATCACGGCGATCAGAATGCAGGACACGTTGCGTGTCGGCAAGATGGTTGGCCTTCGCGTTCCCAAAAGAAGGGGCCAAAACACCACTGACTCCGCGATGCGTTACGGACTCAGGCCGGACAACGCGATATGTCCGAAAAGTGCCAAACTCGGAAGTCGCGACGTTTCATTCTATCACCTCGTCGGCGCGGGCGAGCATTATCGGTGGCACGGAGATACCAAGCGCCTTTGCGGTCTTCAAATTGATCACAAGCTCGTACTTGGTCGGTTGTTCGACCGGCAGGTCGGCAGGCTTGGCACCCTTGAAGATCTTGTCGACGAAAGCGGCGGACCGACGATAAAGATCTCGAATGTCGGCCCCGTAGGTCAGAAAGAAGCCCGCCTCCGCCAACTCTCGCTGGAGAGAGGCGGCTGGCAGACGATTTCTTAAAGCCATTTCTGCAATCTGGCCGCGATAATTGAACAGCACATTATCTCCCTGCATGACGAACGCCTGCGCGCGCTCCCTCACCATTAATTCAAACGCTTGCTCAAGTGCGTCCAACCCACGTGCTTCGACGGGAATAGTGGTCAACCCCAGTGCCCGGGCGGTCTCTGTCATCGCCGTCAGCCGGGTTCGATTGTACGCAAAGTCAGGATTGAACATAATGCCCAGACGCGAGAGGTTCGGCAGCGCTTCCTTTAGCAACTCAAACCGCTTGCCCAAAATCTCGCCGCCCGCATCCGCGGCGAGCCCGGTAACGTTCCCGCCGGGGCGCGCCAGACTGGCGACAAGCCCGGCGCTGACCGGATCGATACCGGTAGTCATGACGATCGGGATGGTTGTGGTCGCATTCATGGCCGCAACCGTGGTCGGATTGCCCCCGGTGGCGAGGATGACGTCCACACCGAGCCGGACCAGGTCTGCGGCAAGCGCGGGCAGCCGTTCCCTCTCGGCGTTGGCGAAGCGGTACTCGATGACGACATTCTCGCCAACGCGGTAGCCGAGGCTCCGCAGGCCTTCTTCGACGTTAATGACATAGAGCGCGTGCTCCCGGAACGAGATCGAGAGGAACCCCACCCGGTAGATCCGCCCTGCCGATTGCTGCGCACGCGCGGCCAACGGCCACGTCGCTGCCGTGCCACCAAAAAGCGTGATGAACTCGCGCCGTTGCATGTGTCCCTCAAGACCACGTCTCGTCCTGGGCCTAAAGCCTAGCACTTTGCCAATGGGCCGCGAGTGAGAAATGGCACTCAGCCGGCCTCAGACATTGATCAGGCTCGATGTCTCAGTTGGGTCCATGAGCGGACTCATGGAGTGCAGCAACGTCCAACCACAAAAAATTTGGTCGTGTCTTTCTTTGGATGTTTCCTGCAAGGCTTCTCTGGCGTTAAAGAGATCATCGAGCCTGAACTCGCTGGCTTCTCCACCTCCTGCGCTCGGGTATTGAGCGTCCATCAAGGCGCCCGCCGCGCCGCTGCTTCTATGAGATTTGGACAGAAAAATGAGCCGTTTCTGGAGCAGCTTGACGCACGACCTGAGGCCCTACGTACCAGGCGAACAGCCCCGCATGGTGGAGCTGGTCAAGCTCAACACCAATGAAAGTCCACTTGGTCCTTCCCCGCGCGTGTTGGAAGCGATTCGTGGCGAGGCGACTGATACGCTGCGTCTATATCCGGACGCACAAGCCACCGCGCTGCGGGCTGCTTTGGCCACCTACCACCAGGTGCGACCCGAACAAGTGTTCGTCGGCAACGGCTCGGACGAGGTGCTGGCCCACGTCTTCACCGCTCTGCTGAAGCATGATGCGCCGTTGCTCTTCCCGGACATCACCTACAGTTTCTACCCGGTCTACTGCCGCCTGTTCGGCATCGCCTACGAGGCCGTGCCGCTCGATCAGGCCATGCAAATCCGCGTTGCCGACTATCGCCGGCCGGCCGGCGCGCTCATCGTACCCAATCCGAATGCGCCAACAGGGGTTGCGCTGTCACGGGCTGAGATCGTTACCCTGCTGGAGGAACATCCTGACGCTCCCGTGGTGATCGACGAGGCCTATGTTGATTTCGGCGCCGAGACCGCGATTCCGCTGGTCGCCTCCCACCCGAACCTTTTGGTCGTTCAAACAATGTCCAAGTCCCGGGCCTTGGCCGGGCTGCGGGTTGGCTATGCGATCGGCGACGCCGACCTGATCGAAGCGCTCACCCGGGTGAAGGACAGCTTCAACTCCTATCCTCTTGGCCGGCCCGCCCAGGCCGGCGCCATCGCCTCCCTGGCGGACGAAGCCTATTTTCAGCAGAGCCGAACTCGCGTGATCGAAGGCCGGGAGCGGCTAAACCGCGGACTGGTCCGGCTTGGCTTCGAAGTGCTGCCGTCCTCCGCTAACTTCGTCTTCGCGCGTCATCCGGCGCGTGAGGGCGCGGCGCTGGCCGCCGCGCTGCGCCAACGGGCGGTGATCGTCCGCCATTTTCCCGCTCCTCGCATCTGCGACTATCTGCGGATAACCGTGGGCACAGACGGGCAAATTGACCGGCTATTGTCGGCCCTGTCGGACATCTTGAGCAGCGAGCCTGCATCTGCCTGATTGCTCATCGCCTCGCGTTCCACGCGTGGAACGGCTCCTTCCGGAGACCAAGATGAGGCATTAGTGCAACAACTATCGTCCTAAATTCCGGGAGGCACATCGTTAACAAGCTACAGCCTGCTTGTGGAGATATGATCGCATCGATGATTCGAGAAGGAATTTTCGATGTCGAAGTTTGCGTTTGGCGGGCAAGTCGAAAACGTCGCTGACGATCACGAATCGGGTACGATTATTGCCGTGTTTCCGACCGTTGACGGAGGCTTTAGGGGCGCTGTCGATACGGACGGTTACGGCGCACTCCAGTTTTTCACCGGGGAGAAACTGGCTTTCACCCTTACGAGACGGAGTGCCGCATGACCGGCCGCCCAACCACGCAAGGGACCTCCGCGATCGAACTGACGGAGGGCGACGGTAGTCCTGTGCGCAGTGGCCATCCGTTTGACGGCTTGGCTAATGCCTCAAATCGCACCCCTAGATTGGTGGCGACAACCGCCGAAAACATAGGTGTTGAACCATCAGGCAAGGCACCCTTGCCTGCAACGAAACGCAGCCGCGCCTCTCCGGCGCCCAAGCGCACCAAGGCAACCAAGGCCAATGGCAAGCAAGAAGCGCCCAGCGCGCCGCCGCTGACGGTTTCCGCCGCACCCACCGTGCCGGAGGCCGTTCCGGCCGCCCCGGAACGCGCCAGCGGCGCCATTGCCCTTGTTGCAGCCCTCGCACTGGCGACGGTTGCGGCCTACTTTTCAGTCACGGGCATGGCTGAAATATTTCCCGGGGCTCCGGTTGCGGTCATGGTGCTCGCCTCCACGATGGAGGCCGGCAAACTCGTTATAGCCGGATGGCTGGCCGCGCATTGGCGCCGGGTTGGATGGAAAATGCGCTCGGTCATGGTCGCCCTTGTTGCCGGCCTTGCCCTCATCAATGCCGCCGGTGTGTTCGGCAAGCTGGTCGAGGCGCATGTCAGCGTGGCGGCCTCGGCGCATTCCAGCGTCGCCGAACGCACTGAAACGCTCGACGCCCGTGTCAGGGCGCAATCGGCGACCATTGCCGACCTGGACAGTCGCGTTGCGCAAATCGATCGGGCCGTGGACGAATCGACACGGCGCGGTTGGATGACCAGGGCCATCAGCATAGCAACGCAGCAGCGTGTGACGCGGGATGGACTCGATGCGCAGCGGCAGGCGGCAACGGCAACGCTGGTTGGATTGCAGGCGCAACGCGCGGCGCTGGTCGGTGAACGTTCCCGCATCGAAGCATCCGCGGGCCCGATCCAATATCTCGCGATGATGGTCGGTGCCGCGCCCGAAGCCGCGGTTCGATGGCTGATACTTTTGATGGTGCTCTGCTGCGATCCCGCGGCAATCGCTTTGACCGTAGCGGCGACTGGTTCGCGGCGCTAACGAACCCGAGTAAGGGCCAACGCAATAGCCAATTCCCAGGAAGCGACATCACTCGACCACCTCATCGGCGCGGCCGAGCAGCATCGCTGGCATTTCGAGGCCAAGCGCTTTCGCAGTCTTGAGATTGATGACCAGCTCGAATTTGGTCGGCTGATGAAAAGGAATGTCTCCCGGATTGGCACCTCTAAGAATCTTGTCGATGAGGTTGGCGACGCGGCGATAGATGTCCGCTAGGTCGCTCCCATAAGCCATCAGTCCGCCAACTTCGACGAATTCGCGGAACGGACTTATTGTGGGAATTCGATCTTTCGCGGCCAATTCGGCAATCGTCGCACGATAGGTGACGTGCTCGGGTTCTTCAGATACCATGAGCGCATCCGCTCGATCTTGTTCCATTGACCTGAAGACGCGCTGGTACTCCGCCTCGTTAAAGGCGCTGCCCAGCAGAGCAGCCTTCAACGAAATGCCTGCCTGTTTGGCCGCCTCTCGGGCTGCCTCACCTCTTGCATCTTCCCAGAATCGTTGCGATGCAAGGTAGCCGACGGTGGACAGTTTTGGCACCGCCTCGACCAGCAGCCCCATACGTTTTCCAATGATTTCCAATCCCCCAGCGATAGTAACGCCTGTGATGTTGCCGCCCGGCCGCGCGATGCTTGCCACAAGTCCTTGGGCAATCGGATCGATGATTATCGTCACAATCGGGATTGTCGTCGTCGCCATTTTGAAGTCTAGCGATAGATGAGCGCCCGACGTTAAAATCAAGTCAGGATGCCTGTTGACGACATCGCGGGCCAGTTCGGCATAGCGTTCGGGTCGCCCTTCTCCGGAGTAGCGTTCTACTCCGAGGTTTTGGCCCTCGACGTAGCCAAGGCGACTTAGCTCCTCGAAAAAAGCGCGGTAATACGGTCTACCGCTCACGCTTATTTCGCTGACTTTGGCCGAAGAGGTAACAAGAGCGATCCGCTTCATCTTCGCCGGTTGCTGCGCTCCGGCCGCGAGTGGCCACGTAGCCGCAGTACCAAGTGCCGTGATGAAATCGCGCCGCCGCATCTGACTCGCCTGAAGAAGGTGCCCTACGCATCGTCCAAACTACAGCAACCTCGAACGTTCAGCGAGGGACAAATGGCATCTGCCAGTTCAGCCGCGCGGATCGCCGTATTTCTCCTTGCTTCGGAAGGGTCATTTGGCGAATGCTTGATAGACCATATTTCGGATGAGAGAGCGGTAATACGCTCCCTGGTTTATTGGCACCTGCACCATCATGACAGCGATTAGGCTCTCTTTCGGATCTACCCAAAAGGTCGTCCCTGACGCGCCGGTCCAGTAGAATTCTCCAACCGAGCCTGGCATCGGATTGCGACCGACGTCCGTACGAACCGCGAAGCCAAGGCCAAAGCCCTGCCCCAGTGCTGGGCTTGGAATTAGTGAGCCGAACCCCTGTACGGCTTGGCTTATGGCCGTTCCAGGAGGCAAGTGATCGGACGTCATGTAGGCCACAGTCCGAGGGGAGAGGAAATGGGCACCGTCGAATTCCCCGCCATTGAGGAGCATTAGGCAAAAGCGCGCATAATCGGGTGCAGTCGAAACCATACCGCCACCTCCAGACATCCAACTGGGACGCACACTCACATCGCGCATGGGTGGTCGCTTGCCAGTTGCTGCGTCTACCTGCGGTTCAGCAGCGCGGCTGATTTGCTCCGCCGACAAATAAAAGCCGGTGTCGGACATGCCCAGCGGCTTTGTTATACGCTCGGCGATAAACCGATCTAGCTCCATACCAGACACGACTTCGACAACGCGGCCGAGAACGTCCGTCGACATACTGTATTCAAACGTCGTGCCTGGCTGATAGGCGAGCGGCAACTGCGATAATTTGCTTATGACAACCGCAAGGTTTTCACCGGGTGCCCCAATGTTCGCGCTGCGATATTCCTGCTTGACTAATGAATCTCCGAATTGTCCGTAAGTCAGTCCAGAGGTATGACGCAATAAATCATGGATTGTCATTTCGCGCCGAGGAGGCTCCAACACGAGTTCCGGCTTTCCGGCACCGTCGTTGACCTTCTCCACGCCGACTTTGACTCCCTTGAACTCCGGCAAAAAGGCCGACACCGGCGATACAAGCTGGAGCTTGCCCTCCTCGACCAACATCATGACGGCGACGGAAACAAGCGGCTTTGTCATGGAGGCGATCCGGAAGATTGCATCCCCCTTCATAAGGACCTGCTTCTCGCGATCTTGATACCCAAATGCGCCCGAGTAAGCGACTTTGCCATTGCGTAAGACAAGAACTACAGCCCCAGGAATCTTTTCACTGTCCACCTCGGACTGGAAAGCGGCATCGAGTATTTTCAAGCGCTGCGTCGATAGGCCCACCTCCTCTGGCTGTCGAGCTTTTGGGAGTGGCTCGGCAACTGCAGGAAAAGCGATGCAGACGGCGACAATCGTCGCAGACAAAAACCCACGGAGCATCATCAGAAGCCCCCAATCGTCGGAAACAGAAACGTCAAAAAATGATCATCAGCATAACCGCCCCCGTGGTCAGATTTCAAGTTGTGATAGAGGCGAGGGAGAAATGCTACCCTTCAGCTTCAAACGCTGATGAAATTCAATGTGCGAAATGGGTCCACTAGCGGACATCGCGCCTCGATCGTCTGATGTCCGCTCTTCCCTTGCACCGGACATTGCTGCGTCCGCTTGCGCATTCGAAACGTACCAAAAGCGGGGTCGCCGCCTCATTCGATCACCGCACCGGGAGTCACGGAAAGCTCCGCAATCGCGTCACGACCTGGTCGTACAGGCCGACTGATTTGCCCGGCGGGCTCGATCCGGGCATCCGGCGGCGTCAGGCGCAAAAATTTTCGTCTGTTTTCCGCTTTGCCCTCAAACTCAGACATCGCGCGATGCATTCAGTATGTCTCAAAGGTGCCAAGAGCGGACTCATGCGCTGCAACATGATACGACTGTGAAGTCCGGCACAGACCTGCCGACACCCCGATTGTCGCCGACGCAATCGTGATTTATTTTCCTGTTTATCCAACTGACCCGCCAGATCGGCAAGTATTATTCCAAGCGTCATGCTAGCAGCGCGAGTCCACAAGCCGGGGGCACCGGACGTTATCGTCGCCGAGAGCACCGACGTGCCGGAGCCAGGAAGACAAGAGGTTCTCATCCGCGTTCAGGCGGCAGGTGTGGGCCCTTGGAACGCCTTGGTCAGAACGGGCAAGCCCACCAACTCTTTGAGAATACTTGATCCCACGAATCCTCACTGTGCAGTTGCGGCCCTGTGTGGCGGTCCCACATAGGGAAACTCGGTGAGCAGATCGCTGTGGGCTCCCACCCCGTCCGTCGTGACTTTTCCATTTGTGAGGATCGAGATGAAGCCGTCGAGGACGTCGTCGGTCAACGCCCTGCCATTGCTCGGATAGGACGCCGCGCGCGCGGGGTCGAAGCGCATGATGTCCGGCAGTAGCGTCCCTGCTACCCGCTGTGCTTCCTCGGAAGAATATCCTCCTATGTGCTCCAGCGAGTGCGCAAAGACGGCGATGAAACCGGCGTCGTCCGCCGGTCCCGCGGTTAGATAAGCATCTCTCTCGTCGCCGGGAAGGAAGACAGATTGCGAAGGCCTCGCGCCGCGATCTGCCTGAACCCAGCTGCCGCTTGCGCCGTCTACAGTTCGAGCCCAAAGGCCAAGCGCTTTGGTTCCGAGAGTGGAGTTGGGTACTTCCAGCACAATGCTGCACACGTCTTTGTCGGTGAAGAGATCGTTGCCGGAGAACTGAAAGTTGTTCAAGGCGCCCATCACGTCGAAGAAGAAGGGATCACTACGCCAGCCTGCGAAGAAGCGGTGGTTGCCAGCTTCGGTTATCCGTGCCTCCCGGTCCATAGAGACCGGCGCTCCTTCGACGATTATCTGCCCACCGTCGTAGGTTCCGGCGGCTTGCGCGCCCTCGACGCGGCGCAGCGTTGCGGTCTGCGCCCCGTCTGTGAATGGAGAGAAGCGTACGCTGTATGCAATATCGGCAACATTGTCGCCGTTCGTGTCAATCTTGATCTCGTATAACGCATCGGCCGCGAATGGATCCTGACGGGTCGGTCCCGGCGGATTGAAGCCGGAGGACGGATGCACGTTCATGATCAGGATCGACTTGCCTGCGCTGCCCGGCTTCGGGAAGGCATACAGGTCGGTTAAGTCAAGACGGGCATCGCCGTGGGGAAAACTAGTGTCAGGGCCGGAATAATGGTGTGACATGGATCAGTCTCCGCGCAGGCCACTCGTTACAGAAGCATGAAGATGAATGCATTATACGATGGTGTTGTCGATCCGAATCTGTCGGCGCTCAACGTCCGCTTTGGGTCCACTAGCGGACATCGCGCCTCGATCGTCTGATGTCCGCTCTTCCCTTGCACCGGACATTGCTGCGTCCGCTTGCGATATTCGAAAAGTGCCGAAAGCGGAGGTTGCCGCCTCATTCGATCACCGCACGGCACACCGGGAGTCACGGAAAGCACCGCAATCGCGTCACGACATGGTCGTACAAGCCGACTGGTTTGCCCGGACGGGCTCGATCCGGGCATCCGGCGGCTTCAGGCGCAAAAATTTTCGTCACACAGACTTGGCGCGCACAGCCTGATTTCTTGAGCCGATTCAACAAATCGACCCGACGGGCAAATCACCCAAAAGTCTGTAAAGCCCCCGTTGCAAAAATATTCTGATTTTCCGAAGTCGCAAATCAGTCTATATCCATTGCATCCCGTTCCACTCGGAGGGGCGTTTCGCGAACGTCACGGACGTAGGGATGGGCTGCGGTGGACGCGGCGGCGCGCGAGACGGGCGATGCCGATGCGGACGGTGAAGTCGTGTGGTCCTGACATCTCGACGCTGGTGTCAAGCCGGTGGAAGCAATTCCGCAGGTGACGGTGGCAAAAGAGCCCGATCGCCGGGGAGAGCACGAAGGAAACCGTAAAACCATTGCGCGGGGAATGCCGGGTGATTCCGGTGTACTCGTTGTTACTCGTGTGCGTTCTACCACTACAAAGTGCACACGAGGCCGCGGGCGCATCGGGCGCCCGGCATTCCCTGCGCCCTCTGATTGGAGGGTAAGGAAACTTGATAGCAAACCTCGGGCGGATCGCGCCGCGAGATCGCGAAGCTGCGCTCCGGGAATGACACCGTCTGTAATTTGAATTCCGAGCAACTTATAGCCCACGCGCGTGCTGCACCCTCAACCGTCATCATCCGCCAACGGGTCGCGCGAATGCGCGCCCGATGACAGGCTCCGGCGGATGATCCAGTATTCCAGAGATGCCAGTGATAGAACCGATAGGTCCCAGGCGTACTGGATACTCCGCTGGAGCCTGTCATCGGGCTCGCCGAAGGCGAGACCCGTTGGCTTTTACCCACCCTCCGTCACTGTCCGTTCAAGCGCCTTTCCCCTCGCGGCGGCGACCCCGCCCTATTCATTATTAGCATGGCCGTATTGCATCACGAGCCTAGGTGATCGCGCTGAGGTCGAAAAGGTAGCAGATCGTGGCGCGTCCGCGGTGACGCCGGAGCAAGCCAATTATTCCCATTCTCCGCAAACGCAGAATCTTGATTTGAACGATTCCAGCTTCCAGTCCAGCTTCCCGAAAGTTCAATTGGTGGATTGAACCAACCAGGGGATCAGCGATGGCAAATCTCATTATCAATGGCAAAACTTTCGACGTGGATGTCGAGCCGGACACACCGCTACTGTGGGCGATCCGGGAAAACGTCGGCCTGACCGGCACCAAATATGGCTGCGGCATTGCACAATGCGGCGCCTGCACCGTCCATGTCGACGGCGTCGCCGTGCGATCGTGCGGCATGGTGGTCAGCGAAGCCGTCGGCAAGCAGATCACGACCATCGAAGGACTGGCCGCCGATGGCGCACCGCACAAGGTGCAACTGGCCTGGATCGCCAATGACGTCCCGCAATGCGGATATTGCCAGAGCGGAATGATCATGGCGGTCGCGGCACTGCTCAAGGAGAAGCCGAAGCCGACCGATCAGGACATCGACGAGGCCATCACCAATATTTGCCGCTGCGGCACCTTCCAGCAGGCGCGTGAGGCTATTCACGCCGCCGCGACCGCTTGAGGAGGCAGCCATGAACCATATGCCCACACTCAACCGCCGCGCCTTCGTCATTGGCACCGCCGCTGTCGGCGCCGGCCTCACGCTTGGCCTCGATATTCCCTTCGGCGGCCCCACCGTGGTGCGCGCCGCCGACGGCTCGCCCGAGGTCAACGCCTGGGTCGTGATCCAGCCCGACGACACCGTCGTCATTCGCATCGCCCGTTCGGAAATGGGACAAGGCACCCTCACCGGCCTCGCCCAGCTTGTGGCCGAAGAGCTGGAATGCGACTGGTCGAAGGTCACCACCGAATATCCGACGCCCGGCCAAAGCGTGGCCCGCAAGCGCGCGTGGGGTGATTTCTCGACCGGCGGCAGCCGCGGCATCCGCACCTCGCAGGACTATATCCGCAAGGGTGGCGCGACCGCGCGCATGATGCTGGTGCAGGCCGCCGCGAACGAGTGGAAGGTTCCGGCTTCGGAATGCACCGCCGCCAACAGCGTCATCACGCACACGCCTTCGGGCCGCACCACGACCTACGGCAAAGTCGTCGAGGCCGCTGCCAAGCTTGAGCCGCCAACCGAGGTCAAGCTGAAGGATCCCAAGGACTGGAAGATCGCCGGCAAGGCGCTCAAGCGACTCGACACGCCCGACAAGACCACCGGCAAGATGATCTACGGCATCGACATCAAGCTGCCGGGCATGCTCAACGCCGCGATCAAGGATTGTCCGGTGTTCGGCGGCAAGCTCAAGAGTTTTGATGAAGCCAAAGTCATGGGCATGAAAGGCGTCAAGAAGGTCGTGAAGGTCAACGACCACGCCGTCGCCGTCGTGGCCGACACCTGGTGGCTCGCCAAGACCGCGCTCGACGCCCTGCCGATCGTGTGGGACGAAGGCGACAACGCCAAGGTCTCAAGCGCGTCGATTGCGAAATGGCTGGAGGAAGGACTCGACAGCGCGCAGCCGGCCTTCATCGGCAACCAGAATGGCGACGCCAAGGCTGCGGTCGCGAGCGCGGCCAAGAAAGTAGAGGCGGTCTACAACTATCCCTACCAGAACCACGCCACCATGGAGCCGCTGAACGCCACCGCACTCTATACTGCTGACAAGTGCGAGGTCTGGTGCGGAACGCAAAACGGCGAGGCCGCCTTCGCGGCGACGCTGGAAGCTTCCGGTCTGCCCGCCGACAAATGCGACGTTCACAAGCAGATCCTCGGCGGCGGCTTCGGCCGTCGCGGCCAGACCGACTATGTCCGGCAGGCAGTCTCGATTGCCAGGCAAATGCCGGGCACCCCGATCAAACTGTTGTGGTCGCGCGAAGAGGACATGCAGCACGGCATGTATCACCCGGTCACGCAATGCAAATTGACCGGCGCCTTCGATGCCGACAACAATCTGACCGCGCTGCAAATCCGGCTGTCGGGACAGTCGATCCTGTTCAGCCTGCGCCCCGAGGCGTTGGTCAACGGCATGGATACGGTCGCGTTCCAGGGCCTCAATGCGACCGGCGAAGCTGCGATCGGATATTCGGTGCCCAACCTGCTGGTCGAACACTCGATGCGCAACCCCCACGTTCCGCCAGGATTCTGGCGCGGCGTGAATGTCAATCACAACGCGATCTATCTCGAATGTTTCATGGATGAGCTGGCGCATTCTGTGGGCCAGGATCCGGTCGCGTTCCGGCGCAAGCTGATGACCAGGCATCCGAAGCATCTGGCCGTACTCAATGCCGTCGCCGAGAAGATCGGCTGGGACAAACCGGCGCCGCAAGGCGTGTTTCGCGGCATCGCGCAGCACATGGGCTATGCCAGTTATGTCGCCGGCGCCGCCGAAATCTCGGTGACGGATGGCAACAAGATCAAGGTGCATCGGATCGTTGCCGCCACCGATCCGGGCTATGCCGTCAATCCCGCGCAGATCGAACGGCAGGTCGCAGGCTCGTTCGTCTACGGGCTGTCCGGATTGTTCTATGGCGGATGCACGGTAAAGGACGGCCGTATCGAGCAGAGCAACTTCGACACCTACAATTCGATGCGGATCGCGGAGATGCCAAAGGTGGAGTCCATCATCATGCCGAGCGGCGGCTTCTGGGGCGGCGTCGGCGAGCCGACGATCTGCGTGGCGGCGCCCGCCGTGCTGAACGCGTATTTCGCGGCGACCGGCAAGCGAATTCGCTCGGTGCCGCTGCGCGACCAGAACATCACCTTCGCCTGACACTTCAAGCGGCGGCCCCCAAAGGCCGCCGCTCAATGTTCGGATCATGCTCATGGACGCGCTGCGCCTGATGACGCGGAGAAACGTCGTTCGTGGCATCGCGGCGTCAGCCGCGTCGTCTGTCTTGCCGTGCCCTTCCCACGCGCAATCCGCCGCGCACATCATCGTGGTCGGCGGCGGTTTTGGCGGCGCAAGCTGTGCCCGGGCGCTGAAGCGAATCGATCCAAAACTGCAGGTGACGCTGATCGAACCCAACCGGACCTTTACCGCATGCCCGTTCAGCAACGAGGTGATCGCGGGCTTGCGTGAGATCGAAGCGCAGCAATTCAGCTATGACCGGATTACCGCCGAAGGCGTGACCGTGATTGCTCAGGCGGCGGTGAAGATCGATCCGCAGACGCGCACCGTCGGTCTCGCCGACGGCAATTCGCTCACTTACGATCGTCTGGTGCTGGCGCCCGGCATCGATCTGCGATTTGACGCGCTGCCCGGCTATGACGAAGAAGCCGCCGCCAGAATGCCGCATGCCTGGAAGGCAGGTGAGCAGACGGCACTGTTGCGCAAACAACTCGAGGCCATGGACGATGGCGGCCTTGTGGCGCTCGCGGTGCCCGCGGGCCCCTCGCGCTGTCCGCCGGCGCCTTATGAACGCGCCAGCCTGATCGCCCATTATCTGAAAACCCGAAAGCCGCGCTCCAAGGTCCTTATTCTCGACGCCAAGGACGCGATTCCGCAGCAGCGCCTGTTCGAGAACGCCTGGAAGGAACTCTATCCCGGCATGATCGAGCGGGTGTCGCTGTCGCAAGGCGGCCGGGTCACATCGGTCGATCCCGCCACCAACACCATCGTCACTGATTTCGGCAACTACGCAGCCCAAGTCGCCAACGTCATTCCCCCGCAGCAGGCCGGCCGTATCGCCGGCATCGCGGGCGCGGTCGACAACACCGGCTGGTGCCCAATCGATCCGGTCACGTTTGCCTCAAAGCTCGTGCCCAACATTCACGTCGTCGGCGACGCCTGCTTTGGTGGCGGCATCCCCAAATCCGCATCCGCAGCGAATGCCGAAGCCAAGGCCTGCGCCGCCGCGGTGGCGAACTTGATTTCGGGCGCGGCCCCGCCGCCGCAAAAGCTATTGGGCGCCTGCTACAACACGGTCGCGCCCGGCTACGCCTTCTCGCAATCCGGCATCTACCAACCGAAGGACGGGATATTTGTCGAGATCGAGGGCAGCAGCACCAGCCCCGTCGATGCACCGCGCGAGCTCCGCATGCGTGAAGCCGACAATGCACAGTCCTGGTACAAGGCGATCACGGTGGATGCCTTTGGCTAGCTTGGCAATCCAGATTCTTGGCGCGTGGCTCGCGGCGGCTGCCGCCGCCCTGCCCTGGGCGGCCAGCGCGTCCGAGTTGCGGACCTATGCTGTAGTCGGAGATGCCATTCCCCAGTCGCTGACGGGCCTGCCGGGTGACGTCACGCGCGGACGCGCGCTCGCCGTCGATCGCACCAGCACCTGCATCCTCTGCCACAGCGGACCGTTTCCGGAACAGAAGTTTCAGGGCGACCTCGCGCCTGGCCTTGGCGGCGCCGGCAGCCGCTGGTCCGAAGGCCAGCTTCGGCTTCGTCTCGTCGACGCGTCCCGCCTCAATGCCGCGACCATCATGCCATCCTATTATCGCGTGGACGGCCTCGATCGCGTCGGCGCGGTGTGGCGCGGCAAGCCGATCCTGTCGGCGGAACAAATCGAGGATATCGTGGCATATCTCGTAAGCTTACGCGAATAGGAAGGTGCGACAAAGATGCGAACGCTGAAACAAACTTCACGCCGCCGGTTCCTCGGCCTTGCCGGCAGTACGGCTGTGCTTGGCGCGATTCCCATCGTGACGGTGCGGTCCGTTGAAGCGACACCCGCGATGCTTGCCACCGCTATTCGCAACGTGGTCGGCGAGGCCCCAGTACGCACCGGCAAGGTCAAGCTCGACGTGCCGCCGCTAGTCGAAAACGGCAACACCGTGCCGATGACCGTCAGCGTCTCAAACCCGATGACATCAGATGATTACGTCAAGAGCATCCACGTCTTCAACGAGAAGAACCCGCAGCCGAATGTCGGCAATTTCTATCTCGGCCCGCACGCCGGCCGCGCCCAGGTCTCGACGCGCATCCGCCTTGCCGACAGTCAGAAGATCGTCGCCATCGCGCGGCTGTCCGACGACTCGTTCTGGTCCGCCACTGTTGACGTCGTGGTGACGCTAGCCGCCTGCACCGAGGAGGTGATCTGATGGCATCGGCGCTGATCAACGTTCCGAAACGGGCAAAACGCGGCGAGATCATCGAGATCAAGACGCTGATGTCGCACATCATGGAGACCGGCTACCGCCACACCGCCACCGGCGAGGTCGTTCCGCGCGACATCATCACCAGCTTTGTCTGCCGCTACAATGGGGTCGAGATTTTCCGCGCCGATCTGTTCCCGGCGATTGCGGCGAACCCGTTCATCACGTTCTTCACGATCGCGACCGAGAGCGGCAAGTTCGACTTCGAATGGATCGGCGACAAAGGTTTTGCCGAGACCGCCTCGGCCTCGATCCTGGTCGAATGAGATCCGTGCTCACGATAGCGGTCGCGCTGCTGCTGATCGCGGCCGATATCGCCGCCTCCCCCTTGTCCGCCACCGAAATTCCGCAGACTCAGCGTCGATCCGGTTACAGCTTCATGACGCCGGATACCCAGGCGATCCAGGACGACGACACCGCCAATCCCGGTATCCTGTGGGTGCTCGACGGCGAAGCGTTGTGGAAGAGCAAGGTCGGCGCGGCCGGCAAGGCCTGCGCCGATTGCCATGATGACGCGCGCGTGAGCATGAAGGACGTCGCGGCCCGCTATCCCGCGTTCGACAGAACGCTCGGTCGTCCCGTCAATCTGGAACAACGCATCAACCTCTGTCGTATCCAGCATCAACAGGCGACACCGCTGGTTTATGAAAGCCGCGACCTGCTCGCGCTCACCGCCTTCGTCGCGGAGCAATCGCACGGCGCGGCCATCTCGACCGATGTCGATCCGCAACTCGAACCATTCGTCGCCAGGGGACGTGAGCTGTTCATGCAGCGGCAGGGCCAGCTCAATCTCGGCTGCACCAATTGCCATGACGACAATTGGGACAAGCGGCTTGCGGGGTCCGCCATCACGCAAGGACACCCGACCGGCTATCCGCTTTACCGGCTGGAGTGGCAATCGCTCGGCTCGCTGCAGCGCCGCCTGCGCAGCTGCATCAGCGGCATACGCGCCCAGACTTATGACTACGGCGCGCCTGAACTGGTCGAGCTCGAGCTTTACCTGATGTCGCGCGCGCGAGGCATGGCAATGGAGACGCCGGCCGTTCGGCCGTGAAGACGCGACCGGGGGTCGCTTACTCGACAGGTCTGCCGCCCTCCTCTATGGACAATTGGCGGCGCAAGACCGGCAACGACCCAACACAAAAAAGAGAGGGATGAAATGACAAAAGCCTCCAAGGTACGAAGTGTGGAACTCCTCGCCTGCGATGCCGGCTGGCGAAACTACCATTTCCTCAAGATCACCACCGAAGACGGCATCGTCGGCTGGAGCGAATTCGACGAAGGTTTTGGTTCTCCCGGGGTCGGCGCGGTGATCCAGCGTCTCTCGGCGCGGGTGGTGGGACAGAATGCATTTCAGCACGAGCGAATTTATGCCGAGCTTTTTGCAGCGACGCGCCCCGGCGCGGGTGGCGTGGTGGCGCAGGCGCTGGGCGCGATCGAAAACGCCCTGCTCGACGCCAAAGCAAAACTGCTCGGCGTGCCCTGCTACGAACTGCTGGGCGGCAAAATTCGCGACCGGATTCGCGTCTACTGGTCGCATTGCGCCACCTGGCGCATCAATCATCCCACCTGGTACAAGCCGCCGATCACTGATCTCGACGGCGTCAAGGCGATCGGGCGCGAAGTCCGCGAGAAGAAATTTACCGCGCTGAAGACCAACATCTTCACTTACGATGCCGGCAAACCGCAGGGCTGGCGGCCGGGATTCGGCGCACCGTTCGAACCCGAGATCAATGTCGACCGAAGGGTGCTACGCGATTTGCGCATGCATCTCGAAGCCATCCGCGATGGCGCCGGACCGGATGTCGACATCCTGCTCGATCTCAATTTCAACGCCAAGACCGAAGGCTATCTCAAGATCCTGCGCACCATTGCCGACCTCGACATGTTCTGGATCGAGATCGACAGCTTCAATCCCGAAGCGCTCGGCTATATCCGGCGTCAAAGTCCGCACCCGATCTCGTCCTGCGAGACGCTGCTGGGCTTGCGCGAATTTCTGCCCTATTTCCGCGAACAGGCGATGGACGTCGCGATCATCGACACACCGTGGAACGGCGTGTGGCAGTCGATGAAGATCGCCGCCAGCGCCGAGGCGCACGAGGTCAACGTCGCGCCGCATAATTTTTACGGCCACCTCTGCACCATGATGAACGCCCACTTCTGCGCGGCGGTACCTAACTTGCGGATCATGGAGACCGATATCGACCGGCTGGCATGGGACCATGAGCTCTTCACCCACTTGCCCGATTTTGTTGACGGCCATCTCGTCATCCCGGACCGGCCCGGCTGGGGCACCGAGCCCAACGAAGACGTGCTTCGCGCTCATCCGCCGAAGGTGACCGGCGGACTGCTGAACTACGGTCGAAAAACCTAATCACCTGGGACGCCGTCATTGAAATCCTGCCCGATGAGGCTGATCGGTCCACCCAAATACTTTCGGATGTGAGCAATTTTGACCATCGCGGCGGAGCCGGGAGTTCCACACTGGTTCTATCGCCGCCCTTGATGACAGTCGTCCGGCGGACGGGAACGTTGCGCGACCGCCTTGATCAAGGGGGAAGCGACTACGCGTCTCGACGTTTGTCCGTTGACCGGCCATAGAGCTGGCAAAAGGGAGGATAACGCGATGATCAAGAACAGCTATCTCGCAACTGCGATGATGGTCCTCCCTCTCGCATTCGGCGGGGTTGCGTCAGCACAGACGGCAGCCAAGAAGCCCAACATCGTCATGATCATGGCCGACGATGTCGGCATCTGGAATGTCAGCGCCTACCATCGTGGGATGATGGGGGGAAGCACGCCCAACATCGATCGCATTGCCAAGGAAGGCGCGCTGTTCACCGACTATTACGCCCAGCAATCCTGCACGTTGCCGTCGTGGAACGACACGGCAGCCAAGAAGGCCATCATGGCTTTCGTCGAACGCGTGACGAAGCAGGGCTCGCCCGACTTCGTGCCGCCCGCCGAGCGTATCGCCACCTTCGACAATGACGGCACCCTGTGGGCTGAGCAGCCGATCTATTTTCAACTTGCCTTCGCCCTCGATCGCGTGAAGGCACTCGCTCCGCAACATCCAGAGTGGAAGGACAAGGAGCCGTTTGCCTCGTTGTTCAAGGGTGACCTCAAAGGTGCGCTCGCTGGCGGCGAAGCCGCCATTTTCGAAATCGTCACGGTCACGCATTCCGGCATGACGACGGAAGAATTCGAGAAGATCGTGCGCGACTGGATCGCCACCGCCAAGCATCCGAAGACCGGGAAGCTTTATACCGAGATGGTATATCAGCCAATGCTTGAACTGCTCGCCTATCTGCGGGCCAACGGCTTCACGACCTTCATCGTCTCCGGCGGCGGCATCGATTTCATGCGCGTTTTTGCCGAGCGGGTCTATGGCATTCCGCGCGAGCAGATCGTCGGCAGCAGCGGCAAGCTCGATTTCGAGCTGCGCGATGGCAAGCCGGTGCTTATGAAGCTGCCCGAGCTCAATTTCAACGACGACAAGGGTGGCAAGCCGGTCGGCATCCAGATGCATATCGGCCGTCGCCCAATCTTTGCCTTCGGCAACTCCGACGGCGACCTGCAGATGTTGCAGTGGACCACCGCCACCACACCGACGCCGAGCGCGAGTGGGCCTATGACCGCACCTCCTCGGTCGGCCGCCTCGACAAGGGTCTCGACGAGGCAAAAGCCAACAACTGGATCCTCGCAAGCATGAAAGACGACTGGAAGCACATATTCGCGTTCGAAGGGAAATAGTGCACGGAGGCGTTCTGCTGTCTGATTGCTCGCTTTCGTCAGGAGTGACGAACATGGTTTCGCTAAAATTGCCGCTTTGGCTTCGTTTTGTCCTGCTTGTTGGTATTGTCGGTCTTGTGTCAGGCGCAAGCCTCATCGCCTATCGGTACTATACTCGTCCGGTGACGCTGAGCGTGGCGGTGGGCTCGATTGACGGTGAGGCTGCCAAGGCAATGTCGGCCATTGCAAGCCGGCTCGTCTCGACGAACGCGCCGGTGCGGCTCAAGGTGATCGACAGCGGTACCGCGCTTGGGGCCGCCAAGGCCTTTTCGGACGGCAAGGCGGATCTGGCAGTGGTCCGTGGCGATGTCGGCGACTTGTCGAAGGCGCAGGCCATCGTCGTCGTGAGCCATATGGCCGCGCTCATCATCGCACCGCCGGGTTCGTCCATCGACAGCATGGAGAAACTAAAAGGCCACCGCGTGGGCGTGCTCGGAGGCGAAGCCAACGCCAAGATTGTCGACGTGCTGAGCAAGGAATACGGGTTCGATCGCGCGAAAGTATTCAAGGACGTCGCGCTGCCGGATGCCCGGCGGGCCATTCAATCCAAGGAGGTGAGTGCGCTGCTCATCGTGATCCCCCTGACCGGAAAATACCTGTCGCTGGTTCGCGACATTTTCCAGCAGGGCCCCAAGGCATTACCGACACTGATCCCGATCGAGTCCGCAGGCGCCATCGCGGAGGCCGAACGCGCCTATGAAAGCTTCGACATTCCGAAGGGTACGCTACGGGGGGCTCCGCCGGTCCCTGACGACGACGTGACCACCTTGAGAACCAATCTGTACCTGGTCGCCGGCAAGGCGCTCGGTGCGGATCTGGTCACGACCCTCACGCAAGCGATCATGAGCGTCCGCAGGGACCTCATGCACGAAGAACCCATCTTCGCGCAGATCACCGCGCCCAGCACCGACCAGGACGCCTTCCTTCCGCTGCACCGCGGGGCGGCGGCCGTCTACAACAGCACCACGCAGAGCTTCATGGACGAATACGGCAACTGGATCTACCTGACGCCGATGGTGCTTGGCGGCATCGCGACGGTGCTCGCCGCGGGCTGGAAATTCCTCGGTATCGGCAACCCCGCAACCAGTGAAGGACCCCTGGATTCTCTCTATGCCCTGGGGCGCCGGATTCGGAAGGCCGACTCAGAGACTGAACTGTTGGATATCGAAGAAGAAATTGACGACATTCTCAAAGCACAACGCGCCAAATCCGCTAGTGGAGACGAGACCGCCGTGGATGAAGGTACATTGAATGTGGCAGCCCATCGGCTGGAGAGCCTGATTCACGATCGACGAATTATGCTCGCGAAGAGACCGGCAGTTGCCTCCGCTGCCTAAGCAATGCAGCGCCAAGTCCGCAAACGATGCGCAATCGCGATTGACGGATGATCGATTTACAACTCAAGGAGAACAGTCATGAAACATATGATTATCTCTCTATTGCTGGCAGGAGGCTTCATCGCCTTGAGTACCATCGATGCAAGCGCCGTCGTCTGCGCGCGCGGCGTGGTTCGCGCGGGCTGCGTCGCCGCCGGCGGGGCCGCGGTCGTTGCACGGCCCGTCGTCCGTCCGGCTGCCCGCGCTGTTGTTGTCGCACCGCGGGGGGTCGCTGTTCGCCGCAGGATCTACTGACACCCCCCCGCGACGCGCTAGCTAGATAGTATGCCGTGTCACCAGCGATTGATCGGGTCGCAAGGTCGCACCGTGCGGTATTGAACAGTCGCAAGAATGGGGGAGATCTAAAACTATGAACGCTCTGCTGATCTCGCTCCTTGTGTTTGCGTTGATACTCGGCGGCGCTCTGGTTGGGGTGGTTGTTCGGCCTTTGTTGTCGGAAGAGCATCTGCATCCGGACTCCAAGGACGTGGTAAAAATGGCAACAGGCCTGATTGGCACGCTAGCCGCACTTGTGCTTGGTCTGTTGATCGCGTCCGCGAAAAGCTCCTTCGATCAGAAAACCAGCCAGATCAAGCAAATGACCGCCACCATAATCCTTCTGGACGATCTGCTTGCGCAGTATGGTCCAGAAGCAACGCCTGCCCGGAATCTTCTGCGGCGGAGCATCCAACCGTTGGCCAATCGCATTTGGCAAGAAGAAGAGAATAAGAACGGCAAGCTCGTTCACTTCGAGTCGAGCGCCGAGGCGTTGGCATTCGAAAATGTATTGGAACGCCTGTCGCCGAAAGATGATGCTCAACGTTCCCTGCAATCTCGCGCCATTCAGGCCTTCACGGACGGTGCGCAAACCCGGCTGCAGTTGTTTGCTCAGGCGGGCGGCTCAATTCCGGTTCCATTTTTGATCATTCTGGTCTTTTGGCTCAGCGCGATTTTCGTGAGCTTCACCTTGTTTGCGCAAACCAATTTGGTCGTCATGGCCTCTCTGTTTGTATGCGCGCTGTCGTTTGCCTGCGCGATTTTCCTGATTTTGGAGCTGGATAATCCCTTCACGGGGCTGATGGGGATTTCGAGCGCGACACTTCGGAGCGCGCTTTTGCCGCTAAATCCGTAAACCCTCCTGGTCGAACGGTATCCAGTCTCTGGTTATCGTGCCTGCAAACTCGGGCAGACAACATAGCCAGAAGGGCCGCTTCAGATCTGGTATGCCGCAGCGCATTCGCGATGGCTGCGTTGCAATATCTGCTGTGATGGCTGGCTTGCGCCGCAACTGACGTTGCCGGTATCCTGAGGCCAAGTCGATTTGGCCCTGCCTGCGACAGCACCCATTCTATTGGAGCAACGCCATGACCCCGCCAGTGAGTTCTCCCGCGATTAAAGTCGTCAAATCGGTCCGCGAACAGGTGAGCCCCGAGGAATGGCAAACCCGCGTCGATCTCGCGGCCTGTTACCGCCTCACCGCCATGTACGGCATGACCGAGATGATCGCCAACCACATCTCGTGCCGTGTCCCGGGATCGCACGACCATTTCCTGATCAATCCTTACGGGATGCTCTATGAAGAAATCGATGCATCGTGCCTGATCAAGGTCGACCTCGAGGGCAACACGATCTTCAACGCCTCGGACTATGGCGTCAACGCCGCCGGCTTTGTCATTCATAGCGCCATTCATATGGCCCGGCACGACGTCGACTGCGTGGCGCATACGCACACGCCGGCCGGCATGGCGGTCTCGGCGATGGAATGCGGGCTGCTTCCGCTGGCGCAAACGTCGATGCGGTTTCTTCACATCGCCTACCATGACTTTGAGGGCATCGCCGACGATGTCGGAGAACGTGAGCGGTTGGTCGCCGACCTCGGCAACCACGAAGCGATGGTGTTACGCAACCACGGACTGCTGGTCGTCGGACGAACCATCCCTGCGACGTTCAACCTGCTGTATCGCATGGAGCGAGCCTGCGAAGTGCAGGTGATGGCGCTATCCTGCAATACCAAGCTGGTCTACCCGCCCGATGACGTGCTGGAAAAAACCTTCGACAAGGTCAAGCCGCGGGCGGATCAACCCAACCGGAACGGTGAGCTGGCGTGGCCGGCGCTGCTGCGAAAGCTTGACCGCGCCGATCCGTCCTACCGGAACTAGCCAGAAACGAAATGCCCCGGCCGTTGAATCGGACGGGGCATTTCGGTGGAAAAAGGCGGCGTACGTCGCCGCTGCGTTTCATTCCGCCTTCAAATTCAGCTCGCGTATCAGCCCGGTCCACCGGGCCGTTTCAAAATTGATGAAGCGGGAGAAGTCGGCTGGGGTTCCACCGAGCGGCTCGATGCCGAGCGCGGCGAGACGCTCGACCACATCGGGGCTCAGCAGAATTTCGTTGATGGCGTGATTGAGCTGTTCGCGGATGGCCGGGTCTATCCCGGTGGGCGCCAGTATCCCGAACCATCCGGTAACCTCGAAGCCGGGGCTCACGGTTTCGGCGATGGTCGGCACCGCAGGCAACACCGCCGAACGCTTCGCGGAGGTCACCGCAAGCGGCCGACGGTGATGAGGCCGATGGCGCCTGAGACGGTGTCGAAGCTGAAGTCGATCGTTCCGCCCAACAGCGCGATGTTCGCAGGGCCCGAACCTAGGAAGTAAATCGCCGCCGCGTCGAAGCCAACCGCGCGACGCAGCATGATCGCCGAGAGCGCCGTGAGTGTAGCGCCGCCTCCTCCGGTTCCGAAATTCAGCTTGCCCGGCGCCGCCTTGGCGGCATCGACGAGTTGCTGGATCGAATGGTACGACGACTTCGCATCGACAAGGACCACGATGGGCGATTGCGCCAACGCGATCACGGGAACGAAGTCTTTCCGCTGGTCGTATGGGAGATTGGGAAACAGTGCCGGCGCGCCGGCATGCCCGCTGGAGACAAGCAAAAGACTGGTCCCGTCCGGCTCGGCCTTGGCTACGACGGCGGCGGCGATCGTACCGCCCGCGCCCGGCCGGTTCTGTACGATGACGGATTGTCCGATGTGATCCTTGAGCTTCTCAGAGATAAGCCGCGCCAGCGCATCGGCCGGACCTCCGGCCGCGAACCCCACATAGAGATTGACGGTGCGCTTGAGGAGCGGCTGTTGCGCCTCAGCCACCGCCGGAAACGCCATCAGCGCGGACAAGACGAGCGCAGCGATTCTTCTCATAACCTCCCTCGGCCTAATGGCTCTACTCTGTGCGCTTATCGCACATATGAGCGATTTTCTCCTACCCCATTTCGGCTGTCAACTGGCGGCAGGGACCAGGAATAATGAACCGGGGCCGGGCGCGGGATCCGTGTCACTGCCGCATTGGCGGCCGATATCCGCGCCTGGACTTTGGCGTCAGCGCACCGTATTCCGGCCATCGGATCGGCACGCCGAGGTCTTCAAGAAGGGCCTGGAATTCGGCGAGCCGATCGGGAGAGTTCCGGATGGCGCGGGGCGGCAGTTTGCTCATCAACGCGAAGCCCGCGAGCGCACCAACCGCCTCGCCGATGCTCCATTCGACGAAATGAACCCGGTAGGCGCCGTTGGTAATTCGCGTGGTGCCGATGTTCTTGCATGCCGGCAAAAGATTATCGATTCGAACCGGCAACAGCGCACCGAGTGGAATTTCAAACGGATAACTGTCGATGTCCACCGTATCACGCAAACGCGATGTGCCGGGATGCAGATCGATGCGATAGGCACCGATGCCTACGCTGTCGAAAAACTTCTCCGCGCCGGAAAACCCAGCGCGCGCTTCGACGCCGACATGCTGTTCCAGAATCGTGAATTCGGATCTGATGCGCCGGCCTTCGCGATAATAGGCCTGCTTGGCAAGTCCATCGGTCGTGCCGAGAACATCGCCGCGCAGTCGCAGGCCGCGATAGCCATATCCGCCGTCGTGACGCGCGGCCTCGGTCTGCATCCAGTACAAAAACGAAAGGCTGAACTGCCGCGCTTCTTCCAGCGCGGCAACTCGTTCTTGGTCCGAAACTCCGATCACCGGCTTGAGCCAGTAGTCCATCTGCGGCCAGTTCGCCAGCGTGATGTCGCTGCCATAGGCGCCGGGCATGAAGTTTCGGCGATAGGCGATGCGCCGCGCATGCCAGAGATCGAACAGATATTCCGCATCGCTGTCGCCTGCGAAAAGGCTGCGCTGCAGCGGTTTGTGGGTCACATGATCGCTGACGGTCCAGTCGAATTGAGGCGCCGGCCAAAACTCGAACTTCAACTTGCGGAATTCGTCGTACAATCGCGGCCGGTCGATGGTGTGATCTTCGTCGGGCCAATAATCGACGGCAAAACACCATGTCAACGCTTGCTGATCGAAAGGATCGGCCTTGGCCAGCGCGTGCAACTCGCCTGTTTCGGAAACAGACTCAGCCCCAATCACGTGCTCGATCGCGCCAGAACTCAGAAGTTCGCCGGTTTCCGTCGCGTCGATCACGAGCGCCGCCTCGATGGTCTTCACGACATCCGTCACGAGATCGCGCAGCGTGACGCCGACGATACGATCTCCATTGACATGGACATCGACCAGCGCGTGACGCTTCAGAACGGTGATCGCGCCGGAGCTTTCAAAGGGAGCGAGCAGATCGTCGATAACCCGCACCGCGACCTTGGGCTCATGACACAACGTCCCGACGTTGCCCATGCCGGGATTGAGCGGCCAGTGCGCGCGCGCATGAGCGGTCAACGGATAATGTCTAAGATAATATTCCCGGATCGAGTGGCGAAACATCGCGTAGCTGCGCGATCCGATTCCGGTTTCCACCCAGGGATGCTCGTCAAGCGGAACGCCCTGCGCGGTCAGCTGGCCCCCGAGCCAATCCAGCTCCTCCACAAGGACGATGCGGATACCCAATCTCGCGGCCGTCAAGGCCGCGGAAACGCCTCCAAGACCGCCGCCGACGATAAGCAGGTCAACCGGATGCGCGCGCATGTTTTTCGTACTCTCCCGTTGCCCCAAGCCGCTCGATCGCGCGCTCTCGAAAGCGGCAAAGCCAGGGCTCGGCTGCCCCGGCAGGACGGCTCTTTTCCCGGACGCCTTGACAAAACGCCCCCTACAACCATTTTGTGCGATATACAACTATTTGTGCGATATTATACCTAGCTACTTCATCGGCCAAGCGCGGGCCCCCCACCCGGAACGACCACCCTCCTCCAGGCGGAGACGAACGAATGACCAGCACGGGTAAAAACGACGCTCCGCCCATTTCCGGACGCACGACGATTTTGACGATCGTCGGGCATCCGGTTTCGCAGGTCCGGTCGCCGACCACTGTGAATGCCGAGTTTGCCCGAACCGGCATCGATGCTGCCTTGGTAGCTGTCGACCTCGAGCCTTCGTCGCTGCCGGCGTTCGTTCAGATGTTGAGGGGCTGGCAAAATTCGCCGGGGTGCATCGTCACGTTGCCGCACAAGACGGCCGCGGCCGGGCTGGTCGACGAACTGACCGACCGGGCGCGGCTTCTGGGCGCCGTCAACATCGTTCGTCGAACATCATCAGGACATCTGGTCGGCGACATGATCGATGGCCTGGGCTTTCTGCAAGCGTTGAAGCGCAATAGCTTCGAAGCGAGAGGAAAGCACGTCGCGGTGTTTGGCGCGGGAGCCGTCGGACGGGCTTTGCTTCTTGCCCTGGCCGACGCAGGGGCTGGCAGGATTTCGTTCCACGAACCCGAGCAGGTGCGTCGCGCATCGGTTGAGAGCCTTGCGTCGGCGGCCAGCATCGAAAGCCTGGTGTCGACGGACGCCCATGAAAACCTTGAAAGCGCGGACCTTGCCATCAACGCTAGCCCGGTCGGCATGAACGGAGACAACCGGATGGCCTTCGATCCCGCGCGGCTTCCAGCCCACGCGCTGGTCGCGGATGTCGTGACCTACCCGGTGGAAACGCCGCTGCTGCTTGCCGCGCGCTCAGCGGGGCTTCGCACCCAGAACGGCATCGCCATGGCGGATGCGCAACTTCGGATGCAACTGCGGTATTTCGGTTTTGCCGGAGACCTCCCCGGTGAAAATTGTTAGCATCCGCCACGGCCAGCGTATTCATGTCGACAAATTGCAAAGCCCCCGCGCAAGCCGCCGCGGCGATGACGACTTAGCAGAGGTGACGTTAGTGGACAGCAAAGTCGGCCAGACCTTCGTGACCGCGTTTGCGCGGGGCCTCGCTGTCATCGAAGCATTCGGTCCCGGCCACAAGAGCATGACCCTCGCCGAGGTCGCGGCGCGGATCGGCGTTGACCGCGCGGTAACGCGCAGATTGCTGCTGACGCTAGTTGAACTCGGATATGCGACGCAAACAGGGAGACAATTCGAGCTTACAACCGGGATCCTGAAGCTCGGCTATTCCTACCTCTCCGCTGCCGGCCTCGGCTCGATATTACAGCCGCATCTCGACGAGCTCTCGCACGAGATCGAGGAGACCGTCTCGGTTTCCGTTCTCGAAGGGGCGGAGGTGACGTTCATCGCCCGAGCCGAAATGCCTGGGCGACGCATGGCCTATGTCGTGACCATGGGGATGCGGCTTCCGGCGTTTTCATCGGCATCGGGCCGCGTGTTGCTAGCGGCGAAGAAAGAGGCCGAGGTCGAGGCGCTGCTCTCCGTGACGACGGTCAAAAAGCAGACCGGTCATACCATCTTGCAACGCAAGGCGCTTCTGAAAATAATCCAGCAGGCCAAGGCCGACGGGTTTGCGATTAATCGCGAAGAGCTGGAAGACGGCCTGATCGCGGTTTCCGTGCCGCTGACAAACCGGGCGGGCATGGTGGTCGCGTCGCTCAATATGAGCGCCAGCACCTCGCGGATGACGGACCAGATCATCATTGGCAAAGTTCTGCCAAGAATGAAGGACGCCGCCGAACAGATGTCGAAGCTCTTGCCGTAAGGCGCTCAGGCATAGAGCTGATCGTGCTCCTTCGAATATGGCGCGTACGATTCCTTGATGGTGGCGAGGTTCAACAGCATGGTCGCGATCGGCGATGCAGACTTCGATCCGAAGACCGACGTTCGAAGCCAAAGACTTTCGGTTCTTCGGCTGCCGCTGAGGGCAACCACCTCGCGCTCGAGTTCGTAGTCTTCGCCGGCAAAAAGCGGCCCCTGCAGCAGCTTGATCTCCTGGTCGGCGAACAGACCCACGGCAGGCCCTCTGACCGGCAACCGGTCTTCCTTTGATTTATATTGAAAGAGAACGCTGAGCATTTCGATCGGAATGATCGCCCTACCCCAGGGGTTACCGGTTCCCGCTTCCGCCAGATAGAGCGGCGAGGACTCGGTGATGACCTTCAGCTTGTCCCTGAGCGAGAACGGATAGAGCTCACCCATGTTCTGATCGAAGTCCATCCGGATAGTCTGGCGTTTGGTCTTCATGCCAGGCTTCACGTCGCGCAGGATCACCGGGTCGGCGAGCGGCTTTAGCTCGGTCAGCCGCTGGTCCAGCGCGGTTGGCTGCCCGGCGTCACCCGCCGAGGCCGTGCCGCGCAGGATTTCGGTCCCGTCGCGCTTCACCATCCGGATTTGGCACTGCTTCTGTCCCGGCTCGGGCTTCGCCAACATCGCTTGCACCTCTTCGCCTTCGAAGGAGGGGTTGCGATAATGCGCGGAAATGCATCCGGCCTCGAACCACGATTGGCCCCACACGCTCGCGCACAGCGGCGCGAACTGGCTGAAATGCGTCGGCCCTTCGATCGTCCCTCCCTGGAAGCCGAGTTTCTGCGCCGTCGCATCATCATGAATCGAGGCGTGGGAGTCATAGATCTGAGCATTGAGCATCTGGTGCGGCTGGCGCCACGGTCCGAGGAGGAAATCCGGAGTTTCCGTGATGATCGTCTCGAACGCTTTCCATCTCATGGAAATACCTCGCAATGCGGCTTGGTCCGAAGCAGCCGAACCCATTCTCGCCGAGAGGCCTCGTTTGCACAACCAGCAGATGGCGGCGAATGCGTTTTGGTCTCGGAACGAGCCATCACGCCCGAAGTTTCGGTGCCAGGGTACACCCAGGTTGTGATTTCGCCGCCGGAGGCCTAAACAATGAAAAATATCCACGATTATAGATTTCAGCGCACCATAATCGGCCACCTCAAAGGGAGAAAAAAATGCGTGAAGCCGTTATTGTTTCTTATGCCCGTACCGGGCTGGCAAAATCCGGGCGCGGCGGGTTCAACATCACCCCACCCATGTCGATGGCGGCCCACGCCATCAAGCACGCCGTGGAGCGCGCCGGCGTAGACAAGGAATACGTTGAGGACTGCTATCTCGGCAATTGCGCGCATGGCGCACCCAACATCGGCCGCCAGGCCGCGTTGCTCGCCGGCATGCCGAAGTCGACGGCCGGCGTATCGGTGAACCGCTTCTGCTCGTCCGGCCTGCAGACCATCGCGATGGCGGCCAACAGCATCCGATCGGACGGTGCCGATTGCATCGTTGCCGGCGGCGTGGAAAGCATCTCGGTCCCCGGAGGCGGCACGCCGAAGGAATCGATCGATCCGGATCTGCTCAAGGCGGCGCCCGACATCTTCATGGCGATGATCGACACCGCCGATATCGTCGCGGAGCGTTACAAGCTCAGCCGCGAATACCAGGATGAGTATTCGCTGGAATCGCAGCGCCGCATGGCCGCCGCGCAGCAAGCCAGCAAGTTCAAGGATGAAATCGTCCCGATGAAGACCAAGATGAAGGTGGTCGACAAGGCGACGAAGGCCGAGAGCATCGTCGACTATGTCGTCGACCGCGACGAGTGCAACCGGCCCGACACCACCATGGAGGGCCTCGCCAAGCTCGAGCCGGTGAAGGGTCCCGGCAAATACGTCACCGCCGGCAACGCCAGCCAGCTGTCGGATGGCGCGGCAGCCGTGGTGTTGATGGAAGCCAAGGACGCGGAAAAGCGCGGCCTTCAGCCGCTCGGCCGCTTTGTCGCCTGGGCGGCGGCGGGCTGCGAGCCGGACGAGATGGGCATCGGGCCGGTGTTCGCGGTGCCGAAGCTGTTGAAGCGCCATGGTCTGAAGGTCGGTGACATCGATCTTTGGGAGCTCAACGAAGCTTTCGCCAGTCAGTGCCTCTATTCCCGTGACCAGCTTGGCATCGATCCCGACAAGTACAACGTCAATGGCGGCTCGATCGCCATCGGCCACCCCTTCGGGATGACTGGCGCGCGGCTTACCGGCCACATCCTGCAAGAAGGCCGTCGGCGCAAGGCAAAGTGGGGCGTTGTGACAATGTGCATCGGCGGCGGCCAGGGCGGCGCGGGCTTGTTCGAAATCTACAGCTAGAGCTTGATCCGGAAAAGTGGGTACCGGTTTTCCCTCGGAACAAACGCGAAGCGTTTGCCCGGAGATCATGCTCTAAAAAAAGATAGAGCGGGATGACGATTCGAAGAAAAGTCATCCCGCTCTAGGCTTTGCGCCGTTCGGCATCAGCGGCACGGCAATGTGCCGTTGCAAAACGATCAAGGCACCAGCAGCGCCGGCGAAATCATCGCCACGCTGCTTTTTTTTCGGATGATGCGTTGTGCTGCGTCGCGACCAGGGCTTTCCTGCGGCAGGGGCAGCCTGGAGCCAAAAAGAGACCCAGCGCCGATGCGCTGGGTCCAAGTGAAGACACTTCGGGGGAGAACGCGAAGCGTCCGTTATTCCGACATGGAGGTCCGTCGGAAACGCTGAAAGTTATTGATTTACGGATTCGGCGGCGGTGCAATCTTGCCAGGCTGTCGTAGCGGGCAGCAGAGCGCCGCCAATGACGCGCGAATGTGCGCGGAATTCCGCGACGACCGTATTTTCCAGAGTCACGCTGACATCGTAGATACCGGAGCGAGCCGAACGTACGACTTCCGTCGCCGTAGCGACCAGGCGGTCGCCGAGCTTGGTCGGCAGCAAAAACGAAATGCAGCAATGCGCAGCTGCGGTCCGTTCATTGTAGGTATTGGACGCAAGCGAAAATGTCGTATTGGCAAATGTGAAAATCGTGCCGCAATTGGTGACGTCGAGACCGTTGACCATCGCAGGCAGCACAGTCATCGCGACCGCGGCGTGCCCGGGCTTGATTGATAACCGCTCAAGGCCAAGGGTTCGCGGCGCATCGTCTTGTCTCCACAGAAAATCCGCGCATGCCAGCGCCAACCTACGCGACGAAGTGGCTGTCTCATTACTCACCGAGAGCTCCTCGAATATCTTTTCGAACGCAATGCCGAGGTGGCGCGAACACGTCCCACAGGCCGAACTGCCGTTCCCGCATGCAGCGAGATTCGGTGGGACCGTACCGCTATGCAAAATGTGCCGCGTCCTGCGGTCGGAGGATGAATCGCGATATCAGAAACAGGCTCAAGCGATGAATCGGTGCCCACAACAATTCTCTCGAATGGTAGCGGCAGGCGATGTCTTCGCTTCCAAGATGCGTACTGGCACTCACATCTATCCTGTCGGATCGCAACCGGTTATTCTGAGGCGCTTAGGATTGATGCACCGTGTCGTTCAATCGATGGACGCGGAGCACCAGCCGGCTTGCTAACGCGAGGTCGCTTGTCCCTCTGGGCTTGCTTGCTGACTGGTAACAAACGAACTCGAAAGGGAGAGTGATGGCTCACGTTGGAAGCTGCTTTTGCGGCGCAGTCAAACTAGAGGTTACCGGTTCGCCGGAGGCCATGGGTTATTGTCACTGCAGTTCTTGTCGCTCGTGGTCCGGCGGGCCTGTCAACGCCTTCAGCCTCTGGAAACCGGATGCTGTGCGGGTGACGTCGGGAGCCGAACATGTGACCACGTTCCAGAAGACCCCGCTCAGCCAGCGTCAGTATTGCGCCAAGTGCGGCGGGCACCTGATGACCAATCATCCGCCGTTGGGGCTGATCGACGTATTCGCCTCCACGCTCCCGACACTGGCCTTCGCCCCCGGCGTTCACGTCAACTATGCCGAGACGGTGCTGCCGATGCGGGACGGTCTGCCAAAGCTGAAGGACTTCCCAGCCGAGTTCGGCGGCTCCGGCGAGGCCATCGCGGAATAACGGTTGGCTCATTCGGCGGCGGCCGGTCGGCGGCGTCGCAAATATCCTATTTCCAGTGAAGGGGAGCCGTACGTTCGGGTCCCCTTCGTCGCCCTCACCGCCGAATTGCTGGTCGGGAGAAATTCGACCAGGCCGTTACTGGCACAGCTCGGTTGCCGATCTGCCGTTATGTTCGGTCCGAGCCACGTGTTGCGCGATCATGCCGGCCACTTCCTTGGCATGAGTCGAAATCATGAAATGAGCCGCCCCCGCGATGGTGGCGACTCCGGCGTTCGGTATGCACTGTCCCAGAAGTTCGTTCGCGCGCTTCACGCCCGGATGGCTGACCTCGCCCCAAAGCACAAGGGTTGGGATGTCAACAGTCGCAAGCAACGCAGGCGTCAGCTCGAAATCATAGGCGCTGGCCCAGTCCAGAAGGTTGACCGGCGTGGTCTGACAGGCGTAATCGCGAACGCGAAGCGGCCAGCTGGAGAACGTGCCCGCGCCACCATAAAAGTCGATCATCTGTTCGATCGCAGCCGTTTCGCCAGCCCGGAAGGACTTGAAATAGGCCTCGCTCATCTTGCGGAACGCGAGATAGTGCCGGTACTCGCCCATGTTCCGCAGAATTTCCGGCGCGGGGGCCTCGGCGATCGTCAGGCTTAGCAAGGGCACACGCTTTCTAAGTGCGACGGCGAGCGCCGACAGGCCGCCAAACGAGTGGCCGACGAGATGCACCGGAGCGGCCGCGTGTCGAATCACCGCTTCAAGAACCTCTGCCTCGTGGGCAATGCCGGCATCGAGAGCGGTGCGGCGTTCGACTGTGCCGCCATACCCGAGCAGACTTGTGGTGACACAGCGAAAACCGTTCTCCCATAGTGCAACGATGGGTCGCCATGCAGCGCCGGTGCTGCATGATCCCGGCACTAGAACGACGGTTGGACCCTCCCCGCTTTCGTCGTAGTCGATAGGTCCGAACTCATCTTCGATCATGGTGCCAGCACTCCTGCGGATCAGGCAAGGTTAGCGGAAGGCGCGCCAAGCGACGACCGCCGAGCGGACGATCAATCAATCGATCGTCCGAGCGACGGCTACGCGAACTTACCGGAGAAGATGCTTGATCAGCGTTTTGTGATTACGACCTCGAGATACTCGCTCGGAACGACCATCGTACCGTCTTCCGCCCGGTTCATCCGCCCGATCAGCGCAAGCAGATCTTTTCTTAAGCCCTGCTGGTTCGCCTCGTCGAGGGCGGCAAAGGCTTTAAGCGTCGGCCCGTAATAGGTCCTGAAGACTTCCACGAAATGCTCTGGCGATCGGTAACGGAACGCGAAGCTGCGTGACTCGCACTTCATGGAAAGTGCCGCCGCTCCGAACATCTCCGTGATGTGCGCCCTCGAGCCCCACAGCGCCGGTGACTTTGAACCAGCCGGCGGCGGCAGGTACTTGCCAAGTACCTTGAAGAGCTGTCCGATAAAGCCTTCCGGAGTCCAATTGGCAAGGCCGATCTTGCCTCCACTCTTGCACACCCTTGCGAGCTCGGCTGCCGCCTTGTCTTGATCGGGCGCGAACATGACGCCGAAGGTCGAGACAACAACATCGAAACTGGCGTCGGCAAAGCCCAGCGCCTCCGCATCGGCTTCCTTGAATTCAACCGACAGGCCTTCCGCCGCGGCGCGGAGCCGGCCGCGCTCGAGCAAGCTCGGCACATAGTCGGTGGACACGACGTCGCACCAGCGCCGTGCCGCGGCGAGCGTGACGTTGCCGTTTCCGGCGGCGACGTCGAGAACCTTCTGACCGGAGCGAAGGTCCAGGGCTTCGCACAGCTGTTCGCCGACGATCTGAAGCGTCGTGCCGACGACGGCATAGTCGCCGGACGACCACGCGGCATGCTGGCGAAGCTTCAGCGCGCCGAGATCGGGCTGGGCGGCCTGGGCGCTCTGGATAGTGGAAGATGGTGTCATGATTATTCCTTCCTGAAAGCTTGAGGGGCCTGATGTTTTCATGTCGGGCACATCGCTGATGCGAGCGCCCTTTGCGACTCGGCGTTTGTCAACGCAGGGAGCGTTCCGCGGCGGACGCCTGGTGATCGGCAGGATCGACCGATCTGCGACCAGGTAACGGAAGCAGCATCCAAACGCGTTGTTTGTAGCTGCGATACCGGTCGCCGAACAATCCAACGAGATCGCGCTCTTCGAGCTGGATGCCGATCAAGATGTAGCCGGTCGTCGCCAGTGCGAACAGCAGATGACCCGCTGTCATCGACGGCGTCGCCCAGAAGGCGAGCAGGAAGCTCAGATAAATCGGATGCCGCACCAGCCGGTACAGCAGCGGGGTGTGAAAGTTTGCCGCAGGCAACTCCTTGCGGAAGAGCCTAGCGAATACCTGGCTCAGTCCAAACAGCTCGAAATGACTGAGCATGAAGGTGCTGACAAACAGCAAGCCCCAGCCGAAAAAGGAAATCGCCTCAAGAGCGGTTGCAATGGCCGGATTCTCCGCCGTCCAGATCGGTTCCGGAATCGGCCGCCACTGCCAGTACAGCAGCAACAGCACGAGACTGGAGAGCAGTACGAATGTACTCCGTTCGGTGGAGGGCGGCACGAACCGCGTCCACCAGCGCTTGAAGCCTTGCCGCGCCATCACGCTGTGTTGTACAGCGAACAACCCGAGCAGCATGGTATTGATGAGTATGCTCTCGACCAGCGGCCCCGCGGCGCCTGAATCGATCGACTTCGGAACGACCAGATTACTGACGAAACCGATCGCATACAGTATGGTTACGAGAAACACGGCGTAGGCGCTGATTCCATAAATGACTGCAACCAAACCTGCCATTAAAATTCTCCCGAACGAATTCAAACGAACGAATTCAAATTTGATGATCTGCAGACTTAGATCGGACCACGGCCTTTCCTCTATCCAATTTACGACAGCGCTATCCCGATCATGAAATTTTTCGATGTATTTGGTGTTCATAACCATAGTCATATTGTCGGAGTGTTTCCCATGAATGCATGCCCCCACCGCCCCTCGAGCAAATCTCTGCTGCCGCGTGGCGTCCGCCGTGCGCTCGATGCGATGCGCGCAAATGTCGGGCGCGACTGGAGCGTGACCGAGCTGGCCGACGTCGCGGGCGTATCCAGCCGAACCCTGCAGCGGCAGTTCCGGGTTTTTCTCGGTAAGGCGCCCCGCACGACGCTTCGTGATGTCAGATTTGAGGCTGCGCGCCGCGAACTGCTGCAGGGCCTGCCCGATGCCAAAGTAACGGATGTCGCGCTGCGCTGCGGCTTCCCGCATGGCGGGCGGTTTTCCGTCGAGTACCGCCGACGTTATGGCGAAACGCCGTCGCAGACCTTGAAGCGGCAAGCTGTCTTCGTCGGTGTGTTAACATCAACGCCCTCGTTTTTTGTCTCCCGTCGCGATCGGCCAACGATCGCGCTGGGTCCGATCGACACGAGCCCGGAGAACAACGAGGCCGCGCGCAGCATCGCGGACGAGCTCGCGATCGCTCTCACGCGAGCCGGCGTCTGCGTTACCAACCGACCCGGTTCGGCGCGTTACCATTTGACGGGCCTCATTCGCGGGTCAGACCGGCAGACACGCCTGATCTTCCGTCTGATCGATGCCGAAACCGGCCGCCACCTGTCGGCGCACCGTTTCGATGGCGCATTCGGAGACGACGCTGCTCCCGACGAGCAGCTTGCGACCAGAATCGTGGCGGCGCTGCAGCCGTGCTTGCGCCTGGCGGAAATCGATCGCGCCGGCCGCAAGGCGGACATCGATCTCAGTCCGCACGACCTGGCGCTGCGGGCGATGCCTTACGTTCTCTCGCTCAACGCCGACGGCAACGCGCACGCGCTGGATTTACTGGAACGCGCGATGGAGCGCGACCCCGACCATGCGCTGTCGACCGCGCTCGCCGCTTGGGCGTACGGGCAGCGCATCGTCTATCATTTCGCCGCAACTCCGGACGAGGACCGCGCGCGAAGCGCCGAACTGGCTCGAAAGGCGCGGAATCTCGCCGGAGATGCCACGGTGCTTGCCGTCCTCGGCAACGCCCTCACCTTCCTCCACGATCTCGATGCGGCGGAGCAGGTGATCCGCAAGGCACTTTCGATCGACGGCGGCTCAGCCTGGGCGTGGAGCCGCAGCGGATGGATCGACGTCTACAGCGGCGACGCCGAATCGGCCATCGAGCGGTTCAAGATTGCGCTCGACCTCGCTCCCAACGACTGCCTCGCGTTCAATAGTATGGTGGGCATCGGCTGCGCGCATTTCGAGTCCGGCCGCTATCGCGAAGCGGCGGACTGGCAGCAGCGCGCACTGGTCGAGCATCCGTCAGCGAGCTGGATCCATCGGACCATGTGCCCCGCTTATGTGCTGGTCGGAGCTGAATCCGAAGCCCGTCGCAGCGTCACGGCCCTGCGGGAAGTCTATCCGGAGCTGACGGTCTCCGAGGTGCAGCAAGGCCTGCCGCCGCTGCCGCAATCCTACTGCGACCGTGTTTTCGATGCGCTGCACAGCGTCGGGCTGCCGTTATAGGGCCGCGCACTCTCAATCAAAAAGACAATGCCAGAGTCTGATTCAACTCCAGTTGAATCAGACTCTCGCAAGACAAGATAAGGCTCGTCTTGAGGATCCTGACCTGCGACACGCGTCGCCTCGGTCTCGGCAATGCGCCTCAGGCGACGCATTCTAGTCTGAATGGACATCCAGGACCGCAGTCGGCCGCTCGCTCTGCATCGCATTTAATTTCTGCAAAGCGAGAATGTGGGCAAATGCAAAGACCATTATCAAAACCGCCAACATGAAATAAAGTCGCCACGTCATGAAATCATTGCTCCGCATGTTCAATATGCCGCGCCTCAAGTCTCGCATCATCAGCGCAGTGAAGAACGCCGATACATCGATAGTCTTGAACGAGGTGCCGATGCTCATGGATCACGCGAGCCGCCAACAGGCTTCGTGAATCATGTAACGCGTTAAGCACGCCGCCCCGGACCTCGGTCATGCCCGACGCCAGGGCCCGTGCGAAATTGCGCAAGCGGAGATACAGTCGTCGTCCTCTCCAATTCCATCGCGCTGCGCTAACGATCGGGTCGGAAGGCCGCGTTGCTTCGGTGGTAAATGCGTGCATCGAACCTGCCCTGCTGTGTTTCGCGGGATACGAACATAGGATTCCGCAGACTCACGGTCGTCATTCATTCAGACGACGGGCGATTACGATCTCTTGAACACGCTGAGCATCCCCCGATCGGAGGATGGTCAGCATGACCTGACTTTCACGAATTGCGGCATCGGTAAGTGAGATAGATCACAGCGATGCGTAGCTATTTCACGCCATACAATACTGTGGCCAGCACCTGCTGCCTTCGAAATGCCACTGACTCGTAATGTCTGTGCGACGGTAAGCGAATGCCATTTCATTTCAAATCATTGCACCGAGGCCAAGAGCCATGAACGATAGCAAGCGGCTGCCAATACTGATTGGTGATATCTACGACGCCGTAATCGACCCCACGCAGCGAAACGACGTCCTCGACAAAATTGCCAGCTTTACCGGGGGCCATTCGGGCGGGCTTCTCTCGAAACACTCCCTGAGCAAGTCCGAGGTTTTGTATTGTTATGTCGGCGCCGACCCGAACAGCCTGCAGGTCTATTCGGAGAGCTATCCGAAACTCGATCCGACGGCGGACTCGCCGTGCTTCGGCGTCGAACAGGTCGTGAGCGCCACGGACCTCGTGCCCTACGAAGAGTTTCGCCGGGGCCGCTTTTACCGGGAGTGGGCGCGGCCGCATGGCTGGGTCGACGTCGCCAGCGCAGTGATCGAGAAATCGGCGACAAGTTGTACGTTTCTCAGTGTTGTACGCCATGAGGCGAACGGCCTGGTCGACGACGAAATGCGCCGGCGCATGGCGCTCCTGATACCCCACGTCCGTCGCGCCCTGCTGATCGGCAAGACCATCCATCGCAAGCAAACCGAGGCGGTGTGCTTTTCCGATGTTCTCGATGGATTGAGTGCCGGCATGATCCTTGTCGACGCTAACGGCCGGATCGTCCACACCAACAACGCAGGCAATGCCATTCTCGACGCCAGCGACTTCCTGCGCTCGGTCTGCGGCCGGCTCGTTGCCAGCGATCCCGCGATCAACGCCGCCCTGCGCGAGATCCTCGTCGCCGCGAATGCGGGTGATGCGGCGCTTGGCGTCAAGGGCATCGCCCTGCCTTTGACCGCGCATGATGGCGAACGCTACGTCGCCCATGTGTTACCGCTGACCTCGGGCGCACGCCGCGAGGCCGGCCTCGCCTACAACGCGGTTGCCGCATTGTTCATTCGCAAGGCATCGCTGGAACCCTTCTCGCCTCCCGAAGTGATTGGCGAGATGTACAAGCTGACGCCGAGCGAGCTGCGCGTGCTGCTTGCCATTGTCGATATCGGCGGTGTCCCCGAGGTAGCGGCGGCACTGGGTGTTGCAGTCACCACGGTCAAGACTCACCTCAGCCGCCTGTTTGAAAAAACCGGCGTTGCTCGACAGGCCGATCTCGTCAAGCTCGTCGCCGGGTTCTCCACGCCGCTGGCTAGCTGAGGCAATCTAGAGCATGATCCGGAAAAGTGGGGACCGGTTTTAATGAGCCGCAATCATCGCGGAGTAATCCGCAGGTTGCAGAAATGCCCATCGGTTCCGTTGTCCACGTATAGCCCGACAGTGCCGCGGGCCTGAGCGCCGCGCTTCAAGTCGGTCACAATCAAAACGGGTTGCGCGGCCTCGCCTACAAAGAGTTCGGCACGGCTGCCGGACACCTCGATGCGGATCCTGGTCCATTGTGCCGGCGCCACGTCCACATAGGACTCGTAGCGGGCGGGCGCGTCACGACGTAGTCCCGGTCCGGCCCGGGGATAGTCGCCCGAAAGCCGCACCTCCACGCAGCCCCGCCCGTTGAAGAGCACTGGCGTCACCGGCACATTGCGTGGCGTGACCTGGGCCGCACCGGCCAGCGACAATACCAACGAACGCGGTTCGGCAGCCGCAGCGTGCAGTGCCTTTGTGCGCAGAACGGCCGCCGGTCCAGCCAACAGCGCGCGCCGGTTGAGAAGCGCAGCATGTGGTGCGCCATGCCGCGGTGGATTCGGAAACTGCGGGCCTCCTTTGTGAATCATTGTGATTATCCGTGATCGCGCCGCCGACGCAGCGTTGGGTATAACCCCAGATGTCACGCTCGCTCGCGCGTCGCCCAATTCGCGTCGTCCAATTGAACGACACGCGATTCAACAGATCGTCATCAAGTTTGGTGTGAAGACCTGATGACGAATCGCGATCCAAAACCTATGTATCGGCGCACTGGAGGCAAAGGTCGATGCTCGCATCTATCAGCCAGGTCGCTTCACCCGTTCGCAATGCGCGAGCTGAATTGAGTATTCGGATACACAGTCATGCTGAATCGTCTTTTTCTAATAGGTGTGATCGCGAGCATCTTATTGGCACATGGGATTGTGTTGTACAAAATCGATGCAGGAGTTCGCTCGAGCGACGTAACGCCAGTTATGGCCTCACGCGCCCGCAGGGCGTTCTGGTGAGAGCGCAGCCGTTTCAGACCAGGCGAAACCGAACGGACGATGTCGCGATCATCAAATCGTGATGGGGAATCATCGCGGGATTTTGCGCTGTCTTTGATCGATTCTAAATTATTCCAACGGCGTCGAATAACATCGCCCGCATCGGTGCGGAACAGTCGATATGCAATCTGCGTCCCCCGTCCGGATGACGCCGCGAATCGTCAAACCATTCATACGGACATCGTGGAGCGACAGCCCTTGTTTCGCTTCTTCACGCTTCACGCGCGCGTGACGGCTCATTTTTTTCGCCGTCACGTGCGCAGCGTGAGACGTCAGATAGAGGAAAACGACAATGACGATGCACAGGGATATCCGATCATTCCAACCGGCCGCGCCGACCATCCGGAGACGGCTCACTGTCCTCCTCAATCGCTGGGTCGCCGCTATGATCGCGCATCGCGAACGCGAGGCGGCACGTTTCGTGCTGGGTCATCTCAACGACCGGGCGCTAAAAGACATCGGTATCTACAGATCTCAGATCGACGACGGTCTCGCGGAGATCGCGCGAAGACGCGCGCGGCTGCAACGATCCGAGCGGCCTCGATAGACGCGAGCCCCTCGATCCGCTACTGGTCACCACCAGCGGGACACAAGACACAATTAACTCAGAGGATGCATGCCTAGATTGATCTTTGGAGCCTTCGCCGCCGCCAGTCTCGGACTGCTGATCTCCGGATCGGCACACGCAGCCAAACCCTTCCCTTCTCCCAGCGCTCCAGCGCCGGTTTTCTATCGTTCCGTCAAAGTCGATGGTCTCGATATTTTCTATCGCGAAGCCGGAGCAGCGAATGCGCCGACGCTCTTGCTCCTGCACGGCTTTCCCTCGTCCTCACGGATGTTCGAGCCGCTGTTGGCGCGGCTTTCCGCGCAATTCCATCTGTTAGCTCCCGACTATCCGGGCTTCGGACATAGCGACGCGCCGGATCCTCAAGCGTTCGCCTACACCTTCGATCATATCGCGGAAGTCATGCAGCACTTTACGGAAGCGGTCGGGTCCAGCCGCTATGTAATGTACATGCAGGATTATGGTGGTCCTGTCGGATTTCGACTCGCCGTCGCGCATCCTGAACGCGTGCAGGGCATTATCATCCAGAACGCCGTCGCCCACGATGACGGTTTGGGACCGCGTTGGAACCGAATGCGGGAATTCTGGGCGGACCGAGCGGCGAATGAGGCGGGCTTCAGACAAAGCCTTACGTCGCTGGCCGGAGCGCAGAGGAGGCATCTCGGCTCTAGTCCCAACGTCGCGAATTATGACCCGGACCTGTGGGCGGACGAGTTCGCGTTTCTCAACAAATCTGGCGAAAGCGACATCCAGATCGATCTCTTCTTCGACTACCGGACCAACGTCGCAAGTTATTCCGCATGGCAGGCCTGGCTCAGGCAAGCGAAGCCGCCGACGCTCGTGGTGTGGGGACGATACGATCAATCGTTTGAGGCTGCGGAAGCGCAAGCTTACAAACGCGAGATTCCCGACGCTGACGTCCACCTGATCGACGCCGGTCATTTTGCGCTCGACGAGAAGCCTGATGAGGTGGCGGCCCTCATCGGCACGTTCATGTCCAAGCTTTCAAAGTCAAAGCGCCCGCGATCGACGTCAATGAAGAGCGCGTATACGCGGCGATAACCGCTGTTGGCATGTGGGTGATACTCGGCTCTCAACGATCCCCGATCCGCCGTCCGCCCTGGAGCTTTCAAGCATTTCACGGATCGCCAAGGGCAGAATTTCTGGGCGCCGGACCGGTTGGCAAAGTGACCGGTCCTGCCTGCTACGCCCCACATAACATATTGAAATATCGTAATAATTACTCTCCGTCCGAGACGAATGCGGGGGACTGCGGAGATGAGCGCGCCGCCCCCGCGCCTTGCTTGATCTCGGCCAGTCGATTAGCGCATTTCTGTCGGCAAACGCTGCGATCGCTCTGCGGTGTTGCGTCATGATATATGGCCAATATACGCTTGGGATGAGTGTGCAGCCCCCGACCCGCCGGCCCTCTCGCCGGCGCAATGTGAGGAAAGATTTGAAATCGAAAACATCGACCAAGCGCCGATCTCGGGCCATCGAGGTCGAGGACGGTACGCTGACAGATCGTGCCTATCGCGTACTTGAAGAGATGATTGTCACGCTGCAATTATCACCCGGAACGGTGTTGTCCGAGCAGGCGCTTGCGGTGCGTCTGAAGATCGGCCGAACCCCGATCCGGGAAGCCCTGCAGCGGCTCGCGAGAGACGGACTGGTCGTGATCATGCCCAGGCGTGGCATCATGGTCTCCGAGATCAATTTGAGGCTGCAGCTGCGGCTGCTCGAGGTGCGGCGCGAACTGGAGCGCCTGATGGCGAGCCTGGCGGCCGAGCGCGCCACGCCGGAGGAACGTCGCGAATTCGCGGAGGTGGCAGAAGCCATGCTCGCCGCGGCCGCAAAGGCCGACGACATCGCATTCATGCGGCTCGACCAGCGCTTCAACATCCTGATCGCGACAGCGGCCCGAAACGAATTCGCCCGGCGGTCGATGGGGCTGATGAACGCGTTGTCGCGCCGGTTCTGGTATCAGCACTATCAGCAGGTCGCGGATCTGCCGCTCGCCGCCAAGCTGCACGCCGCGGTCGCGGAGGCGGTCGCGCAGAAGAAGGCGAAAGCCGCCGCGACCGCGTCGGACCGGCTGATCGACTACATCGAGGATTTCGCGCGCAAGACGCTCGATACCTGAAGCGTTTTCGAGCGAAGTGGAATCCGGTTCGCGTGAAGAAAACGCGTTAAATAAAGCAATAGAGCCTCTGGGCTCCAAGCGCATCAGTCAAATGTAATGACGCTGCGAATGGCTTCACCGCGCTTCAACGCATCGAAGCCGTCGTTGATCTCGTCAAGCGTAATGCGGCGGGAGATCAACTCGTCGAGCATCAGGGCGCCATCGAGATAGGCCCGCGCTAGCAGCGGAAAATCGCGGCGCGGGCGCGCGTTACCGTAGCTGACGCGGCGGATGCGTTTCTCCTGCATCAGCGAGCCCCAGCGGAACGAGACGTCCTTGCTTACATCGATCTTACCGAGCCAGATGACCTGGCCGCCGGGTCGCACGGCTTCGGTGGTGTTGCGAAAGGCCGACGCGCTGCCGGCCGACTCGATCACGACGTCGACACCGCGGCCGGCGGTCTCGCGCTTTCCGGCAGCGATCACGTCGTCCGTGGACGCGTTCACGCCATGCGTGGCGCCCATCCGCGCGGCAAGCGCGAGTTTGGCCGGATCGAGATCGACGGCGATGATCGTTCCCGCGCCTGCCAGCCGCGCGCCCTGCACCGCGGCGAGCCCGACCGCACCGCAGCCGATCACCATCACGCTGTCACCGTGCGCGATCGCGCCCAGATTGAGTGCTGCGCCTGCACCGGTCATCACGCCGCACCCGATCAAGCAAGCGCGGTCGAACGGGATCTCCTTGGGAACCGGAATGGCTTGCTGATCCGAGACGATGCAATATTCGCTGAAACATCCCAGAAACATCAGCTGCTGCAGATCGCGGCCGTCGGCCAGCATGGCGCGGCTTTCGCCATCGAAGGCGCGTCCCTTCGGCCCTCCGCCGAGATATTCCTCGCACAGGATCGGCGAATCGCGGTCGCAATAAAAGCAATGCCCGCAGTGCGGATTCCACGACAGCACGACATGGTCGCCGGTCTTCACGCCGCGCGCCGCCGGGCCGACTTGTTCGACGACCCCGGCGGCTTCGTGTCCGAGCACGATCGGCAGCGGATAACGCAGCGAGCCTTCGATCACTTCCAGATCGGTGTGACAAAGTCCCGCCGCGCGAATCCGCACCAGCACGTCGGTCGGCCTCAAGGCCGCAGCGGTGATGGTTTCGATCGGCATTGGGGTTTGCGCTGCATGCAGCACCGCGGCACGATACTTCAGCGTCATTTACGTTGCCGCCTTGCCTTCAAGCGCGGTGAGAGCCAAGTCGATGTCATCCGAAGTCATCTCCCACTCGTTGCCAAAATTCGCGACCACCGCGCGCATGAAGGGCTCCGCCGCCGCCATCGCCACGGCGTTGTCGGCGAGATGATCGACCAGCAGCGCCAGCGCCAATTGGCGTGGCTCAGGCCCCTCATAGCTCCACTCGAAACCGTTCTTGGTGAACTCCATGACGTCAAGGCAGGGATCAAGCGGTGCGCCATCCACGGTCACCTTTACGCCGTCGATGGTCCGGTCTCCCAGGTAACGCTTCATTCGGCTCTCCTCTCTTTTTGGACGTCGGCACGCACTCCGGTCACGAGGCGGCTTCGATCTTGCCCGCGATCACGCGCATGACGTCACGGTCCCGATACGCTTCCGCCAGGGTGCCCGCGAACATCACCTCTCCCCTTTCAAGCACATAGATCCGATCGGCATAATCGGGAATGTGATGCACGTTCGATTCGGCTATCAGCACCCCTCTGCCGGTGGCGCGGATCGAAGCGACCCCCTTTGCGATCAAGGGGATGATGGCGGGCGATAGCCCTTCGAATGGTTCGTCGAGCAACAGCAATTTCGGATCGAGCGCCAATGCCCGGGCAATCGACACCATCTTGCGTTCGCCGCCGGAAAGCTCGGCTCCTCCGCGCGCCAGATATTGTCGCAATTTCGGGAACACGGCGTAGGCTTCTTCGATGCGGGCGCCGGCGCTACGCCCGGACGGCCGGGTCCAGGTCGAGAGTTCGATATTTTCCGCCACGGTCAGGTCGGCATAGACTTCCGACTCCTCGGGCGAGAACCCGATGCCTTTTTGCGCGCGCTGCCAGGTCGGCAGTTTGTTCAGGTCGGCGCTCTCGAATGTAATGTCGCCCGACACGGCCTGACGATAACCCATGATGCTGCGAAATGTCGTGGTCTTGCCGGCGCCGTTGCGCCCCACGAGACAGACCAGTTCGCCCGCCGCAACGGACAGGCTGATGCCGTTGAGGATGCGGCTGCCGTCGATATCGACTTTCAGCTTCGACAAACTCAGCATCAGGACGACTTTCTCAAAGAGTAACTCCAAGCCTTGCTCAAACTCTTGCTCAAACTCTTGTTCAGACTCTTGGGCGCGTTCCCACAACGGCCGATATCATGGCCGGGTCGGCAAAGAAGGCCTCGGGCGGCATATCGGCGAGAAGCGTGCCTGCTTGCAACGCGACGATGCGATGTGAATACCGCTCAACGAGGTCCATGTCGTGCTCGACCTGAACGATGGCGCGCACGCCCGCCGCCTTGGCGGCGGTAACGAGAACTTCCATGATGGCATGCTTGTCACCGCTCGAAACGCCGCTGGTCGGCTCGTCCAGCAGGATGACGGTGGGATTGAGCGCGAAGGCGCTGGCGATATCGAGCAGTTTTTTCTCACCCTGCGAAAGCGTCGACGCGACGGTATCGAGCTTGGCGCGCAGGCCCAGGACTTCAGCGACGCGCTCGGTATCGGCCTGAAGCACGGTATCCCGCTTCAAGGAGCGAAACGGATTGGACACGCGGCGCAAGCGCGACGCGACCGCGACGCCAAGCGTTTCCCGTACCGTCAAAGCGGGAAAGATATTGACCAGTTGAAATGCGCGCGACATTCCGAGCCTTGCGAGCTCGACCGGCCCTATGCCGGCGATATCGCGGCCCAGGAAGCGAACTTCTCCAGCGGTCGGCCGCAGCAGACCGGTGACGACATTGACCAGCGTTGTCTTGCCGGCGCCATTTGGTCCGACGATCGAGACAAACTCGCCGTCGCTGACGCCGAAGGAGATGTTCCGGAGAGCCTTGAACGCACCAAAGGATTTCGAGACGTTGATGGTCTCGAACAGCGGCGCCGTATCGGGTGCAGATGCGCGGTCGGGCTGCATTTCACCGCTCTCCATGGCGCCGGTTGGCGAGAAGCTCGATCGCGCCCGACAGGCCCTGCGGCATGAAAACCACGAGTAGCACCAGCACGCTACCCATCACAAAGCGCCAGTATTGCGTCACCGACATAACGAAATCCTGCAACACCACGAAGACCAGCGCGCCAATCGCGGGGCCCGCAAACGTTCCACTGCCGCCAAGGACAGCCATGAAGACGAGATTGCCTGAATGGGTCCAGTAAGCCAATTCGGGATCGGCGAGTCCCGTGGTGACGGCGAGGATCGTTCCACCGATGCCGCCATAGATGGCCGAGATCACGAACGCGGCCAGCCGCATGCGGAAAATCTGCACCCCGACATAAGCAGCCTTGCCGGCGTTCTCGCGGATCGCGCGCAGATGCAGGCCGAACGGCGACTGGGTGATCCGCCACATCACCAGACCAAGCAGCGCAAACAAGACCAGCGCATAATAATAGAACGGGCCGGTCAGAAACGCGGTCTTGCCGCCGCGCCACTCCATGCCGAGCAATAGCGGCCGCAGCACCCGCATGCCCTGGTCGCCGCCGGTAATGCTGTAGAATTTGAACAGAAACGAGTGAAACAACATGCCGAACGCCAGCGTCAGCATGCCGAAGAAAATCCTGGTATAGCGGACGCACAGCGCGCCGATCACCAGTGAAATCAGACCGGACACCAGCGCGGCCGTGATCAGCAGAACTTCAAAACTCAGCACACCGAATTTCGAAGTCAGCGCCGCCGCGGTGTAAGCGCCGACGCCCAAAAACAGCGCGTGCCCAAACGACAACAGGCCGGTGGTGCCGAACAGAAGATTGAATCCCAACAGCGCAATGCCGTAGCCAATAAACGGCAACATCAAGAGCAGCGCATAAGGCGACGCAACCATCGGGAGCAATGCCATCACGACGATCAGCCCGAGCAGGACCCACAACCCGTTGAGCCGCGGCGCCATCCGTCGCACGGTTGACGGGGGAGCGATGTCGATCGACGGGTTGCTCACGCGGTTGCCTTCCCGAACAAGCCGGCCGGCCTCAAAATAAGCACCACGACGACCACCAGATATACCGACAGCATCTCCATTTCCGGCATCAGCGAAATAGCCGCCGCGCGCATCAATCCGACGATCAGCGCGCCGACCAACGCACCGCGCATGCTGCCCAGCCCGCCGATAACGACCACCGCAAAGGATTCCACCACAAGTTCAACCGCCATATCGAGCGATGCCGCGCCGGAGGGAACCACGAGCGCACCGCCAACCGTGCCCAGCATGCAGCCCACGGTGAAAACAAGTGCGAAGATTTTCGAGGCGTTGACGCCGAGCCCCTCGGCCATGTCGCGGTTTTCCGCGGTGGCGCGCACGATACGTCCGGTGTTGGTCCGCTCGAGAAAAAGGCCGAGCCCCACCGCGATGGCAAGACTTGCCGCGATCACCAGCAGATTGTAGGTCGGCACCCGAACTCCCAGAATATGCGCGGTGCCGTAGGCGAGATAGACGTTATCCATGGTGCGCGGCGTCGCGCCCCACAAATAGCGAAACGCATCCTGGAACATCAGGAGAAAGCCGAAGGTGATCAGCAGCTGATAACTCTCGTCGCGGCGATATATCGTGCGCAAAACGCGCTCGATCGGCAGTCCGACGAGACCGATCGCCAATCCGGCTATGATGAGGACCGGGAAGAACAACAGCGGCGACATGCCGAGCTTGATCGCGAGGCCGACCGCGGTGATTCCGAAATAGGCGCCCAGGGCATAGAAGGATCCGCAGGCCAGATTGACGATCTTCTGGACACCGAACACCAGCTGCAGCCCCGCGGCTACCAGAAACAGCACCGCGGCGTGGAACGTCCCGCCGAGGACGACGTCCACAAATTCGATCATGCCTCAGACCGGCATCTTGGCGCTCTTGATCCACTCCCAGAAATCCGCGCCCGGCGGCTTCTGCAGCTGTTCAGCCTGGAAGGTGTCGATCGACGCCAGCGTCGGAAAATCGTATTTATTGGTGTTGGTGGAGGGGCCCTGATAGAAAACCTGTTCGGCAATCTTGTCCTTGCGGAAGCGGCCCTTGCCGCCGAGGCTTTCGACCTCCAGGCCGGGCATCGCTTGCGCCACCTGCTCCGGCGTCGGCCACTTGCTCGCCGCCTTTTGCGCAGCTTCGACACCGGCCTTGTAGGTGGCCAGTGCGAAATACGCCCTGTCCGCCTCCCAATGCGGCGCTTCCTTGTAGCGATCCATGTAATCCGCAACGAATGCCTTTTGCAGCGCGGAGGCCTGCGGATGATCGAAATAGAGCGTGTTGTGTCCGAACACCACGCCTTCCGGCATGAATTCCTTCTTGAGCTGGTTGATCTGCCAACCGGCCGCCGGCAGCACCATCTTGACGCCGTCGAACAGGCCCGCCGCATGGCCCTGCTTCATGAAGACAGGCAGATCGGCGAACAGCATGGAGGAGAAGATCAGATCGGGCTTGGCCGCCTTGAGGGCTGCGATATGCGAGGTCAGATCCATGGTCCCGACCTTCGGCCATTGTTCGGCGACAAACTCCGCCTCGACGCCGTAGCGCGCCAGGATTTGCCTGAAGGCTTCCCAATTGTTGCGGCCATAGGAATAGTCGGGATTGATGCCGGCCACCCGCTTGAACTTGCCCTTGAAATATTTGATCGCCAGCAGCGATCCCATCACCGCTTCGCATTCGTTGTCGGTCGAGCGGAAAACGTAGCGCGGATTTGGCATCATTTCCTTGACGCCGTCCTGTGTGGTGCCGTCCCACATCACCAGAAGCGCCTGCTCTTCCTCCGCCACCGGCGCGACCCCGAGGCTGACGCCGGTCGAGATCAATCCATGCACGGCCTCGACCTTTTCCTGCAGAATCAAACGCCGAAAACGCTCGATCGTATCTTTTGGGTTGGTCTCTTCTTCGAACACCAATTCGATCTTGCGCCCGGCAATGCCGCCGTCCTTGTTCATCCGCTCGGCCGCCCATTGCACCGCGCGAATTCCGCACTCGCCCGCGGTGCCAGCGGCGCCGGATCGCGGCGCAATAATTCCAATCCGCAGCGGCTTGTCCTGCGCCAAGGCAGGCGCGAACAACCCCGGCGCCGCAGCTGCGAGGACGCCGGTGCCTGTGAGTTTGGAAAAATAGCGGCGCGTGAGCTTCATCGGTGCCTCCCATTATCCTTGGCGCTTCAGTCCGCGCGTTTGTTGCCATACCATAAATATATCAGCGACTTCGCATCAAGCGCTTTTTTCGGTCAGTGCCCGCAAACGGCCTTGAAAAGCTGGTTGCCGAGCTAATAGATTGGTGATATATCAGACGCAAAATCGATCGCAAACGGCGGAGACGGCGTGATGGAGATAACATCGAGTCCAATGACCGAGCGGCAGCGGAATTACCGGGCGACGTACCGCCACCGCATCGCGGGATGGTACAATGGCTGGCTCCATGCTTTCGTCATCTATGTGATCGGATTCACCGCACTATCGGTCTACTTCGCCAACATCAGCGACTTGCGCTGGTGGGAGCTCGGGATCGTACCGGTGACTTTTCTGGCCGCCAATTTCTTCGAATGGTGGATCCACCGCTTCGTCATGCACCGTCCGTCGCAGATAAGGGCATTCCGCGCGATCTACAACCGGCACACGCTGATGCATCACCAGTTCTTCACCGAGCAGGAGATGCGCTTCGCCGATCATCACGACTGGCGCGTGACGTTCTTTCCGCCCTACGCCCTCGTCACCTTCACGATGATGTCGATCCCGCCGGCGCTTGTTCTCGGCTGGCTGATCTCGCCCAATGTCGGCTGGCTGCTGATCTCGACGACAACATCCATGTATCTGATCTATGAATTCATGCACTTCTGCTGCCATGTCGATGAAAACTGGTTCGTACGCAATGCCCCCTTCGTCAATACGATCAGGCGTCATCACACCGCCCATCACAATCAGTCGATCATGATGGAGCGGAACATGAACCTGACGTTCCCGGTGATGGACTGGTTGTTCGGCACCTCGGATCTCGATCGGGGTCTGATTGGCCATCTCCTGAACGGCTACGACACCCGCTTCGTCAAGACCAATATGCGCAAGACTTCCCGCACGCCACGGCCGAGCGAGACCGGACACCCGACGGGATTTGCTGCGCCAGCCGAATAGCTTCGATTTCGTCAAACCAAAGGCAGCAAAGCCATGGATGCCATCGAACCGCACTGGATTTCACTGCTCTGGTTCACGGCGTTCGCGACGACCTGCGCCGTCGCGTTCCTCGTCGTTGCCGGCATGTTTCCGCTCCGCTCCCGCCCCGACTCGGCGAAATCGGGCTTGGCGACGCTGCTGGTCGTTGGAAACGCCGTTTTGCTCATCGTCCTTCTGACCGGCACCGGTTGGTACGGTTATGCCGAACTCAGATGGAGCACGCTGATTGTTGTCGGCGGCCTGGTCGTGCTGTTCGCGCCCGGACTTTTCGAGGCGTGGCCGCTGCCGCTGCGCGATGGAAGCGCCGGGCTGATCGTATTGGTGGGCATCCAGGGGCTGGCTCTCGCGGCCCTGGCGAAGGTCGGCGGTCCAGCGTGGGCGACGATGTCGTGATCGGTTGGGAGGATAAGCAATGCCTGTAAAAATCAAGCTTGGCCTTTCGCTGCTTGTCGTCGTGGTGGCGGCGATTGCGTTTTATTTCCAGCATATGCTGGGGCACGATCGCATCCAGTACGTCATTGCCTTCCTCGGATTGTTCATGATTTTTGCGATGTGGCTGTTCCCCGAGGTCAAGCGCGACGAATCCGCCGGCGGAGTCCGCCGCGACACCACCCTACCGCGATAAGAGCCTCCCGGTATCCGTGGGCGATTGCAGCATCCGTGCAGTCAAAAAACCGGCTCGATCTATGTTCAACTTGCGGCAGCCGATGCCAGTTTTTGCCGCGGACAGGTCTCAGGCCCCACCGGCAAATCGGTGGTAGCCCTAACCGAATTCGAAGCTACAACCTCAGTGGCTGATCATCCACGGCCGCGCGGTCGGAAAACTTTTCGCGCCGGTTCTGGTCTGCTTGACCAAGCGCGAGGGCTTGGTCGAACAGCAGCCGCAGCCGGGCCCATGCGACGCCTTGTACTCGCCAACCGTCTTCGGCGCGTTGGCGCTGCGCTCGTTGGTGGCGTGGGCCTTGCGCTTGTCCGACGGCATGCAGAAGAAATTCGGCGCCGTCAGGATCACGCGCGGCGCCTCGACTTCGCAATGCGGACAGTCCTGCGGCGCATCGCATTCGGCCATCGGCCGCATGTCGGTGAACGGGCCGCAATCGTTGCAGAGATATTCGTAGACCGGCATTTTCATTCCTCGCGCGAGCTCTAATTCAAAACCGTTCGCCGCGGCGGATGCGGGGCGGCAGAAACGCGCCGTCCCGCATCCCGTCGCGCGGGGAGCTATTTGTCCTGTGACAGCGGCATCTGGATGTCGCCCTTGATATGTTTGATCGGACCAGCCGACGACGGCATGATGTCGAAGTCGAAGATTTCCGTCGGCAGCCACAGCGTTGCGCAGGCATTGGGCACGTCGACCACGCCGGAGATGTGGCCCTGGCACGGCGCCGTTCCCAGGATCGAATAGGCCTGCGCGCCGGAATAGCCGAACTTCTTGAGGTACTCGATCGCGTTCAGGCAGGCCTGCCGATAGGCGATATGGACATCGAGGTAATGCTGCTTACCCTGCTCGTCGACGGAAATGCCCTCAAAGATCAGATAGTCCTTGTAGTTGGGCGTGACCGGCGACGGCTTGAAGACGGGATTCTTGATGCCGTATTTGGCGACGCCGTCCTTGATGATGTCGACCTTGAGATGCAGCCAGCCGGCCATCTCGATCGCGCCGCAGAAGGTGATCTCGCCGTCGCCCTGGCTGAAGTGCAGATCGCCCATCGACAGACCGCCACCGGGCACATAGACCGGGAAGTAGACCTTCGATCCGCGCGACAGATCCTTGATATCGCAGTTGCCGCCGTGCTCGCGCGGCGGCACGGTGCGGGCGCCTTCCGCCGCCGCCTTCGCCTTGGCGTCGCCCTTCAGCCGGCCCATATGCGCGGTCGGTCCGAACGGCGGATTGGCGAGCCCGGGCACGCGGGTCGGATTGGTCGCGATCAACGCGGTCTCGCGCTCGTTCCATGTCGCCAGCAATTTCGGATCCGGCAGACAGCCGATCAGACCTGGATGAATCAAGCCAGCAAAATTCACGCCGGGAACGTGCCGGGAGGACGTGTACATGCCCTTGAAGTCCCAGATCGACTTCTGCGCCAGCGGAAAATGGTCGGTCAGAAAGCCGCCGCCGTTCTGCTTGGAGAAAAAGCCATTAAAGCCCCACAGGCTTTCCTTCATCGGGCCGACGTCGAGCAGATCGACCACCAGGAGATCGCCGGGCTCCGCGCCCTTCACGCCGATCGGACCCGACAGAAAATGCACGATCGAAAGATCGATGTCGCGCACGTCGTCGGCGGAATCATTGTTCTTGATGAAGCCGCCGGTCCAGTCGTAGGTCTCGACGATGAAATCGTCACCCGGATTGACCCACGCCACCATCGGAACATCAGGATGCCAGCGGTTGTGAATCATATCGTTTTCGTAGGCCGACTGCGTGAGATCGACCTTGATCAGTGTGTCTGGCATTAAATCTCCCCTGTTTACAAGCGATGCTACGGTTTAGACGGACAAATATTTCGAGATCTGCGCGGCATCGACGCTCTCGCGCGCATCGTCGCGCACGATCTCGCCGTTCTCGATGACGAGCACGCGATCGGCGATGTCGAGCGCGAAGCTCAGAACCTGCTCGGAAACCACGATCGACAGTCCGCGCTCGTCGCGAATGCGTTTCAGCGTGCGCGCCATCTCCTTGATGATCGACGGCTGGATGCCCTCGGTCGGCTCGTCCAGCAGCAGGACTTTTGGCTTGGTGGCGAGCGCGCGCGCGATCGCAAGCTGTTGCTGTTGCCCGCCGGACAGATTGCCGCCGCGGCGGTTCTTCATTTCCAGCAACACCGGGAACAGCTCGTAGATATTTTCGGGCACCTCGGACTCGCCCGACACCACCAGGCCGGTCTCGATGTTTTCCTTCACCGTCATGGTGGAGAAGATCATTCGCCCCTGCGGCACATAAGCGAGGCCCTTGGCGACACGCTCGTAGCTGGGCAGCTTGCTGAGCTCCGCGCCCTCCATGGTCACCGAGCCGCTCTTGGCCGGCAGGATGCCCATCAGCGACTTCATCAGCGTGGTCTTGCCCATGCCATTGCGGCCCATGATCGCAACGATCTCGTTGGGCGCCACTGACACGTTGAGGCCGTGCAGCACCTCGCTCTGGCCGTAGGCGACATGCAGATCCGAAATAGCCAACATCAAACTGTTCCTTGTCCCTCGCCGATCATGCGATCATGATCCGATTAGATTGAATCGGATCATGATCGCATCCTTTTCCAGGAGCGTGACCTTTTCGGAAAAGATCATGCTCTAGTGCCCGAGATAGACTTCGATGACCTTGGGGTCGTTCTTGACGTGCTCCATGGTGCCTTCCGACAGGATCTGGCCCTGGTGCAGCACCGTGACCTTGTGGGCGATGTCCTCGACGAACTTCATGTCATGCTCGATCACCAGCACCGAGCGGCCCTTGATGATGCGGTTGAGCAGTTCGGCGGTCTTCGCCCGCTCGCTGACGCTCATGCCGGCCACCGGCTCGTCGAGCATCAACAGGTCGGGGTCCTGGATCAGGAGCATGCCGATCTCGAGCCATTGCTTCTGGCCGTGGCTCAATTCGTCTGCATAGGTGTCAAGGCGATCCTTCAGGAAGATCATCTCGGCGACTTCCTCGACCCGTTCGCGCACCGCGGCGTCGCGCTGGAAGGCGAGCGAACCGAACACGGTGCGGCCGCGCGGATAGGAAATCTCGAGATTTTCGAACACCGTGAGATCAACGAACACCGACGGCGTCTGGAACTTGCGCCCGACGCCGGTCTGCACGATCTGGTTCTCCTTCATCCTGGTCAGCTCCTGACCGCGGAACTGGATCGAACCCGACGTCGCCTTGGTCTTGCCGCAGATCAGGTCGAGCACCGTGGTCTTGCCAGCCCCGTTCGGACCGATGATGACGCGGATCTCGTTCTCCTCGACGTAGAAGGAGAGATCGTTGACCGCCTTGAAGCCGTCGAAGGAAACGGTGAGCGCCTCGACCGAGAGCAGGAAGTCCTTGGGCTGATAGCCTACGAGCATGATGATCTCCTCACTCCGCCGGCGCGCCGTCAGTGACGGAATTGTCGGTCCAGCCATTGCCGGGTTTCGGCTTGCGCGACGCGATCAGGCGGTCGATGCGGGGCTGGACGTAATCCGCCCAGATCCCGGACAGGCCATTGGGGAAGGCCAGCACCACCGCGATGAACAGCGCACCGAGGCCGAACAGCCAGAGCTGCGGGAACGATTCCGACAGGCTGGTCTTGGCGAAGTTCACCAGCAGCGAGCCCCAGATGGCGCCAAAGATCGACATCCGTCCGCCGACCGCGGTGTAGATCACCATTTCGATCGACGGCACGATGCCGACGAACGACGGCGACATGAAACCAATTTCGAGCGTGAACATCGCGCCGCCGATCGCGGCGAACACTGCGGCAGCGCAGAACGCGAAGATCTTGAAGTTGGCAACGCTGTAGCCGGAGAAACGGACGCGGTCTTCCTGTTCACGCATCGCCACCAGGATGCGGCCGAGCTTGGTCAGGCGGATGGCTTGCGCGGCGATGATGCAGCCGAACAGCAGCACCACTTCGACGAAATACAGGATGAATTTGGCGTGGTCGGTGCGGATATCCCAGCCGTGCAGCGTGCGCAGGTCGGTGATACCATTGATGCCGCCGGTGTAGCCCTGCTGGCCGACGATCAGGATGGTGAGAATGGCGGCGACCGCCTGGGTGATGATCGCGAAGTACACCCCGCCGACCCGGCGCTTGAACATCGCGGCACCGATGATGAAGGCGAAGATGGCCGGCACCAGGAGGATCGCGAGTATCGTGAGCGGGAAGCTATGGAACGGCTTCCAGAAGAACGGCAGCTGGGTGATCTGATTCCAGTCCATGAAATCGGGAATGCCAGGTGTCGACTGGATCTTGGTATTCTCGACGCTCGATGCCTCAAGCTTGAGGTACATCGCCATGCAATAGCCGCCGAGCCCGAAGAACACGCCCTGCCCGAGGCTGAGAATACCGCCATAGCCCCAGCACAGCACCAGGCCGATCGCCACAAAGGCATAGGTCAGATATTTGGCGACGAGGTTGAGGCGGAAGACGTCCAGCGTCAACGGCAGAATGAGGAAGAGCAGGACGGCCAGCGTCACGAAGCCAATAAGCTCGGATCGATTGAAGAAGCGCGAGTTGATGATCATGACCGTGCCTTCTCGTTCTTATTTGCGAACCTTGAGCGCGAACAGCCCTTGCGGCCGCATCATCAGGATCGCGACGATTGCCAGCAGCGTCAGCACCTTGGCCATCGATCCCGACATGAAGAACTCCATGGTCGACTGCGCCTGCGAGATGGTGAAGGCCGACGCGATGGTTCCGATCAGGCTGGCGGCGCCGCCGAACACGACGACGAGGAAGGTGTCGACGATGTAGAGCTGGCCCGATGTCGGTCCTGTCGAGCCGATCATGGTAAAGGCGCTGCCGGCGACGCCAGCAATGCCGCAGCCGAGGCCGAAGGTGTAGCGATCGACCTTTTCGGTATTGATGCCGACGGCGCCGGCCATGATGCGGTTCTGCATCACCGCGCGGACCTGCCTGCCCCAGCGCGATTTGTACATGATGTACGCCACCGCAAGCGTGATCAGCACGGTGAGACACATCACGAAGATGCCGTTGATCGGCACTTCGATGGTGTCGGTGACCTGCTTCGACCCGAGCATCCATTGCGGCAGTTCGACGCCGACTTCACGCGCGCCGAAGATCGAGCGATAGGCCTGCTGCAGGATCAGGCTCAGCCCCCAGGTCGCAAGCAGCGTGTCCAGCGGGCGCTTATAGAGATGCCGGATCAGCGCCCACTCGACCAGCATCCCGAGCGAACCGGAGGCGATGAACGCCAATATCATCGCCAGAAAGAAGTACCCGCTGAACAGGCTTGGGAGATAGGTTTCAAAAGTCGTCGCGGTCAGATAGGTGACGTAGGCGCCGAGGATCATGAACTCGCCATGCGCCATGTTGATGACGCCCATCTGGCCGAAGATGATGGCAAGGCCGAGCGCCATCAATACGTAGACGGAAAACAGGATCAGGCCAGCAAAGCCCTGCATCGCGAAGATTGCGCCGAGATCGCCAATTGAATAGTCGCCGAACATCGAATCAATCTCCGTCGTCGGGAAGGCTCGCGCCGCGAACGGATTCGCAAGGCGCGGTTGTCACAGGCGTGGACTTAAGCGTCCACGCCGGAAAGTGTGCTTGAGAGCGAGCGCGCTAAGGCAGTCTCACTGATAACCCTTGGGGAAGGGATCCGGCTCGACGAGGTCGGCGGTTTCGTAAACCAGCTCGTATTGGCCATCGAGCTTGGCCTTGCCGACGCGCGTCTTCGACCAAAGGTGATGATTTTCGTGGATGCGGACGTAGCCTTCCGGCGCACCCTTGAACTCAACACCTGGCGAGGCGGCCGCGACCTTGTCGATGTCGAAGCTTCCGGCCTTCTCCGCCGTTAACTTCCACAGCCACGGACCGAGATAGGCCGCCTGCGTCACGTCGCCGATCACGGTTTTCTCGCCCCACATCTTCTTGAACGCCGGCACGAAGGTCTTGTTGTTGGCGTTGTCGAGGGACTGGAAGTACTTCATGCAGGCAAAGGCGCCCGCGATGTTTTCACCGCCGATGCCGTCGATCTCGTCTTCGGTCACCGAGATGGTCAGCAGCGTCTGCTTCGACAGGTCGATGCCGGCTGCCTTGAGCTGCTTGTAGAACGCGACGTTCGATCCGCCGACGATGATGGCATAGATCACGTCGGGCTTGGTCAGCTTGATCTTGTTGATGACCGAGTTGAATTGGGTATGGCCAAGCGGGAAGTATTCCTCGCCGACAACCTTGCAGCCCGCCAAATGCCCTTCGATGTGCTTGCGCGCGATCTTGTTCGACGTTCGCGGCCAGATGTAGTCGGAGCCGAGCAGATAGAAGGACTTGGCGTTCTTGGTCTTGTTGACCCAGTCGAGGCCGGCGATGATCTGCTGGGTCGCTTCCTGACCGGTATAGATGACGTTCTTGGACTGCTCGAGGCCCTCGTAGAAAGTCGGGTAGTACAGCATCCCGTTGTACTGCTCGAACACCGGCAGCACCGCCTTGCGCGAGGCCGACGTCCAGCAACCCATGACAGCGGCGCATTTGTCGTTGACCAGGAGCTTCTTCGCCTTCTCGGCGAAGGTCGGCCAGTCGCTGGCGCCGTCTTCCTGGATGAACTTGATCTTGCGGCCGAGCACGCCGCCGGCCGCATTGATCTGCTCGATCGCCAGTTTTTCGGCCTCCACCGACCCGGTTTCGCTGATCGACATGGTGCCAGTGACGGAATGAAGGATTCCGACCGTCACTTCGGTGTCGGTAACCGCAAGACCTGTGGTGTTAACGACGGAAGTTGCGGGAACGTCCGCGAATGATGGCCGCGGCAGCATCGATATCGCCGGTAATGCTGCCATTCCCATGAGCAGTTTGCGCCGAAGCGGAGACTGCAGGCCCCGTTTGATCTCATCTGACATGGTTACCCCATTTGTGTGCAAGGACGCGTTATTGGCCAAGCGAGGATTGCTGAAATTGTGCAGTGCACAGATACGCAAGATCGCGTATATTGCACCGCAAAATAGCGACGTAGATTTTGCACGGGCTTTGCAAGCGTAAGGCTTTGGGGTCAGGAGTACCGAAGTGGCAGGGCGGCAGCGGATAGACCGCGTCAGGCGCCAATATAATCAATGGGTTGCCAACCAGACGCTGGAAGACTACGCGCTGCGCTTCACGGCCAAAAGCGCGCGGCGCTGGTCCGCCGCCCGGGTCGCCAACACCGCGCTGGGCGCCATCTCGTTCCTGGCGCTGGAGGCGATTGGCGGCACGATTACGCTTAATTATGGCGTCACCAACGCCACCGCGGCCATTCTGGTCGTTAGCGCTATTATCTTCTGCTGCGGTCTGCCGATCGCCTACCACGCCGCCAAATGCGGCATCGACATCGATCTGTTAACCCGCGGGGCTGGCTTCGGCTACATCGGCTCGACCATCACCTCGCTGATCTACGCCTCCTTCACGTTCATCTTCTTTGCGATCGAAGCGGTCATTCTCGCAACCGCGCTGGAGATGTGCTTCGGAATCCCGCGTCCCCTCGGCTATCTCATCAGCGCCGTCGTCATCATTCCGCTGGTGACGCATGGCATCACGCTGATCAGTCGCTTCCAGTTGTGGACGCAGCCGCTGTGGATCATTCTTCACATTCTCCCCTTTGCCGCGATCGCCTATGCCAATCCGTACTCCTTCTCGGAGTGGACAAAATTTGCCGGCGAGCACGGCGACCCCAGAGGCCATCTCGACCTGCTGCTGTTCGGAACCGCCGCCTCGGTGGTGTTCTCGCTGGTGGCGCAGATCGGCGAGCAGGTCGACTTCCTGCGCTTCCTTCCGCGCGACCGGCGAACCTCAAAAACGTCCTGGTGGATTGCACTGCTCAGCGCGGGGCCGGGCTGGATCATTCTCGGCGCGCTCAAGCTGCTGGCCGGATCGTTCCTGGCTTACTTCGCGCTAAGCCATGGCGTGTCACTCGAGCATGCCGCCGAACCGGCACATATGTATCTCGAAGCATTTCGCTACGTGCTGTCGCAACCCGATCTCGCACTGGCGTTGACCGGCACCTTCGTGATCCTCTCGCAGTTGAAGATCAACGTTACCAATGCCTATGCCGGCTCGATCGCATGGTCGAACTTCTTTTCCCGCCTCACCCACAGCCATCCCGGCCGCGTGGTCTGGCTGGTTTTCAACGTGGTCGTCGCACTGCTGCTGATGGAGATCGGCGTCTACAAGGCGCTCGAGCAGACGCTGGCGCTTTACTCCAACGTCGCCATCGCCTGGGTCGGCGCGCTGGTCTCCGATCTCGTCGTCAACAAGCCACTCAGCTTGCGCCCGCCCCACATGGAATTCAAGCGCGCGCATCTCTACGACATCAATCCGGTCGGCGTCGGCGCCATGACGATTGCCACTATCGTCTCCATCAGCGCGTTCTATGGCCTGTTCGGACCCACCGCGAAGGCGCTGTCGCCGTTTGTGGCGCTGCTCGTTGCATTCGTCACGGCGCCACTGATCGCATATGCGACCGACGGCAAATACTACATTGCGCGCAAACCGAAACGCAGCTGGCAGAATCTCAAAGCGATCCCGTGCTGTATTTGCGAACATTCGTTCGAGCCCGAGGACATGGCGTCGTGTCCCGCCTATGCCGGCCCGATTTGCTCGCTGTGCTGTTCGCTCGATGCACGCTGCCACGATCTCTGCAAGCCGCATGCGCGAATCCAGGCGCAGGTCGCTGAAACCCTCGGCAAGCTGTTGCCGGAGCCCATTTACACACGGATCAATTCGCAACTCGGACACTATCTCGGTGTGTTCGCGGTCTCTGCCGGACTGGTCGGACTGACGCTCGGCCTGATCTACTTGCAGACATCGGCGACAGTTCACGTCGACAACCTGCAGCTATCCGACGTGCTCTGGAAAGTATTCTTCGCGCTGACGATTATCATCGGCGTTGTCGCCTGGCTGTTCGTGCTCGCGCAGCAGAGCCGACGCGCGGCGGAAGCGGAAACCAGGCGGCAGACCACGCTGCTGATCCAGGAAATCGACGCGCACAAGCGCACCGACGCCGAGTTGCAGCGCGCCAAGGAAGTCGCTGAATCCGCCAATCTCGCGAAGAGCCGATATGTCGTCGGACTGAGCCATGAACTGCGGTCGCCGCTGAATGCCATCAGTGGCTACGCTCAGTTGCTGGAGCAGGATTCGAGCTTGCTCCCTAAGCCGCGCGATCAGGTGCGCGTAGTCCGTCGCAGCGCCGATCATCTGTCCGGGCTGATCGACGGCATTCTCGACATCTCGAAAATCGAGGCGGGCCGGCTGTATCTGTCGCGAGACGAGGTTCGCTTGAGCGAGTTTCTCGATCAGCTCGTTGGCATGTTCCGTCTTCAGGCCGCCGCCAAGGGCATTGATTTCGTCTTCAAGCGGCCGAACGTGCTGCCCTTCGTGGTGTTCGCCGACGAAAAGCGCCTGCGCCAGATCCTGATCAATCTGTTGTCGAACGCCATCAAATTCACGCAACGTGGCAGCGTGCAATTCGTCGTTCATTACCGCAGTCCGGTCGCCGAATTTGAGGTCATCGATACCGGTCCGGGGATTCAGGCAACTGACCTTGAACGGATATTTGCCCCGTTCGAGCGCGGCGCATTGGGCATATCACAGCCGCAAACCGGAACCGGTCTCGGCCTGACCATAAGCCGGCTGCTTGCGGGCGTGATGGGTGGCGACATCCAGGTATCCAGCGCGGTCGGGACCGGCAGCACCTTCCGGGTGAAAATCCTGCTGTCGGAGGTCACCCATCCGACGCGCATTGCGCCAGTAGACGCTCCGTTCTTCGGCTACCGCGGTCCGCGCAAGACGGTCCTGATCACCGACGACGATCCCGTCCACCGCGATCTGCTGCGCGAAGTGCTGACGCCGCTCGGCTTTATCCTGCTGAGCGCGCCGGACGGACCTGGCTGTCTCGCTCTCGCCCAGCACTGCCGGCCAGATCTGTTCCTGCTCGACATCTCGATGTCGGGCATGGACGGCTGGACCGTCGCAGAGACGTTGCGTTCGACCGGCCATCACCAGGCCCGCATCCTGATGGTGTCGGCGAGCGCGCTGGAGGCACATGGCACGCCGCTGGCGCAGCCGTTTCACGATGGCTATCTGATGAAACCCATCGATATTCCGCGGCTGCTGGAATTGATCCGCCAGCTCCTCAAGATCGAATGGCAATATGAAACCGATCAAATTGCCGTCCCGCACTGGACGCCGGGCAGCGGTTCGCGGCCGCCTGTGAAGCATGTAGAAGAGCTCATCGGTCTTGGACAGATGGGTTACATCCGCGCGATCCAGGTCAAGCTCGATGAAATAGGAACCGATTACCCCGAGCATACCGACTTCGTCTCGCAAATGCGCATGCTGATCGACCGCTTTGATCTCGATCAGTACATGGCAACCCTGAAGACCTTGCACAGCTATGATCACTGAACCCAAGAAGCGTGACGTCGCGCTCATTGTCGACGATTCGCCGGAAACGCTGCGCTTGCTGACCGACGCACTTGATGGCGCGGGAATGACGGTCATGGTCGCCATGGATGGCGCCGCCGCGATGCGGATCGTCGACCAGATCACGCCGGACATCGTTCTGCTCGACGCTGTCATGCCTGGCATGGACGGTTTTGAAACCTGCCGGCGTCTCAAGCGCGAAGCGGGCCTGAGTAATGTGCCCGTCATCTTCATGACCGGCCTGGCAGAGACCGAACATATTGTGCGCGGCCTGGAAGCAGGCGGCGTCGATTATGTGACGAAGCCCATTGTCATCGAGGAAATGCTGGCGCGGATTCGCGTTCACCTGGCCAACGCCAGACTGACCCAGAGCGCCCGTGCGGCGCTCGACGTGTCTGGGCGGTACCTTCTGGCGGTTAGCCGGCAAGGCAAGATCATGTGGGCAACACCGCAGGCGCAGAAATTATTGTCGGATAATCTCGCCGCCGGGACCGACGAGGAACTGGTGCTGCCGGATCCCATGCTGCAGTGGCTTGAACAGGCTCAAAAAGGCAAAGCCGGATCGAAAACCACAGCCATGGCGTCCCTTCCAAACGACGAGCAGCTGCGGCTGCAATACATGGGTAAACTTGGTCCGAACGAGTTCCTGTTGCGGCTGGCAAAAGATACCAGCACGAATTTGCCCGCAGAATTCAGCAGCGAACTCGGACTGACCACCCGTGAAGGCGAAGTGCTGTCGTGGTTGTCGAAGGGGAAAACCAATCGCGACATCGCACAGATCCTCGGCCTCAGCCCAAGAACAGTGGATAAGCATCTTGAGCAGATCTACGCCAAGCTCGGCGTCGAGAACCGCACCGCCGCCGCTGCCATTGCCACCAGCACCAGCCGCCGCAATTCCTGAACTCACGTCTTGAGCGCTCAAAACGGTCGCGGGACGCAGTCCTTACCGTAGCGCAGGCCAGCACCGTCCAATCCCGACCCAAGATCACTTGTGCAAAATCGCGATTGACGGTCTAATGATGTTCGAGGCGTTTTGACCAACGCCTGCTTCGCGCGCTCCGAGGCTGTGGCGCGCCCATAAGGCGATGCTTGCCGAGCCCACTTTGGTGGGGAGGAGGTCTTCGCGCTGGCGGGCGGCCTTCCCCACGCATAATCCGTGGAGATGCGCATGAACCTCGATGCCTATCGAATCACCTCAGAACCCTTTTATCGGCCGGTAGGCGACGAGATCGCGGTGTTCGAGGCCGCCTTCACCGAGCGCCTGCCCGTCATGTTGAAGGGACCGACCGGATGCGGCAAGACCCGATTTGTCGAGCACATGGCATGGCGTCTGGCCAAGCCGCTCGTGACTGTCGCGGCGCATGAAGACATGACCGCCTCCGACCTTGCCGGCCGCTATTTGCTGGAGCCGAACGGGACCGTCTGGCACGATGGCCCGCTGACCATGGCGGTCAGGCACGGCGCGATCTGCTATCTCGATGAAATCGTCGAAGCCCGGCAAGATACTACCGTCGTCATCCATCCGCTGACGGATGCGCGGCGGATCTTGCCGCTGGAAAAGCACAACGAGATCGTGCCGGCCCACGCCGATTTCCAGCTTACGATCTCCTACAACCCCGGCTATCAGAGCGCGGTGAAGGATCTGAAAGAATCAACCAAGCAGCGCTTTCTCGCGATCGATTTCGGCTATCCGCCGCCGGCGGTCGAAGCGGCCATCGTGGCGCGCGAGGCCGGAACCAATGTCGAGCTTGCCGGGACCCTCGTCGCCATCGCGGAGCGGTCTCGCAACCTTCAAGGCCATGGTCTCGACGAAGGCGCCTCGACCCGCATGCTGATCCATGCCGGACGACTGGTGCGCGCCGGCCTGCCGCTTCAAGCCGCAGTCCGATCGAGCATCGTTCTGCCGATCACCGACAATCACGACATCCGCGAGGCGCTCAGCGCTGCCATAGAGGCCTGCATCCCGTGAGTGCTGCCGTCCGGTCAGTGTCGCTGCGAATAGTTCCGGCTCAACCCGACGGAGCCGTCCGCCGCGTTCATTTGCTGATGCGTCAGCGCGAGACGCTGAGGCCGCTGTTCCGTTCCGCGTGGGACAACCTTGCCGCTCGTTTTGACACCGACGAACTCGAAGGCTGGGCAACCGGCGTGCTGGCATTGGCCGACGTCAACGCCGGCCCGTCCTGCCTGGTCGCGTTCTGGGATATCAGCAGAAACCAGCCAACCGAAGAAGGTATCGCACCGCTGATCGTGGCCGCGCACACGGCTGCGAATGTTTGCCGCCACGCCGGCGCCAAGGCAGCGGCCGCCACGATCAAGTCTGTCGCGGTCGCACGTCGAATTCTGGGCGCCGGTCCGGGCCTGGCGCGCTGGTGGCGCACCATGGACGATCTTGCGCTGCGGGCGCCGGAATCGCCGGAGTCGGCGGCATCGCGGATGGGCGAAATCCTCGCAGCGGGCAACATTTCCTCCTTCGAGAACTTCGTCGCAGCCGGTTTGAAACTGGCGGCCGGCGACAAGCGCAGACGGCTGGCATTCTTCACGCTGCAGGATGAGCTTGCACGTCGGCTGGTCGAGCGAGCAACAGCCGGCGTCGGATTTGCCGAGACCGAACGCCAGACCAAGGCGTTCGTCACCTCGTTGTGGGGACAGCCGCCGCTCTTGCGCAGTTTTCCGGGCGACACCGGCCAGGCACCACAACGCCGTGCCGGTATCGCGGGGCCGCTGATACGCTTGCCCGAGATCTACCGCGGCGTGCAGGACGCCGCCGCCTACGCTTTGTACAGAGCAGCCGCAGCGCACGCCCAGGCGCATCTCGTCTTCGGCGGGCCCCGATTCCCCGTTGGGACCTTGAAACCGCTTCAGATCGCGCTCGTCACCCTGATCGAGGATGCCCGCATTGAGATGCTGGCGATGCGCCAGCTGCCGGGATTGCACAAACTTTGGTCGCCCTACCATGTCGCCGTGCCAGCCGGCGTCGCCACCGCCCCAACCCTGCTTGCACGTCTGGCCAGAGCTTTGTTTGATCCCTCGTACGTCGATGACGACAGTTTTGTTGCCAAGGGGCGCTCGATGTTCGAGTCCCGGCTTGCACGGCTGGAAGACCCGGCGATCAGCCGTGAGGTCGGCATGCTGCTGGGCAACGATCTTGGCCAAATGCGCGTTCAGTTCAACGCCAAGACCTACGTCGTCGAGCCGGTCTATCGCGACGACGGTCTGGGCCTGTGGGACTTCGGCGACGACGCGCCCTCCTCCGGCGACCCCCTCGATCTTGCCGTCGATGCAGTACGTGTTGAGCAGCGCGACGATCCGGATCAGGGTTCCCGGCATCCGGATGTACTCGAGGACAAACCCAAGGTCGGCCGCGCACGGCCTGTCGCGCCGGATCAGCGCGGCATTGTGGTTGCGAAATATCCCGAATGGGATCGCGCGCACGGCGTTGAACGTCCGGAATGGACCACCGTACGTGAGGTCCCCGCGCGGCCCGGCGATCCACGCCTGATTGAAGAAGCCCTCGATCGCGCCGACGTCTTGCGCAATCGAATTCGACGGCTGGTCCGCGGCGTGCGCGTCGGCCGAACCATCCGGTTGAAGCGACAGCTCGACGGTCACGACCTCGACGTCGATGCCATGCTCGACGCCGGGATCGCGTTGCGGATGCATCAGGAGCCCGATCCAAGGATATTTCGCGCCACGACCTCGAAACACCGCGATCTTGCGGTGTTGCTGCTGCTCGACATTTCCGAATCGACGCGCGATCGCCTGGCGTCCGGCGTGTCTATTCTTGAGGTCGAGCGCCTGGCGGTCGCGGTTCTCGCCGAAGCCATGAGCACGCTTGGCGATCCGTTCAGCATGCTCGCCTTCGCATCGAATGGGCGCGACGATGTCGAGATGACGACCGTCAAGGCCTTCCATGAGCCCTATGACCGCGCGTGCGTCGGCAGGCTGGCGGCATTGTCCTCCGGCCTGTCGACACGGCTCGGCACCGCGCTTCGTCACGCTGGCGAGTTGATCAGCCATGCCCGCAGCTTCCGCAAGCTTGTCATCGTTTTGACCGACGGCGAGCCATCCGACATCGACGTTGCCGATCCGCTCGATCTTGTCGAGGATGCACGCCGCGCCGCGGTCGGATTGCGGGCGCGCGGCATCGACGGATTTGGCGTGGTATTGGGATCGGGCGCCATGAATTCAGCGACACGCATTTTTGGACGCGGCAACACGATGCTGGTGCCACGGGTCGAGGACCTGCCGAGCCGGCTGTCTGAACTCTATTTCCGGCTCGCGCGGCGCTAGGGCATGATGCATTGGAGTTGGATCGATTCGCCGTGAGCGCGAAGCACTAACGATCTCGTGTCCCGGACGCAGCGCAGCGCCTCATAAGCGCGTTCACGCGCGTCTTCGACACGCTATGGGCGGTACACCGCGGAGCCCAGACACAAAATCGCGAAAACAACCCCATGCAAAGTAGAATGGGCCCCGGCTCGCAGCGCTCGTGCGGCTTGCGTCCGGGGCACGAGAAGAAAAATGGTCC
>Ga0193726_1000097_pt1 | contig 147844 bp, 130 predicted proteins | sample H2c1metaG_FD_144928 | JGI IMG/M metagenome (GOLD analysis project Ga0193726, IMG submission 144928) | Soil microbial communities from a riparian zone of the East river system, Colorado, United States - H2c1 | ecosystem: Environmental > Terrestrial > Soil > Riparian zone | place: USA: East...
CGACTTGCCGGCGCCATTGGGACCGATCAATCCGACGATCTCGCCGCGCCCGACCGATATCGAGATGTCGCTGTTGGCGATCAGGCCGCCGAAGCGTTGCCAGACGCCATGAATTTCCAGCAAGGGCGTCATCGGGCCACCCCCTTGCGCCTGCGCGAGAACAGTCCGACTAACCCTTCCGGCCGCGCCAGCGAGATCAGCACGATCAGCGTGCCGTAGACGATCAGATCGACGCCGCGGCCGGAACCGCCGATAAAGGAGCGCGTCAGCTCAGTGAGCGGGATCAGGATGACGGCGCCGAGCACCGGCCCCCACAGCGTGCCGATGCCGCCGAGCACCGCGGGCAGTGCCATCAGCAGCGAGAACTGGAAGCCCATCACGCTTTCGGGATCGATGTAGGAAACGAACTGCGCGTAGAAGCTGCCGCCGACCGCGGTCAGGAATGCCGATACCGCCGCGGCGCCCATCTTGGAGTTGAACACGACCACGCCGAGGCTTTCGGCGGCGTCCGGATTGTCCTTCACGGCGCGCCACCAGTAGCCCCACTTGGAATCCTCGAGCCACCAGGTCACGAGCCAGGCGACGCTCGCCAGCACCAGCGCGAAATAGAAGTATGGCAATTTGCTGCGGGTGAACTGGAACTTGAGCCAACTATCACCACGCACGGGAATGTCGATGCCGAGCGCGGCGCCGGCCCAATCCCAGTTCTGGAATAGCAAAAGCGCAATCTCGGCAATGACGATGGTGGCGATGACGAAATAATGCCCGCGCAGGCGGAAACAGGGATAGCCGAGCGCCATCGCGATCGCAGCCGATATCAGGCCGCCGCCGAGCATGCCGAAACAAGGCAGCACCCCGAATTTGGTGAAGAGAATGGCTGTGGTGTAGGCGCCGAGCCCGAAATACAGCGCGTGGCCCAGCGAGATTTGCCCGCAATACCCGCCGAGGATGTTCCAGCTCTGCGACAACGCCGCATACATCAGCGTCAGCACCATGATGTTCTGGACATAGACGTCCTTCACGAACAGCGGCACCAGCGCGGCGATCGCCGCCAGGCACACTGCCACGATCAAGTCGCGGCGGCGGCGCTGGGCAAAGGCGGTATCCATCAGATCGACCCGAACAGGCCGCGCGGCCGGACGAAGACCACCAGCAGGTAGACCGCATAGATGCCCACCGACTTCAGCGACGGCGGCAGGATCAAGGCGGTGGTCGCCTCCACAAGACCGACGATGATGCCGCCGGCGAAGGCGCCGAACACGCTGCCGAAGCCGCCCAGCGCTACCGTGACATAGGCGATCAGCGCGAACGACGCGCCGACATCGGGATAGATGTAGAAGAACATCGCCATGATCGCGCCGGCGAGACCCACCAGCGCCGCACCAAGGCCCCAGCCCAGTGCGAACACCTTGTTCTTGTCGATGCCGACCAGTGCCACCGCGCCCGCATCTTCACGGGTCGCTTCAAGGGCACGGCCGAAGTCGGTGCGATTGATGAAGAAATACAGCGCGCCGAACGCCGCGATCGCCACCAGCGCGCCGGCCAATTGCGGCACCGGCAGGAAGATCCCCCCAACCGAGACGGTTTTGCCGCCAAGCCATGAATGGGTGACGCTGCGATAATCCGGCGTGAAGAAGAACTGCGCGAGGCCGCGCATGACAATGGCGAGCCCGAACGTCGAGAAAATCTGCACCATGCCAGCATTGGCTTTGGCCCTGACCGCAAAGCGCACAATCAGCAGATAGACCACCGCGCCGAACACGAACAGCGCCGCGGCGACCAGTGGCGCCGCCAGCAACGGATCGATGGCAAAGAACGCGAACAGAAAGAACGTCGCGTACATCGCGATCATGAGGAACTCGCCGTGCGCGAAGTTCACCACGTCCATCAGGCCGAAGATCAGCGCCAGCCCGACGGCGATCAGGCCATATAGCAGCCCCATCAGCAGGCCGCTGGCAAGACTCTGGATGATGGTCTCGGCTGTCACCGCATTGGCCCCATTTGCAATGTCGTCATCCTGAGAGCGTGTGAGCGAATTGTAGGGTGGGCAAAGGCGCCCCTTGCGCCGTGCCCACCACTGATGCGATCGCGATCTTGAATGGTGGGCACGCGGAGCCTGTCATCGGGCGCGCGTTCGCGCGACCCGGTGGCTTTGCCCGCCCTACGGCTGTCACAGCCCCCGCCCCTCGCGACGGCCTACTTCATCGGCCAGGTGGCTTCGGCGACCGCGGCTTGCGGCGGGAAAATGGTGACGAACTTGCCGCCGACATATTGCAGCAGCACCGGATCGGCGTCGTTGTTCTGGCCCATTTCGTCGAACTTGACGCGTTTCCACGGCATGATGGTGGTCTCGCCCGGCATATCGGTGGCAACCAGCGCTTCACGGATCTTGTCGCCGTCGGTGGACTTGGCGCGATTGATCGCATCCGCCATCACGATCAGGCCCATGAACTGCCGCGACGAGAAGTCGTTGAGGTCCTTGCCCGACTTTTCCTTGAACATGCCGTTGATCTTGGCGACCATCGGCCGCTTGGCGGCGAGATCGAGCGAGAAGCTGCCACGCGAGATCACGCCTTCGAGCTTGTCGCCGACCGCGTCGTACAGTGCTTTTTCCGAGAAGCCGGCGTCCTGCGCGACGATGGCGTTGGGCTTGTAGCCGAGTTCGGCCATGGTCTTGACCAGCAGGATGCCGTCGGTGGTGTAGCTCGACGGCATCAGCACGTCGGCATTGGCGGCCTTGAGCTGCTGCACTTCGGCCGAGAGCGACGGCGAGTTGGAGCGGTATTTGATATCGGACAACACCTTGTAGCCGCGCTCGCCTGCGAGCTTGAGCTGCGCGTTGCCGGAATCGGTGCCGAAGATGGTATCTTCGTGGAACAGTGACAGCGTCTCGATCTTGGTGCCCTTTTTTTTCATGGCATCGAAGAAGTCGAACATCGCGCCCGAGAACATCTCGTCATGAGGGGCGGCGCGGAAATAGAATTTGAGACCGCGACGATGCAGGCTCGGCGAGGAATTGTCCGCCGAGATGAACGGGATTTGATAGCGCTCGCAGATCTGGCTGACGGTGACGGCGACCGCGCTCTGATAGGTGCCGATGATGGCGCAGACTTTTTCCTGCGTGATCAGACGCTCGGCCTCGGCGCGGCCCTTCTGCGGATCGGCCTGGTGATCGGCGAACACGAGGCGGACCTTGGCGCCGCCGAGACCGGACAATCCCTCGCCGCGCGCCAGCGGCAGATCGAATTCGTAATTCTTGTTGATGATTTCGGCTGCGGTCTCATATGACTTTTGAGCATCGACGCCGATCTGCGCGCTGGCGCCGGACAATGGATAGATCACGCCGATCACCACTTCCGACGTCTGCGCGCGGGCCGCGATCGGCAGCAGCGCCGCACTGGCAGTGGCTCCAAGCAATACATTCCGGCGCGTGATTGTCATTGCGAGATCCTTTGTTTATCTGCGGCTATCGATGAAGTGATTGAAAGTTGCGGTAAAGCCTCAAAGAACGGCAACAGCTGCCCTTTAAAGCACAGCAAGCTGCTTGTTCTTGAGATCCGTCACCAGCATCAATCCAGGTGCGTGCGTAATCGCAAACGGCAGCTTCGCCGCCGCGATCACCGCTTGCGGTGTCACGCCGCATGCCCAGAACACGGGAATCTCGTCGGCTTCCACCGGGACGGCGTCACCATAATCGGGCTTGGTTATATCGGCGATGCCGATCGAATGCGGATGGCCGAGATGAACCGGCGCGCCATGCACGGCGGGAAACCGCGAGGTGATCTGCACCGCGCGGATGGCATCGGCCGGCTTGAACGGCCGCATCGAGACCACCATGGGTCCTGCGAACGGACCCGAAGGCGCGCAGGCGATATTGGTGCGGTACATCGGCACCCGCACGTTGCGCTCGATGTGACGGATCGGCAGGTCGTCCGCCATCAGCGCTTCCTCGAACGAGAACGAACAGCCGAGCACGAACGCGACCAGGTCGTCGCGCCAGTGCGCCATGATATCGGTCGGCTCCTCCGCCACCTCGCCGTCGCGCCAGACGCGATACCGCGGCAGGTCGGTGCGGATGTCGAGATCGATCCCGAGCGAGGGAATGCGGGGGTCGCCGACGTCGGACATGCCGATCACGGGACATGGTTTCGGGTTGAACTGGCAGAACCGGTGAAACGCCGCCGCCAGCTTCTCCGGCAGGATCGCCAGATTGCCCTGGACGAAGCCGTTGGCAACCCCGGCCGTGGTGGTGGCCATGCCCGCCCGGCACGCCAAGCGCGCCTGCAGGCTCGGAAGGGCCGCTTTATCGCCGTCAAATCGTTGTTCTGCCGCTAAAACGGTCATCACATCGTCCTGCCTATTATCTCGACAGGAGTGAAACCTATACGTACTATAAAGTCTAATCTTCCTTTCTAATCATAATCGATAAATCTATTTTATCGACTGGAGCTCCCGTCGAATGGTGGATTTCAAGTCAATCGAGACGTTCCTGTGGGTGGTAACGCTCGGCAGCTTCCGCGGCGCGGCCCAGCGGCTCAACACCACCCAACCGGCCATTTCGCAACGGATCGCGCAGCTCGAACGCGAGATGGGCGTGAAGCTGCTGAACCGCGACCACCGCGTGGCATCGCCAACCACCAGCGGCCGGCAGTTGATGGTCTATGCGGAAAAGCTGATCGGCCTGCGCTCGGAAATGATGGCGGAGGTCGGCGACCGCTCGGCGATGCGCGGCGTGATGCGACTAGGCGTCGCAGAGACCATCGTGCACACTTGGCTGTCGCGTCTGATCAAGAGCGTCAACACCGCCTATCCCAACCTGTCGCTGGAGATCGAAGTCGATATCACGCCGAACCTGAGCGCGCGGCTGCTGGCGCAGGAAATCGAGCTCGCATTTGTGCTCGGGCCATTGTCCATCTCGAGCGTGCGCAATCGCCCATTGTGTGACTATCCGATCGGTTTTCTGGCCAGTCCATCGCTCGGCCTTGGCAACGGTCCGCTGACGGTGCACGATCTGGCGAAATTTCCGATCATTACCTTTCCGCGCAAGACCCAGCCCTATGAGATTGTGCGCTCGCTGTTCAATCGGCCCGAACTGCCGCCGATCCGGCTGCACGCCAGCGCTTCGCTCGCGACCGTGATCCACATGGCGATCGAGGGGCTGGGAATTGCCGTGATCCCCACCGCGATCGTCGAAAACGAACTGGCGGACGGGCGGTTGCAACTGCTCGCGACCGACCTGAAAATCTCGCCGCTGACGTTTTCCGCAAGCTGGCTGGCATCCCCTGATACGGTCGCGGTCGAACTCGTCGCCGGTCTCGCCGGCAAGATCGCGCAGTCGAGTGCCTTGGTTGACGCGCCGCCGCTGGCGGGTCATTGAAAAGCCGTCGCCGTATCCGCGCGTATCTGGAACCGCCGCATGAGCCAAGCCGCATCCAATCTGCAAATCGATTCCGCCCGTCTCTGGGATACCATCCACGAAACCGCGAAATTCGGCGCCACGAAGAAAGGCGGGGTACGGCGGCTGACGCTCGGCCCGGAGGACAAGCAGGTCCGCGACTGGTTCCGCACCGCGTGCGAGGCCGCAGGCCTCGACGTGCATGTCGATGCGCTCGGTTCGATGTTCGCACTTCGCAAGGGCCGCGACATGTCGAAGGCCCCGGTCGGGCTCGGCTCGCACCTCGATACCCAGCCGACCGGCGGCAAGTTCGACGGCGTACTCGGCACGCTGGCGGCGCTCGAGGTGGTTCGCACGCTCAATGACGCCGGGATCGAAACCGAGGTGCCGATCTGCATCGTCAACTGGACCAATGAGGAAGGCTCGCGCTTCGCGCCGGCGATGATGGCGTCGGCGGCCTATGTCGGCGACTTCACCACCGACGATATTTTGTCGCGCAGGGATGCCGAAGGCGTCACCGTGGCCGAGGCACTGGACAGCATCGGCTATCGTGGCGAGCGCCCGGTTGGCACGCAGAAATTTGCGAGCTTCGTCGAACTGCATATCGAGCAGGGCCCGATCCTCGAAGCGGAAGGCAAAACCATCGGCGTGGTCGATTCCGGTCAGGGCGTGCTGTGGTACGACGGCAAGATCACCGGCTTCGAGAGCCATGCCGGCTCGACGCCGATGCCGCTGCGCCGCGACGCGCTGGCGACCTTGGCGGAGATCGTGCTGGCGATGGAGAGCATTGCAAGGAAGCACGGTCCCAAGGCGGTCGGCACCGTCGGCGAGGCCGTCATCGCCAACCCCTCGCGTAATGTTATTCCCGGTGAAATCGCGTTTACGGTGGATTGCCGCAGCGCCGACGCCGCGATCATGGACGCGCTCGACAAAGAGCTGCGCACGGCCGCCGCCGAAATCGCGGCGCGACGCAAGGTCGACGTCGTACTCGATCTGGTGTGGCGCAAACCGCCGACCCACTTCGATCCCAAGCTGATCGATGCGGTGGAGAATGCGACCAAGGCGCTCGGCTATTCGCATCGGCGCATCACCTCCGGCGCCGGTCACGATGCCTGTAATCTCAATACCATCATGCCCGCGGCGATGGTGTTCGTGCCCTGCAAGGATGGCGTCAGCCACAATGAGCTCGAGGACGCGACCCAAGTGGATTGCACGGCGGGCGCCAATGTCCTGATGCATACCGTGCTGGCACTCGCCGGCGTCGCTTCCTGACCAAACCACGGAGATTTCAGTGCGCGGAGTTTTTGTCGATGCCAATGAGGCGCTCGCGGTTATTTTCGAACGACTGACAAAACCGGGCGATCCCGAGGTGAGCATCCATCGCGATCCGGACGTGACGTCAGATCAGTTGGCTGATGTGCTGGGTGGCGCGGAGATCGCGATCGTCGATCACACCGCGCTGCCGACCGAGGTGGCGCGCAAATGTTCTGGCCTGAAGCACGTGGTGTTTCTGGGCACCGGCGCGCGCAGCTACATGAATCCGGAAGAGCTCGCCGAACTCGGCATCGCCGTTCACCTGATCAGGGGCTATGGCGACACCGCGGTCGCCGAATCCACCATCGCGCTGATGTGGGCGGCCGCGCGCGGCATCGCGCAGATGGACCGCGAAATGCGCGCCGGCAACTGGCTGCGCGAAGACGGCATGCAGCTGACCGGCAAGACGCTGGGCCTGATCGGCTTCGGCGGCATCGCCGCGGAAGTGGCACGCATCGCGCTCGGCGGCGGCATGCGTGTCATCGCCTGGAACCGCTCGCCGAAGAAGTCGTCCAAAGTCGAGCTTGTCGAACTTGACGAGCTGCTGACCGAGAGCGATGTGGTCTCGTTGCATTTGCTGCTCAATGACGAGACCCGCGGGTTCATCTCGCGCGCATGCATTGAGGCCATGAAGCCAGGCGTGATCCTGGTCAACACCGCGCGCGGCGCGCTGGTCGACGAGGACGCCATGATCGAGGCGCTGCAGTCGGGTCAGATCAGGCATGCCGGGCTCGACGTCTTCAACATCGAACCTTTGCCGGTGGATCATCCCCTGACGAAACTGCCCAACGTGACGCTGTCGGCGCATTCCGCTTTCCGCACGCCTGAGGCCAGCGAAAATCTGATCGAGGCCGCGTGGCAGCATTGCCGAAGGATCGTGAAGGGGAAGTGATTCAAGCGTAGGGTGGGCAAAGGCGCGCTTTGCGCCGTGCCCACCATCTATCGCTGGATCGCTATCCTGAATGGTGGGCACGCGGAGTTTATCATCGGGCGCGCATTCGCGCGACCCGTTGGCTTTGCCCACCCTACGATCTCTGAACCCCTACTCCACCATCTCAGCGACGGCCTTGCCGCAGGCCGTGGTGTCGGCATTGCCGCCGAGATCCCTGGTGCGCAGTGTGCGTTCGCCGAGCGTGCGCTCGATCGCAGCCACGATCGAGTTGGCGATGCCCTGCCCCGCGATATCGGGCGCGGAGCCGTGCACCGGCTCGAACACCGACGGGAAATGCCCTTCCGGATTGATATTGCCTGACGGTGCGATGCCGATGGTGCCGGTGCAGGCCGGCCCCAGATCAGACAGGATGTCGCCGAACAGGTTCGAGCCGACGACGACGTCGAACCAGTCCGGATGCAGCACGAAATTCGCGGTGAGAATGTCGATGTGATACTTGTCCCACTTCACCTTTGGAAAGTTCTTGGCCATCGCCTCGACGCGTTCGTCCCAATACGGCATGGTGATGGAAATGCCGTTGGACTTGGTCGCCGAGGTCAGGTGCTTCTTCGGCCGTGATTGCGCGAGCTCAAACGCGAATTTCAGAATACGATCGACGCCGATCCGGGTCATCACGGTCTGTTGGGTGACGAATTCGCGATCGGTATCCGGAAACATCCGCCCGCCGACGGACGAATATTCGCCTTCGGTGTTTTCGCGCACCACCCAGAAATCGATATCGCCGGGCTTGCGGTTGGCCAGCGGCGACGGCACCCCTGGCATCAACCGCACCGGGCGGAGATTGACGTACTGATCGAACTCGCGGCGGAATTTTATCAATGAGCCCCACAACGAAACGTGATCGGGGATTTTGGCGGGCCAGCCGACCGCGCCGAAATAGATCGCGTCGTGCTTGCCGATCTTCGCCTTCCAGTCCTCCGGCATCATCTCGCCGTGCCGTTCGTAGTAATCCCAGGAGGCGAAATCGAAGTGATCGAAATGCACGCCGACGCCGTGCTTCTTCGCCGCGGCCTCCAGCACGCGCAGCCCTTCCGGCACTACTTCCTTGCCGATGCCGTCGCCGGGAATAACCGCGATCCGATATTGCTTTTTTTCATTGCTCATCGAGAGATTCCTCATGCCTTGCCGGGCCGGCAGCGCCGGTTATTTGACCGGATTGCAATGGACCAAACTTGGTCGCGGCGCAACGCTGCAGTGCAATGTTGACGGTTTCCGCGGCGACAGCCTAACAGTAGAAGTTCGCCGATGCCCCAAGCCCCCAATCAGATATCTCCCATCAAGAGAGCAATCCCATGGATCTCCATTTGCGCGGCAAGCGCGTCCTGATCACCGGCGCATCGAAGGGCATCGGTGCTGCCGCCGCCGAGGCCTTTGCCGAGGAAGGTTGCCATCTCCGGTTAGCTGCCCGTAGCGGCGATCAATTAAAGGCCCTCGCCGAGCAGCTGCGGTCGGCGCATCAAATCGACGCGACGGCTCATGTCGTTGACCTGCGCAAACCAGAGGACCTCACTGGGCTTGTGAAGGATGCCTCCGACATCGACATCCTCGTCAACAATGCCGGCGATATTCCGGGCGGCTCGATCGACAAGATCGACGAGCCGACCTGGCGTCACGCCTGGGAACTGAAGGTGTTCGGTTATATCAACCTCACCCGCGCGATCTACGCGCAGATGAAAGCGCGCGGACATGGCGTGATCGTCAACGACATCGGCGCCGCCGGGGAAAAGTTCGACGCCAATTATATCTGCGGCAGCGCCGGCAACGCCGCGCTGATGGCGTTTACCCGCGCGCTCGGCGGCAAGAGCCTCGCCGACAACATCCGCGTGGTCGGCATCAATCCGGGACCGGTCGGCACCGATCGCCATCTCACGCTGCTCAAGACCCGCGCCAGGAACCAGTTCGGCGATGAAAACCGCTATGCGGAATTTCAGAAGGGTCTTCCGCTCGGCCGTCCCGCGCATGCGCGCGAAATCGGCGACCTGATGGCGTTCCTCGCCTCCGACCGCTCCGGCTACACCTCAGGTGTGATTTACACCGTCGATGGCGGCATCAGCGCGGGGTGGTAGCCGTCGACCGCCGTCATTGTGAGAAGCGTAACGGACACTCTCAGTCGTCATGCCTGCGCTTGTCGCGGGCATCCACGTCTTGTTGCTGCTAAAGAAGTGGATGGCCGGAACAAGTCCGGCCATGACGGAAAATACGGATTCCTAGACACGCTCCAACAACTGCCGGATCAGTGTCGTGATCCGCCCCGTCGGCGACATCAATTCATTCATGATCGTGAAATGGTCGGCGCCGGGAATCTCTTCATAGGTCACCGGCAAGCCATATCTGGCGCGGTGGCCCGCGAAATCCGCGGTCTGCTTGCGCAGCAAAGGCAATTCCGCGCTGCCGGCGACCAGCGACAGCGGCTTCATCGCACCGCCAGCCTGCATCATCGGCGAATTGCGCCGCGACGTCGCTTCGTCGAGGCCGAGCTTGACGTTGAGATAGCTGTGGCGGATCGGCTCGAGATCGTAGATCCCGGATATCGCCATGCCCGCCTTCACGTGGCGGTGCGACAGCGCCATCGAGGTCAGATGCCCGCCGGCGGACCAGCCGGACACCACGATCCGGCTTGGGTCAGCGCCGAGTGCTGGCAATTTCTCGGCCAGAACATCGAGCCCCTGGTGGATTTCGGCCACGATCTCATCGAGCGTCGCATCCGGCGCCAGCGTGTAGCCAATCATGGCGACATTGATGCCATGCGCCATCGGACCACCGGCAAATATCGCGAAAACCTCCTTGGCCCGCATCTGCCAGTAGCCGCCGTGAATGAACAGCAGCGTCGGCGCTTTTTCAGCAGCCTTGAAAAAGTCGATCCGATTGCGCTCGCGCGGGCCATATCTGAGGTCGAGGTGATCGGAATGTTGCGCCCGCATTTCCGCGGAATGCCGTTCCCAGCCCGCGACCATGTCGCCGCTGCCAACGACGGCCACGCCGTTGTTGAGCCCGAGGTCGCGGTCTTGCTGGCTCATACCGCGCCAGTCGGGCGCGTCGGACGGTGTACTCATGCTTAATTCTCTCCGATCATGGCCCTTGGCCGGTACGTTGTCACTTTGCCGGAAAATGTTTTACACGGCTACACAATCCGCTATCGAGAAGCGGAACAACAGGAGAGACGCAAAGTGGCATCTGATCAGGGTCTGGTGCAGGCGACGGCCTGCGCCATCGTCGACAAGCTCAACTCGGGCGACGTCACGCCGCTCGATCTGCTCGACGTGCTGGAGCGGCGGATCGCAGATGTCGACGGCCAGGTGAACGCGTTGCCGACGTTGTGCTTCGATCGCGCCCGGTCACATGCCAAAGAGCTGATGAAGAAGCCGGTCGGCGGTCGCGGTCTGCTCGCCGGCATGCCGGTGCCGATCAAGGATCTCACCAATGTCGAGGGGGTAAGGACCACGCAGGGCTCGCCGATCTACAAGGACAACATCCCAGCTCGTTCCGATCTTCTGGTCGAACATCTCGAGACTAATGGCGGCGTGATCTACGCCAAATCGAATACGCCGGAATTCGGCGCCGGCGCCAACACCTTCAACGAGGTGTTCGGCGCGACCCGCAACCCCTGGGATGTTTCGCGGTCCGCCGCCGGCTCCTCGGGCGGTGCCGCGGTCGCACTCGCAACCGGCATGGCGTGGCTCGCGCACGGTTCCGACATGGGCGGCTCACTGCGCAATCCCGCCAGCTTCTGCGGCATCGTCGGCATGCGGCCGAGCATCGGCCGCGTCGCGCATAGCCCCGCCTTCAAGATCGATCGCAATCTGACCGTGCACGGTCCGATGGCGCGCAACGTCGAGGATCTGGCGCTGTTGCTCGACGCCATGAGCGGCGAACATCCGGCCGATCCATTGTCGTTGCCGGCGTTGCCGGCGTCGTTCCTGTCCGCGGCGCGCTCCGGGAAGAAACCCAAGCGCATCGCCTATTCACCCGATCTCGGCATCACCCCGGTCGATCCCGAAGTTGCCGCCATCACCCGAAAAGCCGCGGCACGCTTCGCCGAGGCCGGCGCCATTGTCGAGGAAGCGCATCCGGACCTGCGCGAGGCCCATGAATGCTTCCATGTGCTGCGCGCGTTCGATTTCGCGATCTCCAAGGCGGCGCTGCTGCGCGGCAAGCGCGATCTGCTCAAGCCGGAAGTCATCTGGAATATCGAGGAAGGCCTCAAGCTGACGGTCGAGCAGCTCGAGCGCGCCGAAGCGCAGCGCGTCGCGATGACCGCGCGCACGCTTGAGTTCTTTGGGACCTACGATCTGCTTCTGACGCCGGCGACCATCGTCGCGCCGTTTCCTGTCGAGAACCGCTATGTCGCCGAATGCGCGGGCAAGAAATTCGACAACTACGTCGAGTGGCTCGGCATCGTCTATGCGATTACACTGGTCTGCTGTACGGCGCTGTCGTTGCCGTGCGGATTCACCGCGTCAGGCCTGCCGGTCGGACTGCAAATGGTGGCGCCGCCGCGCGGCGAGGCCCGGCTTCTCGCCGGCGCCAGGTTGCTGGAGGATGTGCTGGGCGTTCGCGGCACGACGCCGATCGATCCGAGGCCGGCCAAATAGGAATTTCCTCATGGTGAGGAGCCGCGCACCTTGCGCGGCGTCTCGAACCATGAGGTCCCCATGTGGCCCATCCTTCGAGACGCGCGCAAAGCGCGCTCCTCAGGATGAGGTTTTGGAGCGTAGAACGAGGAGATTGAAAGTGGCTGAAGGCGCCTTTCTTTATGTTCTTCGATGCTCTGACGGAAGCTTCTACATCGGAACAACGCGCACTGCGCTAGAAATAAGAATTACTCAGCACAATGCCGGGACCTTTGGCGGTTACACCGTGACTCGTCGACCGGTAACGCTGGTATTCTCGCAGTGGTTCGACCGCATCACTGACGCCATAGAGAATGAACGCAAGCTCAAGAAATGGAGTCGGGCAAAGAAGGAAGCATTCATAGGGGGCGATTACGCATCACTACAACGACTCTCCGCACGTAGATCACCCCATCCGAAACAGTAGCTCTCGCCCCTCATGGTGAGAAGCCGCGAAGCGGCGTCTCACCATGAGGCCGGTGCACGTCCGCCCATCCTTCGAGACGCGGCCAAGAGGCCGCTCCTCAGAGCCTGTGAAGAATACTGACCTCATCCTGAGGAGCTTGCGAAGCAAGCGTCTCGAAGGATGGACACAACGTACGGACTCACGGCCATCCTTCGAGACGCGCAAGAGCGCGCTCCTCAGGATGAGGCCAAGACTAAAATGCTCGGGATGGGGCCGAGGCAGTATAAGCGACTATCTTGCCCGCCTATGCGACCGTGCTTCGTGCTGCAGCTGGAGGAACATCGTCAACGCCAGACGGTCGACCATTTCCGGTTCGTCGAGCGAGACAAGTTTCGGCTTGTGCAGGACCGCGTTAACCAGCGTGCCGAACATCATCTGAAACGCGAAGCCAATGCTCCGCGTCTTCGCCGCGATCCGGCCCCGGCCCATCCGCGCCAGCAATAGCGGCGTGGCAAGGTCGACCATGGCGCCTCCGGTGGCGCGGATCGTTCCCCATCGCTCTGGATAGATGCTCTCATATTGCGAGGCCGCGCGGACGACGCCAACGTTGCGGCGCACGACATCGACGGCGACTTCGACCACCCTTCGACAAGCCTCTTCCAACCCGGTACCGAGATTGTCCTCATCGGCCACCGCCGCGCGGACGGCAGCCAGCGCCTTCCTTGCTGCAAGCGACATCAGCGCACTAAAGAAGGCGTCCTTGCTTTCGAAGCGGCCGTAGAAGGCGCCAATCGTGACGCCGACACGCTTACACAAATCCTCGATCGAGAGTTCATCGAGCGAACGCTCGCGCAGCATCACGGCGGCGGCTTCCAGCAGCGCGACCGTGGTTTCCTGGCTGCGGCGCTGCTGCGTCGGCAGCACGCCCGGGAGGTCCCGAACGGCAAGCCAGTCTATTGATTGTGAATCTGCCGCCACGCGCGATCATCCAAATTTGTATTGACGGCTATATTATAGTCATGCCTATAATTCATAACAACAAAAACAACGCGCCGTCGCGATCGATCGAAGCGCTACTCATGACCAGTTGCCGCGTTTGCGCGAAAGCGCACGCAAGCGGCGATACCAAGGGAGTTTGGTCGAATGTCGAAATCCCCGCAACTAAGGCTACACGTGGACCAGGAGAAGTGTCAGGGCCATGCCCGCTGCAAATCGCTGGCGCCTGAACTGTTCAATCTCGATGAATTCGGCAACGCGCACGAAGTCGGCGATGGTTCGGTGCCTGCGGGACTAGAGGACAAGGCCTGGCTTGCGCAATCCAATTGCCCGGAAATCGCAATTACCGTGACCGAAGAATAACTGATCTCTGAAATTCAGCCCGTTCAGATGTGAACAAACCAAGCCTAAGGAAATTACCCCGATGTCCGATTCCACGAGCGTAATGCCCGAACATCCGCCGGTCACCGATTGGGTCCACGATTTCGACCACACCGATCCGCGCTGGACCGAAAATCCGTTTCCGATCTGGGAAGAGCTGCGGGCGGAATGCCCGGTGGTCCACACCCAGCGCTTTCTCGGCTGCTATCTGCCGACCACCTATGAAGCGGTGAAGGAAATCGCCTACGATACCGAGCATTTTTCCTCACGCCGCGTCATCGTTCGCGACATCCGGCCCGACGTCACGTTCCCGGCGCCACCGATCACCTCCGACCCACCCGAGCACAAGCCCGCCAAACAGTTGCTGTTGCCGCCATTTACGCCCGACGCCATGAAGAAACTGGAACCGAGGGTTCGCGCGATCTGCAACGAGCTGATCGACGAATTCATCGCCGACGGAAAGTGCGATGCCGCGGCACGCTACACCAAGCATGTTCCGGTTCGCGCCATTGCTCACATGCTCGGCATCCCGGAAAAGGACGGCGATCTCTTCATCAAGTGGATCCATGAAATTCTGGAACTGGGTATCAAGGATGATGACACCCTAATGCGCGCCGTCCATGAGATGACGGCGTATTTCGCGGGACACGTCGAGCATCGCAAGACGCATCCCAGTGACGATCTGATCTCGACGCTGATGAACGCCAGGGACAGGGACGGCCAGCCGTTGTCGGACGGCCATGTGCTCGGCTCGCTGCGACTATTGCTGATCGCCGGCATCGATACCACCTGGAGCGCGATCGGCTCCTCGCTGTGGCATCTGGCGCGCACACCCACGGATCGCGATCGTCTGATCGCGGAGCCGGAGCTGATGCCGATCGCGGTCGAGGAATTGCTGCGCGCCTATTCCCCGGTGACGATGGCCCGCGAGGTGGTGAAGGAGACCGTCATCAGCGGCTGCCCGGTCAAGCCCGGCAATATGGTGCTGCTGTCGTTTCCCGCCGCCAACCGCGATCCCGCCATGTTCCCGGACGCCGACAGGGTCGTGATCGACCGCAAGGAGAATCGCCATGCCGCATTCGGCCTGGGTATTCACCGCTGCGTTGGCTCCAACCTCGCGCGCATGGAGATGACCGTTGCGATCGAGGAATGGCTGAAACGCATTCCAGACTTCAGACTCGACCCGGCCGGCCGTGTTACATGGTCGGAGGGAACCGTGCGCGGCCCTCGCCAGTTACCGATGCTGTTCGGCAAGGCAAATTGAGGGCTGCGCTGAATTGATTTGATGATCGGAGGCCGGACATGACAGTCGAAGCTGTGAAACCGGTGACCGATGATCTCGATCTCGCCGACGTGGAACGCCGGATCAAGGCGATCTTCATCGGCTCGGTCGGCAATCTCGTCGAATGGTATGATTTCTACGCCTACACGGCGTTCGCGCTTTACTTCGCGCCGGCGTTCTTTCCGAACAGCGATCCGGTCGTGCAGCAGCTCAACGCAGCCGTGCTGTTCGCCGCAACCTTCCTGATGCGGCCGCTCGGCGGCTGGCTGTTCGGTTACATCGCGGACCGTTATGGCCGGCGGCTGTCGCTGACGCTGTCCGTGGTCTGCATGTGCTTCGGCTCATTGATCATCGCGGTCACCCCGACCTATGCCTCGATCGGCATCGCCGCGCCGGCCATTCTCGCGCTGGCGCGTATCATTGAAGGCCTGAGCCTTGGCGGCGAATATGGCGCCAGCGCCACCTACCTCAGCGAGGTCGCGGATCCCAGACATCGCGGCTTCTATTCGAGCTTTCAATACGTCACCCTGATCGGCGGCCAGCTCACCGCGATCATCGTGTTGCTGCTGCTGCAAAAGGTGTTTCTGACGCCGGAGGAATTGAGGGCCTGGGGCTGGCGGATTCCTTTCGTGATCGGCGCTTTCCTTGCCATTTTCGCCGCGGTGATGCGGCGCAATCTGCATGAGACCGAAGCCTTCGTCGAAGCGAAGAAACTCGCAAAACCGACCGGCTCGATCCGTGGCCTGCTGAAATATCCGCGTGAGCTGTTGCTGGTGGTCGGCCTCACCGCCGGTGGCACCGCCGCGTTCTACACCTTCACGACCTACATGCAGACCTTCGTCAAATTGTCGGTCGGCCTCACCGAGGATCAGACCACGTTCGTGATTTTCGGCTCGCTGATTTTTGCAACCTTGCTGCAGCCGCTTTACGGCGCGCTGTCCGACCGCATCGGCCGCAAACCGCTGCTGATCTTTTTCGGGGTCGCCGGCACGCTGGCGACGATACCGATCCTGACGACGCTGAAGCAGACCAAGTCGCCCTTCACGGCGTTTCTGCTGATTTGCGCGGCCTGGATTTTTGTCGCCGGCTACACCTCGATCAACGCCATCGTAAAGGCCGAATTGTTCCCCACCAATGTTCGCGCACTCGGCGTCGGCCTGCCCTATGCGATCACGGTGTCGGTGTTCGGGGGCACCGCGCCCGCGGTCGCGCTGTATTTCAAGAGTCTCGGACACGAGGACTGGTTCTATTATTACCTCAGCGGCATGATCTGCCTGTCACTGATCATCTACGCGACCATGCGCGACACCAAGCATGAATCGGCGATGCACCGTCACGAGTAATGATGGCTTGAGATATGGCCGACAGCGGCGACGAACCTCCGATCACAAAACTGACGCGCAGCAAGCAGCGCTGGGCGCGCGAGGGCCGCTTCCTCACCGGAAAAACCTCCCGGCCCGAAGAGCAGCGCTTGCCGCCGGGACAGCATCTGACCAGGGACTGGCCCACCCTCGATCTCGGCCTGACCCCGAACATTTCCCGCGAACGCTGGCGCCTCGACGTCTATGGCGCGGTCGAAACTCCGATCTTCTGGAATTTCGCGCAGTTCACGGCGCAGCCGCAGACCAGGTTTACCTCCGACATCCATTGCGTGACCACATGGTCGCGCTACGACAACCAATGGGAAGGGTTGGCGACGCACGATCTGTTGATGGCCTGTCAGCCGCGTAACGAAGCGCGGTATGTGGTGCTGCATTCCCACGACGGCTACACCACCAATCTTTCGCTGGAAGATCTTGCCGCCGAAGACGCCCTGCTCGCGCACAGCTGGTCCGGTGCAGCGCTGGAGCAGGAACACGGCGGCCCGGTGCGACTGGTGGTGCCGCATCTGTATTTCTGGAAGAGCGCGAAGTGGCTGCAGAGCATCGAATTTCTAGATCGAGATGCGCCGGGCTACTGGGAGGTCCGGGGCTATCACAACCGCGGCGATCCCTGGAAAGAAGAGCGCTATTCCGGTGACTGACTCGATGGCCAAAGTTCATCGTCACCTCTCCCATGGGGAGAGGTCGGATTTCGAGCTAGCGAGAAATCCGGGTGAGGGGTTACGATCTATCGAGGGAACATAACCCCTCACCTGGCGCTTCGCGATAGCCAATGCGCAGCATTGGCGTTCTATTCTAAGGACGGCGGCCGTAGGCCGCCTATGCTCTCCCTGAGGGAGAGGTGAAGACGACCATCACCATGGAGGCCAATGATGCCGACTGAACGTTTTCAATTCATGGGTGTGGGCGGCCAGCAACTGGCGGCATCGCTAGACCTGCCGGAGCGCGAACCGCTCGGCTATGCGCTGTTCGCGCATTGCTTCACCTGCGGCAAGGACGTGCTGGCTGCCAAACGCATCGCGGTGGCGCTGGCGGCAAAGGGCATCGCGGTGCTGCGGTTCGACTTCACCGGCCTCGGTTCCAGCGAAGGCGATTTTGCCAACTCCACGTTCTCCTCGAACGTCGCCGATCTCGTGCTTGCCGCCAATCATCTGCGCAAGACGCGCAAGGCGCCGGCGATCCTGATCGGCCACAGCCTCGGCGGCGCCGCCATTCTGGCCGCCGCCGGGCAAATTCCGGATGCCAGGGCGGTCGTCACCATCGCCGCCCCCTCCGATCCGGCGCACGTCACCGGCCTGTTCAAGGACCGCATCGAGGACATCCGCAAGCACGGCAAGGTGGAAGTCTCGCTTGCCGGCCGCCCGTTCCCCATCAGCCGCGAATTCCTCGACGACATCGCCGAACATCATCTGATGGCGCATGTCGCAAAACTTCACAAGGCGCTGCTGATCATGCACGCGCCGGCCGACGACACCGTCGGCATCGACAACGCCACGCACATCTTCGTCGCGGCCAAGCACCCCAAGAGTTTTGTGTCGCTGGCGGGCGCCGACCATCTGCTGACGGACAAGCGTGATGCCGGCTATGTCGCCGATGTCATTGCCGCCTGGGGCTCGCGCTATCTCGATCCGGTCGCGTCCGAGCAAACTCCCGATCCCGGTGCAGCGCCGCGCAGCGTCGTGGTCCGCGAGACCCGCAACAGCAAATTTCAACAGGATGTTGCCGTCGGACCGCATCCCCTGCTGGCCGATGAGCCCGTGGCCGCCGGCGGCGAGGACACGGGACCCGGACCGTATGATTTTGTGCTGGCCGGCCTCGGCGCCTGCACGTCGATGACCATGCGCCTCTATGCCGAACGCAAGTCGCTGCCGCTGGAGCGCGTGACGGTGACGCTGAAGCACAGCAAGATCCATGCGGAGGATTGCGCCGAGTGCGAAACCAAAACCGGGATGCTCGATCAGATCGACCGGGTCATTGCCATGGAAGGCGCGCTCGACGCCGAACAGCGCAAGAAACTGATGGAAATCGCCGACAAGTGTCCGGTGCATCGCACCCTGACCTCGGAGATCCGTATCGTCACCCAAGCGGCGGATTGACGAACCGAGCTTGCGTGATGTGGCTCGCGATCTCACATCGCGTCGGCGGGCCTCACCGCGCTTCCGGCACCAAGGGCTGAACGCGGAGCGCTCCGTGCAGACCGGCGGCCGATCCCAGCAATATTCCGGCAACGGCCACGAACGACGCCAGCGCCAGCGTCGACAATCCCGTCAGCCCCTGCCCGATCGAGCAGCCATAGGCCATCGCACCGCCTGCGCCCATCAGCGCCGCTCCGCCGGCCGAGCGCAACATGTGACGCGGCGACGTGTAGCCTTCCCAATGAAAGCGACGCGTGGCCAGCGCCGTCACCAGGCTTCCGGCGAACACGCCGGTAACCGTGGCAATGCCGAAGTTCAACGTCAGTCCGGTCGACAGCATCACATATTGCAGCGTATCGGCGATCGGCGCGATGAAGGTGAGCGAGGTGACCGGCGCTGGATTGAAATCGTCGGCGCCGAGATAGCCGGTGGCGAACCATCCGGCCGCGACCAGGATGCCGACGGCGAACCCCGCCGCGATCTGCCCCCAGGCGCGCTGAAACCTCGCATGCGCGAACGCAAAGATGATCAGGGTTCCACTCAACGCCGAGGCCGCGACCATCCGCGCGTATATCTCGTTGATACCGATCTTGGCCAGCAGCGCCGGCAGCGTCGTCACGGATGGCGTCAGCTGCGACCACTGCAGCAGTGCGATCCGCGCCGGCGCGACCAGGCCTTTCAGCGTCATTTGCGCGGTTATGCCGAGCACGATCACCACGACGAACGAGCGCAGATTGCCGCGCCCAAGCAGCACCAGCGCACGCGAGCCGCAGCCGTTCGACAGCACCATGCCGTAACCGAACAGCAGACCGCCAAAGAACATCAGCGGCGCTGAAAACGACGGCTGCAGGTAAATCGATTTGCCGAGATCGACAACGCCGCGTGCCGCCAACAGCTGCGTCGCCGCGATCGCCACGCCCAGCGCCAGCGCATAACTTCGGATCAGGCGGCTGTCGCCCTGCGCCCACCAGCCGCGCAGGCTGCTCATCAGGCAGAACCCGCTCAACAGCCCGACCGCGCCATAGACGAGGCCGATCAGCAGGCCGGCATAGAGCACAACGTTGGCACCTGATGGCATCGGTTCGTTCCTCGGAGTCTAACCCGTCATTGCGAGGAGCAGCGCGACGAAGCAATCCAGTAACCGAGCGCCTTGTCCGGCCTCTGGATTGCTTCGCTTCGCTCGCAATGACGGTCTATCATTATGGTGCCTGCGCCGGGCGAAGGATGACGCGGTCGCGCGACGAACCGGCGACCGCGACAAAGGCGCTCCTGGCGTTTTCCAGTGAATAGATCGCGGCTGGCTTAATCGGAAACGGCTTGAGATGTTCGCTGGCAAAGCCGGGCACCAGTTGTTTCAAAACCGCACCCGTCGCCACCGACGATAGTCCCAGCGTGTCGATGCCGACATAAGTGTGCTGGCCACGATAGAATTCCAGGATATTGAACTGCACGATCCGGTCGATCGCGGCGATCAGGATTTGCCGCCCCCGCAATGCCAGCGATTGGTGCGCCGCCTGAAAATAGGGATCGCCGACGGTATTGAACACGATGTCGGCGCCCTTGCCGTCCGTCAGCTCGCGAACGCGCGTCGCGACGTCCGTCGCGGAGGCGTCGATCACGTCAACCCTGGAATTGGCGTGCCCCTCGTAGGACTCGCTTCTACGCACCACGCCGATCACGCGCGCGCCGTGCCAACTCGCGATCTGCACCGCGGCCTGCCCGACCTTGCCGTTGACACCCATCACCAGCACCGTCTCGTCCTTATTTGGCATTCCGGCGCGGCGGAAGCCTTCTATCGCCGTGACAAAGGGAACGCCGATCCCGGCGGCCTCATCCCACGACAGGTTTTTCGGTTTTTCCACTACGGCATCGGCTTCAACCGCGAGATGCGTGGCATGGGTGCCATCGCGCCGGATGCCGAGATCGCCCGACGACCCGAACACCTCGCGCCCGATCCAACCGGATGGGCCATCGATCACGACGCCCGCGTAGTCACGACCGGGCGTGCGCGGAAATACGGCGTAAGCCATCAGGCCGGTCGCGGCCTTGACGTCGGACGGATTCACGGCTGCCGCCGCGATTTCGATCAGCACCTCGTGCGCGGCCCGCGACAGTGCGCGCCGTTCGATCGCCGGCGCCAGTGACGCCGGATCGTCAGCCTTCGCCAGCAGGCGCACGCAGCGCGCCTCGACCATAACAGGCGGACTATGGTGTTTTTTGGAAGCTGGCGGCATGGGTGTTCCGATTTCTGGAGCGACTTTCGAACGCGATTTGACGCCTGCGGGGATCGTTGACACCATGGGGGCTTCGCATCATGACTAACCGACTGATCGCTTAGTTCAAGAGGCTTGTTGCAACGAGTTGGAGAACGTCTTGTACCCGAACCTGATCGACGGGCGGCCGTGCAAATTGGCGAGAACACCGCAGTGAACCTCAAGGCCACGCTTTCCCCCGACGAACTGGCGCGCGCTTGCGTGGAGGCGATGTGGAGGGAAGACGACGCCAGCAAGGGTCTCGGCATGGAGGTCCTGCAGATCAAGGCAGGCGAAGCCGTCCTGACGATGACGGTCAAGCCGAACATGGTCAACGGCCACGGCATCGCCCATGGCGGCTTCATTTTCGCACTGGCCGACTCGGCATTCGCCTTTGCCTGCAATTCCTACAATGAGCGCGCTGTCACGGCGCAGTGCAACATCTCCTTTGTCCGGCCGGGCAAGCTCGGCGATCGGTTGACAGCGACGGCACGAGAAATCTCGCGAACCGGACGTTCCGGGATTTACGATGTGCGCGTCACCGTCGATGATGTCGCGATTGCCGAGTTGCGCGGCCATTCCCGCACCGTCGGCGGCGCATGGGTGCCGGCCTGACGCCGATGCCTGGTCGATATGAAGCTGAAATGAACCTCTGATTTTAGGGAAACGCGCGATGGCTTCGACCAACCAGCAAATCAGACCCGGCAGCTATCGCGCCGAGATGGACGATGCCGAGCGTGCATCGCGCGATGAAATCATCGCATTGCAGACCAGGCGCCTCGGCTGGACGCTGGCGCACGCCTATGACAACGTCGCCCACTACCGAAAGGCATTCGACAAGGCCGGTATGAAGCCTCAGGATTTTCGGCAACTGTCGGATCTCCGCAACTTTCCTTTCACCGCGAAGACCGACCTGCGCGACAATTACCCGTTCAACATGTTCGCGGTACCGCGCGAGAAGCTGGTTCGCGTCCACGCTTCCTCCGGCACCACCGGCAAGCCGATCGTGGTCGGATACACAAGAGCCGATATCGACATGTGGTCGGACGTCATGGCGCGCTCGATCCGCGCCGCGGGTGGCCGCACCGGCATGATCATCCACAACGCCTATGGCTATGGCCTGTTCACCGGCGGCCTTGGCGTGCATTACGGCGCGGAGCGGCTCGGCTGCACCGTGGTGCCGGTTTCCGGCGGCATGACCGAGCGGCAGGTGCAGCTCATCAATGACTTCAAGCCCGACATCATCACGGTGACGCCAAGCTATATGCTGGCAATCCTGGACGAATTCAGAAAGCAGGGCCTGGAACCTCGCAAGTCGTCGTTGAAATTCGGCATCTTCGGCGCCGAGCCCTGGACCAACGCGATGCGCGCCGAGATCGAGGCGGCGTTCGATATGGACGCCACCGACATCTACGGCTTGTCCGAAGTGATCGGCCCCGGCGTCGCGCAGGAGTGCGTCGAGACCAAGGACGGCCTGCATGTCTGGGAGGACCATTTCTATCCGGAGGTGATCGATCCCGAGACCGGTATGGTGCTGCCCGACGGTGAAAAGGGCGAGCTTGTTTTCACCTCGCTGACCAAGGAAGCATTCCCGATCATCCGCTACCGCACCCGCGACCTGACGCGGCTGCTGCCGGGCACGGCGCGGCCCGGCATGCGGCGCATGGAGAAGGTCACGGGACGTTCCGATGACATGATCATCCTGCGCGGCGTCAATGTGTTCCCGACCCAGATCGAGGAAGTGCTGCTCGCTACCGACTGGTGCGGCGGTCATTTCATCATCGAATTGACGCGCGAAGGGCGGATGGACGAGATGACGGTGCTGGCGGAAGCGCGACCGGAAAGCTGGGACGGCGACGGGCTTGTCGAACACGCCGAGCGGGTCACCACCTATATCAAGAACACCATTGGCATCACCGCGCGCATCAGGGCAGTGGCGCCCGAGACGCTGGAGCGCTCGCTCGGCAAGGCCAAGCGCGTATTCGACAAGCGGCCGAAGGAATAAAACACCGAACCACAGCAGATTGGGAGGAGGAGTCCATGACAACAAGTCCCTCACGCCGCGATATGCTGACATCGTCGATAGCCCTCGCCGCCGGTGCTGCGGCGCCCCCTTTCCTCGCATCTGTGAGTTCAGCCATGGCCGATACCACTGTACCCACCGCCGCCGAGATCGTCGCTGACATCCACAGCAAGAAGATAACGGCCGTCAGCGCCGTGCGGGCCGCGCTCGAACGCGCGGAGCAAGCCAAGGACCTCAACGCGTTCATTGTCCTGAACAGGGATGGCGCGCTGGCGGCGGCAGGCCGGGTCGACAAGGGCGAGACGACCGGTGCCCTCGCCGGCCTGCCCATCGTCGTCAAGGACAACATCAACACCGCAGACATGCCGACGTCGGGCGGCACGCCGGCGCTGCGGAATGCGCGGCCGACCAGGAATGCGCCATCGCTTCAGAAATTGCTGGATGCCGGCGCCATCATCATCGGCAAGACCAATATGCATGAACTTGCATTCGGGATCACCAGCACCAATCTTTCGTCATTCGCAGGGCCGGTGAAAAATCCTTATGACAAGACCCGGATTCCCGGCGGCTCATCGGGCGGAACGTCGGCGGCCATCGCGGCGCGCATCGTCGCTTGCGGCCTCGGATCCGATACCGGCGGCTCGACCCGGGTGCCGGCGGCGCTGACCGGTACCGTGGGCTTAAGGCCATCGGTCGGCAATGGCGGCGCGCAACGGCGCTATCACGATGACAATTTGGTGGTCCCGATCAGTCACACCCGCGACACCGTCGGTCCGATGGGCCGCACGGTCGCGGACGTGGCATTGCTGGATTCCGTCATCACCGGGACGCCGATGGCCAAGGCGGAGCCGTTGCGCGGAAAACGATTCGGCATTCCCGCATCGTTCTGGAGCGGGCTCGATCGCAACGTTGAGGCCGTCGCCAGGGCCGCACGGGAAAAACTCGCGGACGCCGGCGTCGTTCTGGTCGATGCCGACATGGCTGGACTGTTCGAACAGAACGGCAAGGTATCGTTCGTGGTCGCGCTGCATGAACCGATTGCGGATATCCCGGCCTATCTCAAGGCGTCCGGCATCGAGGGCATCACGCTGGCCGATATCGCCGGCAAGATCGCCAGCCCCGACGTCCAGGGCGCATTCGGCGCCATCACGGCGGACGCCTTTGGCGCGGCCTATCAGGATGTGATCACGGTACAGCGGCCGGCGTTGCAGAAGATGTACGAGGCGTATTTCCGCGACCATGATCTGGACGCCATCCTGTTTCCAACCACGATTGCCGCAGCACCTTTGATCGACATGGAGAAGGGATCGGGCGAGATGTCGATCGACGGCGGTAAGCCGGTGCCGACGTTCGACACCATGATCCGCAACACCGATCCCGGCAGCAACGCCGGCATTCCCGGCCTGTCGGTGTTCGCTGGGCTGACGCCGGGCGGCTTGCCGGTCGGACTGGAGATCGATGGTCCCGTCGACAGCGATACGAAGCTGCTCGGGCTCGGGCTTTCGATCGAAGGCATCCTCGGCTCGGCGCCGCCGCCGAAAGCGTAAATCTCAGCCTGAGATCGACGTCACCTGGCGGGATCGGGATAGACCAGGCTGCGCCAGCCGCTGCGGTCGAACGGCGCCCATTTGCCTTCGGGCTGCGCCAGACGATCGGCCACCGCGTAAACCGCGGCGGGATGATGGCCCATGCCGCAATGGCTGCTTTCGACCTCGATGCTTTCCGACTTCGCGGAGCTCTTTTCCATGCAGCCCTGCCACGCGCAGATGCCGTCGGTGCGGCTGAAGATCGCGGTGGTCGGCACCGGCGGCGTGCCCGCCAGCGATCCACCGAACCGTCCGTCCTCTTCGTCGGCGCGGCGGCCGCTCGCCATCTCATAGACCCGCCAGGCGTTGGTCGCCTTGGGGTGACCCGCGAACGGACTGCCGAGCGTGATCACGGAGCGCACGCGATCCGGCATCATCTTGGCGAGCTGGCGCGCGTAGAGACCGCCAAGACTCCAGCCGACCAGGCTGATCTTGCGTCCACTGGCGTCGCTGAGCTCATGCACCAGATCGACCATCGCACGCTGCACACCGTCGCGCAGGCCGAGATTGCGGCCCTGCCGCCAGCCGCTGACCGCATAGCCGCGGTTTTTCAAAAAGCTGCGCAGCGGGCGCGTCGAGGTATCCGAGGCGACCAGCCCGGGCAACACCAGCACCGGATGACCGTCGCCTTTCGGCGCCAGGCTGAGCAGCGGCAATGCGCCAAGGAACGCACCAAGCTCATGGATCGCCCGCCCCTCCAGAAACATCAGGGTTTTGGACGGCGGGCGCAGCCTCTGGGCAGTGGCGGACATTGTAGCTCCTTTCGGAGCCGGCCCCTTAAGTCTCGGCAGCCGGCTAATGGACCATTAGGAAGACGCAAACCTGTTAGAATCGTTCCGCAATGCAGCAATCTGTAGTTAAAGCTAAGGAACCGCTTTTGGCGTTTCAAGCCGCCCCTATTGACGCGGCCAGGGATCGCAGCACTTAGGTGCCTTGCCGTGATCTAAAAGTCACAGCCAACGCAGCAGCACTTCGATGGTGTAGAGGCCCAATCCCGCCACCCCCCCGATCAGCGAGCCGTTGAAGCGGATGTATTGCAGATCCTTGCCGATGTTGATTTCGATCAGCGAAATCAGCTGCCCCATGTCCCAGGCCTTGACCTGATCGGAGATGAAGCTCGAGACGCCGCTTTTCTGATCGGCGATGAAGCTTCCGAACACGGCAACCAGACCCTGGTTGATCTCGCCCCTTAGCTCGGAATCGCCAGCGAGCGCCTCGCCTGCTTCCATGAACATTCGGGTGAGGTGTTGCTGCAGCACCTGGGTCTCGCCGCTGGCGCTGCGATCGATAAACGATCGCACGTTCGACCAGATATTGCGCGCCAGGGCGCCGAGTTCGGGACGCGCCAGCAGGTCGCGCTTCAACCCGTCGAGACGATCGGCAAAGTTTTGATCGCTGCCGAGCCGGTCCACGAACGACAATATCATGCGATCGAATTCGCCACGGAACGGATGCTTGGGATCGTTGCGAACTTCCTCGAAAAACGTGGTCGCTGATGCGACGATCCTGTTCACCAGAAACTTGTCGGCGCGATAGAGTTTGAGCAGCGTCGGCATTTCACCGCGGATCTTGTCGCGGATGACAGCCATGGTTTCCGGCTGGGTCAGCGTCTGATGCACCGCGCGCAGGATGTCATCGAGCAACCCTTGATGCCGGCCCTCGGCGACGAAACCGCGCAGCGTGCCGGCGGCGAGCGGCGCGAGATCGATCGATTGCAACTGGGTGCTGATGCGGCGGGTGATGAACGTCATCAGGCCCGAGGTTTCGGTCGCCGAGACGGCTTCGGGCAGAAGCCGCAGCGTGAAGCGGGCGAGATCGGTGCTGCGCTTGCGGTCGCGCAGCCAGTCGGCGATGAAGGAGCCGAAGTCGATCTGGCGCAGCTTGGCGTCGACGGGTGCGGCTTCGAGAAAATGCACCTCGATAAATTCGCCGAGCTTGTCCGCAATGCGGTGCTGATTGCTTTGGATGATCGCGGTGTGCGGGATCGGCAATCCCAACGGCCTGCGGAACAACGCCACCACGGCGTACCAGTCGGCGAGGCCCCCGATGGTCGCAGCTTCCGCGAACGCGGCGACAAAGCCGAACACCGGATGCACATGCAGCAAGCTCTTGGCCGTGATGAACACAACCAGAGTGCCCGCCAGCACCAGCGTCGCCAGCGCCTTGACGCGCCGCAACTCGGCCGCGCGCGCAGCATCGCCGGGAGCGTCGAACGAGAATTTGCCGGGGACGGTCATGAAACCTTCCGAGCTAAGGGAACCGGTACATAGGAACTGTGCTACCGCCGTCATCTTGACCGAAGCAATGCATCGTGTCCCGGACGCGGTGCAACGCATCTTGCGGTGCGCCGCAGAGCCGGGACCCACAAATCGGCGGCGCTCTTGTTGGACCTCGGATCAGCAGCGCACCACGCCGCAAGAGCGGCGCGCTGCGCGGCATCCGGGGAACGCCGTCTGCAGGGGGAATGCCCGTCAAAAAGAAGGCCCGCATCAAGCGGGCCTTCGAAAGATCGGCTGGTCGACTGATCCGAAAAGCGATCAGGCGGTCTTGCTGTAAGACGCGACCTTCGAGAGGTTGTCCTGGGCGGTCTTCGCACCGTCGGCGACGAGCTTGCCGAGATATTCGGTGGTGGACTTGGCCCGCGACATGAACACTTCGCCGCGCGCACGGACCATATCGGACTGGATCTGGACCGCTTCGTTGAGCGACTTGGCGGAGGCCAGTTTGTCGATGCCTGCGAAGAAGGCTTCGGTGTCCTGATAGATCGCTTGCTGGATGTTGCGGCTGATCTTGGCCGCCTCGCTGACCGAATCGGACACCGCGGTCTCGATCGCGGCAGTCACCTTCTCCGAACCTGCATGCAGGTCGGCGGCGCGGTCCTTAGCGGTAGAGGCAGTGCGCTTGACGAATTCACGGGCAGCCTCGGGAACTTCCAGGTTCTGGAGGTTCTTGAGCGCGTCGGTGACGGGCGCGAAAGCTTCCTTGACGGTGTTCAGTACTGAATTGGTTTCGGTGGTCATTGCGGTCTCTCCATCCTCAGGTTTTGAGCTATGGGCTCACCCCGTCCGGATTGGCCCGGGGCGAGATCCTTGTGCCATAGTTAATGGTGCATCGCAACATCAATGTTGCGGTGCGATATCACGAATTAGTGATCGTCACTAAATTGAGCGTTTAGCCCAACAATCCGGCTTTCCCGCCCCCTACCAACGGCCCTTCCAGCGATTCCACGCGTACAACAGATCGGCAAACCGATCGTACACGACGCCGGCAATCGGCCGGATCACCGGCAGGCCGAGCAGCCGTCCGAGCCAGATGTCACCCGGCGTTCGAAGCCAGATCGCGATCGCGCAGTCGATCCCCGCGTAAAGCCGGTTCTCGGCATCGACGGCATGCAGCCTGCGCCTGATGTCGTTGACCCCGATGCCGAAGCCCGACAGCGCATCCGGCTCCAGATTGATGTCACGAAAATCGATGGCGCCGGCTCTGGCCGCGCGAACCAGCCGATGATGCTGCCAGTCAATGCCGGCGTTACAGACCGGACATTTGGTGTTGTACCAAACTGTGAGTTTTTCCGTCATTACGTCGTTGCACAACGTAGCCGGTTGACGCGCCTAGTGCTGCACGGCATCCGGCAGCCCATAGGCTTCCATCTGGGCCCGGACCTGCGCCACATTGTGCCCGAGCACGACGATGTCGTGCTTCTTGCCCTCGACATCCCGCACATGCTCGCGCAGCAGCGCTTCGGCCTTGAAGCCGAGGCTTTCGAACAGCGCGATCGCCGCCTGCTGATCGACCGTCATCTGCACCGAAAGCTTTTCGAGGCCGGCCCCCAGAGCAAGCGCGAAGGTTTGCTGCGACAGCGCACGTCCGACGCCCTGGCCGCGAACATCCTGCGACACCACCATTCGGATCTCACCGACATGCGGCGACCACGAATGCGGATCGCGCACCAGCGTGCCGCAGCCGACCACCTTGCCCGCCTGCACCGCCAGCAGGCTGGTGATGTCGCCGCGCTCGATCTCATTGATCCATGCCGACAGCACCTTCGGCTGGCTGATGTTGCGCGGCAGGAACAACAGATCGTGGGTGGGAAGCTTTTGCGCGAAATCGAGCACCGCCACTTCGTCGGTACGCGACATCAGGCGGAATTCAATTTCGCCGGCATCGGTCTTGGCGTGTCGCGGGTAGGAACGTGTGTCGCTCATGTCGATCTCTCACCTAGCCAGGAATCCAGTTTCGGCCACAGCCGCTTGATGGCGTTGGCGCCGGCGACAAGGCTGACGTGGCCGCCCTTCAGCATCACTTCTTCCTTGTCGATCGAGCCGATCTTCTGGATCAGCGGCTTGGCGGCGTCATAGGGAACGATGTGGTCGTGCTCCGCGACCGCGTGCAGGATCGGCACCTTGATTTTGGAGATGTCGGCCGCTCGCCCGCCGACCGACATCGTATCGTTATAGAGCTTGTTATCCCACATCAGATCCTTGGTGATGGTGCGGAAATACTCGCCGGCCAGTGGCAGGGTATCGGTGGCCCAGCGATCGAACATGCGGTACGACTTGACGTATTCGTCATTCCAGATGTTTTCCCACAACTGCAGCTGGCTTGCGGCGCGCGACGCCGGCCGCAACATCTCGAAGGATGAAAGGATCATCTCGGGCGGGACGTTGCCGACGCTGTCGACCAGTCTGTCGACGTCGAAATAGCGCCGGTCCGAAAAATTCTGGAACAGCTTCATCTCGCGAAAATCGACCGGGGTGGTGAAGCAGATCAGATTTTTCATCGGGCCGTCGGCGAAGATCGAGCCGTACAGCAGCGACAGCACGCCGCCGAAGCAATAGCCGATCACGGTGACGTCGGTCTCGCCGGAATCGCGCTGCACCCGGCTGACGCAATCCGGGATGAAGTCGAGGACGTAATCCTCCATCCGCAGCGACTTCTCCTCCGGCTTCGGCGCGGTCCAGTCCAGCATGTAGACGTCGTAGCCGCGCTTCAACAGGAACTCGATGAAACTCTGGCCGGGCACCATATCCAGGATGTAGCCGCGATTGGTGGTCGCCATCACGATCAGGATCGGCACGCGATAGATTTCGTCGGAAATCGGCCGGTAGTGATACAGATTCATCGTGCCACGGACTTGCAGGATGTCCTTCGGTGTCGATCCGAGCGATGGGCCCGACGAAGAGATATATTCAACCCCCTTGATGCTGCGCTGAATGGCGCGCTGCACTTCGGATTGAATCCGGTCCGGGATCGATTGAAGATCCAGGTCCGCTGCCGCGTTCATTTTTGCTCTCCGCCCGCGGGCGGCGGACGTTTGGTACGCGGCGGCCGCGGCGCAGCCGCCGGCCCGCCTGCCGGCGCGCCGGAACCTTGCTGGGCCTGATACAGCAGCGCCTTGATCTCGTTGAGCTGCCCTTCGATCGACTGCAGCCGTTCGGCCATGCTGACCATCTGCGCCCGGCTCGGTAAATTCATGCCGACGAGATATTTCTCCATGAGATCGCCGAGCTGCTTTTGCGCGCCCGCCGAAACCCCGCCGACCTGATTGACGACCTTGCTGAACTCCGGTGACGCCATCGCCTGATTGGCAAAGGAGTTGAACCCCTTCTCCATCTCGCCCAGCATGTTTTGCCAGATCGCGACCGGATCGTTGCTCTTCTCTGCCATTGGCGTCCCCCGGATAGACGACGAATACCTCGCCTGTTTTTGGTGATACCACACTGTTGCGCCGAGGTGGTCAACATCGCGGGGCCGATTTGTCAGCCTCCCTGCCGCAGGCAAGCCTTCTGCAGTGCACGAAACCGTGTCATAAAATCCTCGTAGAACCGACTTGAGGGGAAATCCAAGGTGAACGTACTCGCCCATCAGCCGCCGCAGATCGCCCACGCCAACGGTATCGACCTGTGCTACGAGATCTTCGGCGACGCCGGGGCCGAGCCGATGCTGCTGATCATGGGGCTGGGCGCCCAGATGATCCATTGGGACGACGATTTCTGCTGGCTGCTGGCGGCGCGCGGATTTCGCGTCATCCGGTTCGACAATCGCGACATCGGCAAGTCCAGCAAGCTGACCGGCGGCAAGCGCCTGAGCCCGGTCGAACTGCTCAAGCTGCGGTTCCTGAAGATCCCGGTCGCTTCGCCCTACAAGCTGCGTGACATGGCCGACGACGTGATCGGCCTGATGGATGTACTCGGCATCCATTCGGCGCATCTGGTCGGGGCGTCGATGGGCGGCATGATCGCTCAGGAACTGGCGATTTCGTTTTCGCAGCGGGTACGTTCGCTCACCTCGATCATGTCGACGACAGGCAATCCCAAGGTGCCGCCGCCAACCCGCGAGGCCGCCGCCGTGCTGATGGCCCCGCCCCCGGCCACCAAGGAAGAGTATCTCGAACGCTTTGCGCAAACCTGGAAGATCCTGCGCGTCGGCAGCTTCCCGCAGGACGAGGCGCTCGATCGCGCCCGTGCCGAGCGCACCTATGCGCGCGGACTCAATCCGGCCGGCGTCGGACGGCAGTTCCGCGCGATCCTCGCCTCAGGCAGCCGCAAGCAACGGCTGGCATCGGTCAAGGTGCCGACCCTGGTCATCCACGGCACCGTCGATCCCCTGGTGCGCCCCGAGGGCGGCAAGGACACCGCGGCCTCAATCCCCGGCGCGAAACTTCTGATGATCGAAGGCATGGGCCACGCGCTGCCGATTCCGATGTGGCCGGAGATCATCGACGCCATCGACAAGCATGCCCATGGCGCGACCGCGCAGGCGGCGTAGCGTCGTCCCGGCGAAGGGCCGGGACGACCCGTTGAAAATCCGCTTTACCCGCCTGCCCAGACGTCGAGCACGTAGCGGTTGCTGGTGCCGAGATCGTCGATCCAGCGCAGCGCTGCGTCCGCGTCGGCGCCTTTGCGTTCGCGATAGATCGCAACCAGTGCGGCCTTGACGTCCGGCTCCATCTTTCCGCCGTCGCCGCAGACGTAAACGATCGCGCCGGATTCAATCATGCGCCAGACCAGATCCTTTTGCGCGGCGACCAGATTCTGCACATAGGTCTTCGGGCCCTCGGCGCGCGAGAACGCGGTGTGCAGTTCGGTGATGCCGTCGGCTGCGAACGCCTTCAACTCGTCGGCATAGAGATAATCCTGATCGGGATGACGGCAGCCGAAAAACAGCATCGCCGGGCCGAGGCTGGCGCCCTTGGCCTTCAGCGCCGCACGTTCCTGCAGGAAGCCGCGGAATGGCGCGAGCCCGGTCCCGGGCCCGACCATGATGATCGGCACGGCAGCGTCGTCCGGCAGCCGGAAACCGGCCTTGGTTTCGCGCACCGTCGCCTGGATCGTTTCGCCGGCGCGGCGGCCGGCGAGATAGTTCGAGCAGATACCCTTGTAGATACCACGTCCCGAACTCGCCGGCCCTTCGACCACACCGACGGTGACGCTGCAGCGCTGGGGATCGCCCGACGGCGACGACGAGATCGAATAATAGCGCGGCGCCAGCAGCGACAGCATCTCGAGATAGGCGTGGAACGGCAATTCGCAGGCCGGATGTTCCTCCAGCAGGTCGAACACCGATTTGCGCTTGCCGAGAATGTCCGCGCGATAATGTTCCGATGCGGCGGCATCGTCGCCGACATAGGCCAATAGTTTCGGCTTGGTCACCGGACAGCGCGTGTGTTCCGACATGATCTGGATCTGCTTGCGGGTCGCGACCTGCTGCAATTCCACAAATTCGGAGAGCAACCGCCCGACCGACACGGTGTCGCCGACCGGCAATTGCGCGCGGCGACCTTCCGCTACCTGCAGCCGGATCTGATCGGCGGGCAGAAATCCGAAACGGCGCGCGACGGAATCCACCAGCGCCGGATCGTTGCGCGGCACCACGCTGAGATGATCGCCGACCCGGTAGGAGCTGCCGGAAGGCAGTTGCACCTCGATGTGCCGGGTCGATCTTTCGGAGGCGTTGGCGCCTTGCTTGTTCTGCAGTTCCTTGTTGACCAGCAGCTTCATCGGCGCGACGCCGCCGAGTGCGACGATCGTATTGACTGCCGTCGGCGCCACCGGCTCGATTCTGTAGAGCGGCTCGTCGTCGGCGCTGCGATCGAAATTCGTATCGATACCCAATTGCTTTACCGCCAGCGGGCGCAGTTTCGCGAACCAGGATTCGAACTGGCCTTCGAGATCGTCGCGCGCGTCGCCCTCGCCGCGGACATAGGCGCTGCTGGCGCCGTGCGCGGCCAGTTGTTCGTCGATGAAGCGCGGGATCGATTGATAGGTCGCGAGCCAGTCGCTGTTGCCGCAGCCGAACACCGCATAACGCACCTTGGCGAAGGCATCCTTCGGCAAATCGCTGCCAAGCCATTTGACGAACTCGGTGGCATTGTCGGGCGGGGCGCCATTGTACGACGCGCAGAAAATCAGCACGCCGCCCTGCTCCGGCAGCTTGCCGACGAAATCATCGAGGGCTGCGAGCTTTGTCGAAAAGCCGTTGACCTCGGCGAGATCGGCGACGCGGGTTGCGAGTTCCTCGGCGGTGCCGAGGTTCGATCCGTAAAGCACCAGCAGCGGTGTATTGTGTCCCGGACGCGTCCGGGCAACCGGTGCCGCCGTTGTCGATACCGCGGCGGTCGCCGTAGTGCGGCCGGCATAGGCGCCGCGGTCCTTGTCGGCACGCGGACGCACCTTGATCTTGAAGCCGTCCGGCTTGATCGTCAGCGTCTCCTTCAGCATCATCTGATAGCGATTGACGTCGATCAGCTTGAAGCGCTGCAGGATCATGCCGATCGCAAGCGCGGCTTCATGCATGGCAAAGCCGCGGCCGATGCAGGCGCGCTGGCCGTTGCCGAACGGCTTCCAGGCATTGACCGGACGCGCCGCCTCGGCCTCGCGGCTGAAATTCTCCGGATCGAATGCGTCGGGATTCGGTCCCCAGACGCTGGGATCGCGGTGCAGCGCCATCACCAATATCGTGATGAAGGTATTCTTCTTGAGCTTGTACTTGCCGCCAATGGTTTCGTCATTGAGCGGCGCAATGCCATAGGCCGGCGCAGGCGGCCAGAGTCGCAAGGCTTCCTTCAAGATCTGCGTGATGTAAGTGAGCTGGGTAACCTGCTGGTAGGTCGGCCTTGCATCGGTATCGGGTCCGAGCACCCGGTCGACTTCTTCATAGGCTTTCTTGAGCACTTCGGGGTGCTTCAGCAGCGCGTACAGCGTACAGGACAACAGGCCGCTGGTGGTTTCGTGGCCCGCGATCAGGAACGTATTGATCTGGTAGCGAATGTTGACGTCGTCGAGCTGTTCGCCGGTGCTGCGATCGACGCCCGTCATCATGGCGCCGAGCATATCTTTCTTGGCCTCGGCGGCTTCCGCGTTCTTGCGGCGCTCGGCGACGATCTCGTCGACCATCTTGTTCATGAAGGCGACGTCTTGCGCGAGTTCCTGCCGGCGCCTTTTCAGCCAGATGCCCTCGAGCGGAATCCCCCGGGTCATCATGATGGTTTCGAGCGAGCGCACCAGCGATTCCACAAACGGGTGATAATCACGCCGGTAGAACGAATTGAATCGATAGTCGAACCCGCACAGACCGATGGTGTCGAGCGTCAGCGCCGTCATATCGTGGACAACGTCGATCTCTTCGTCGCCGTTCAGCCGCTCCCACTTCTTGACGAGTTGATCGGCGATATCGACCATGCTCGGATGATAGGACTGCATGGCGCGGTTGCCGAACGGCTGCAGCAGGATGTTGTGCGCCTTGCTCCAGTTCGGCTCGCTGGTATCGGCCGTGAACAGTCCGTCGCCGCCAACCGCACGCACCCTGCGCAGCGAGCCACGCACCGCCTTGTCGAAACGCTTTTCGTCGCTGAGTTCCTCGACGAGATCGTGGCCGGAGACGATGACCAGCGGTGCGCCCATCATGTCCAGCCAGAAGATCGGTCCGAGCTCCTTGGTCAGCCGCACCAAATGCTGCACCGGCGCGGTCGAATCCAGCGACAGCATGTTGCCGATTACCGGCTTCGTCGGCGGATGCGGGATCGGACTCAGTCTGTTGGTCGACGCCATCGCTTGATAGTCTCCTGCATTTCGTACGCACCACCGTCATCCTGAGGAGCGCGCTCCAGCGCGCGTCTCGAAGGATGGGCCGCTTGCACTCGTCGCCGCATCCTTCGAGGCTCGCCGAAGACGGCGAGCACCTCAGGACGACGATTCCGAATATATCTCACCCAAACCTTCGTTTACGCCATTCGATCAGCTTGGCGCTGACTTCGTCCGGCTTTTCCTGCTGCGTCCAATGGCCGCTGCCGCGAACCAGATATTTCTCGAGGTCGGGGATGATTTTCTCCATGCCGTCGGCCGAGGATGGTGGCAGCACGTGATCGTTCTCGGCCATGATCATCAGCGACGGCACCCGCACGGTGTGATCGATCTCCGCAGAGCGCTGCCAGTTGCGCGACATGTTGCGGTACCAGTTGATGCCGCCGGTGAAGCCCGTTTTGGTGAAGGTGTCGACAAAGACCTGCTTTTCCTCCGTCGACAGGATCGGCGTCCGCGGGTCATGTTTAGCATCGTAACCGGCAATCATCTGCGGAAACGCCAGATTGAGTCGCGGCGAAGCGCCGACACCCGCGACCGGCGGCTCCGCAGGCACGGGTTCGCTGCGCGGGACGGGCTTGCGCATAAAGGCGTCAAAGGTCTGCTCGACGCGGCTGTCGAATATCTTGTCGGCACCACGCGCGGGATCTTGAAACTGCACGATATACATCTGCTCGCCGAAGCGCTGGCGTAACAGTTCGATCGGGTCCGCCGGCGCACGGCTGGTGTGCGGGGTGTTGATTCCGACGACGCCGGCGACGCGGTCGATGTGCCGCAGCGGCATCTGCCAGACGATAAAGCCGCCCCAGTCGTGGCCGACGAAGATCGCCTTGTCGATTCCGAGGTGATCGAGCAGCCCGACGAGATCGCCGGTCAGATGCTCGATGTCGTAGGACTCGACGGCTTCGGGCCGCTCGGTTGCGCCATAGCCGCGCTGATCCGGCGCGATCACCCGAATTCCGGCATCGCCCAGGGCCTTGATCTGGTGACGCCACGAAAATGCGATCTCCGGCCAGCCATGGCAGAGAACAACCGGCGGCGTATCCGTTTTCGGGCCCGCTTCGTAGTACCCCATACGAATGCCGTTGGTCTGGGCGAACTGTAGCGGCGGCATTTCTATCATGGTCGCCTCACTTGTTGATCTCCGCGCATGATCTGATCGGAAAGCCGCTGCCCACCCTCCCCGATCATGCGCTAGCTTGCCGCGCTCTTCAGGTCGGCCGGTGGCGCAAAGGCGGCTTCAAGTGCGGCGAATTCTCCGGGCAGCATGTCGCACAGACCCTGCACATGGGGAATGATGTTGGCGCCGGCGATAAAACCGAAGTCCAGTTGATCGCGGTAGCTCTGCACGGTGATGTTGAGCGCGAGCCCGTGGGTCGAGATCGAGACCGGGAATATGTGCAGCAACTCCGCGCCCGCGGCATACAGCGTCTGGCGCGGACCGGGAACATTGGACACCGTGATGTTCGCCGCCGGAGGCAGCACATCGGACAGGTTTGAGCGGCTGTACAGCAGCGCCAGAATTTGAACCAGTATCGGCGCGCCCAGCATTGACAGATTGGAGACCTGTGGCATCAAGGCCCGCATCGGATGCGACATCTCCTTTGACTTGGTGGATTGCGCGATGATCGCCTCGAGCCGAGCCTTGGGATCCTCGATGTCGGTTGCAATCGAGCAGATCATGCCGAACACCTGATTGTTGGCATCGGTATTGCCCTCTTCGCGCAACGAGATCGGTACCGCGGCCGTCATCGATTTCGCCGGCAGCGCGCCGCGCTCCAGGAGATAGCGTCTGACCACGCCGCTCGAAATCGCCAGTACCACGTCATTGAGCTTGCCGCCGGCCTGCTTGGCCAGCGCCTTGGCACGGCTCAGCGGGATCGATACCCCGGCAAAGCTGCGCTCCGACGAAATCGATTTGTTCAGAATCGTCGACGGCGACACCATGCTGGCGATGCTGTCGCGCGATTTCGGATCGGAAATCTTGCCAACCACATCCGAGACGCTCTTGAGCATCGAGGGAATGCTGCCGGCAAACTTCACCGCGGATTCGATCTGGAACATCGCATTGTCGAACAGGATCGACCCGAGATCGCTCTTGCCGGTGCGCGGCAGATCGATGCCCTTGGCGGCCATCGAACTGCCGAACGGCTGACTCCAGAGCTGCTGATAGGAATCGATGAAATTGGCGGCGATGTCGCGCGGCTCCTGCGCGACCTTCGCCTTCGCCGCCGGCGGCTCGACTTTCCTTGGAACCGGCGTCACATCGTAGATCATGCTGGTGAGCGCGGCCCCCGCGCCGCCATCGATGCAGGCGTGATGCATCTTGGAATAAAGCCCGATCTCGTTGTCTTTCATGCCTTCGAAGACGTAGAACTCCCAAAGCGGGCGGGCGCGATTGAGAAGTTTGGCATGCATCCAGCCGACGATCCGCTCCAGGGTCGCGCGATCATGGGGAGCAGGCAGGCTGCCGCGGAAGATGTGACGGTCGATGTCGAACTGGTCGTCCTCGACCCAGGAAGGATGATCGATGTCGAGCGGCGCCTTTTCCAGGCGCGCTTTAAGGATCGGCGCGACGTGCAGCCGCGAGGCGATCATCGCCTTGAAGTCCTCGAAGAAGTCACCCTTGTAATCGTCGGGCAGACGGAAGATCGCCATGCTGCCGACATGCATCGGCATTTCCGGCGTTTCCAGATACAGAAACGACGCGTCCATCGAGGACAGCTTCCTGGCGTCACTCATATTTCCCTCCCGGCACAAATCACGCGGCGCCTTGGTGGCGCTTCTGGCGTTCCGACCGTCCTGGGGTTCAGGACATGGTCAGGATTGTGCAGTCTCCGGAGGCGCATATGCAATGGCAAACGGCCCCGATCGGTCAAATTGCTTAAATTCGCCCTCGGTCTGGGCCAGACGATCCGCCACCGCCCACAAAGCGGCGGCGTTGACGCCCAGTCCGACATGACTGGCGAGGTGGACCTCGATATTTTCAGCGGTATCGGAGGGGCGCAGCAGGCACGTTCGCCAGTTCACGATGCCGTCGGCGCGCGAATAGATCGACGTGGTCGGAACGGGCAGATCGCCCGAGATCGCCGCTCGAAGCTCCGGGTTGTCCTCGACCGCTTCGCCCGACAGCGCCTCGTAAAGCCGCGTGGCGTTGGTCGCTCGCACGTCGTTCGCGAACGGGCTTCCCAGCGTGACGACATACCGCACCATGTCCGGCGCCTGCAGCGCCAAATCGCGCGCATAGACGCCGCCGAGGCTCCACCCGACGATACTGACCTTGCGACCGGTAGCGCCGTAAATCTCGGCGAGCCGATCCCGCAGTGCGGCGCGCATGCGTGAAACGCCACCGACGTTGCGGCCCATTTTCCACGCGTAGGTGTCGTATCCGAGTTCCTTCAGATATCTCCGCATCGGCACCATCGACAAATCGCTGGCAAGAAAGCCCGGCAAGGTCAGGACCGGATGACCGTCGCCCTTCGGCGCGCGCATCAGCAGCGGCGAAAACAACAGGCTGGCGTTGAATTCGAATATCCCCCTCACCTCGGCCAGCAGCAGACCGAGCCCCGGTGGACGCAGCCGGCCCGCCCGCGGCGGTTCGCTTCGATCAATCGGCATCGCTATTTCTTGTCGCTGGCGCGCGCGCCGCCGAGGCCCGCCATGGTCACGAACATGTCCCCAAACCGCTCCGCGATCTTCGGATCGAACGTGAACCAGCTCTGCATCAGAGCTTCCGGCGAAACCTTTTCGATGTTGGCCAGCATCTGCTTCTGGAGGTTGTCCATCACTGCCGTCTGCATCGGCTGCACATCCGGGAGTCCGAAAAACTGCCGGGCTTCGAGAGGCGTGCAATCTATTTCAACGTTTACCTTCATGGCCGCTCCTGATCGCTACTTGACCGCCTGTCATAGTATCGTCACGAGAGGCTCCACGACGCAAGCCACCTGATCGGCTAGTCGGCTTCCTGCGCCTTCATTTAGCACATATCGTCAACCAAAACGCTCCACCGCAAAGGGCCTGGGATCGGCAAATGGCGTCTCCCCGGTCATCATCTCCGCCAGCAAACGGCCGGTGGCGGGGCCAAGCGTCAGGCCGTGGTGCTGGTGTCCGAAATCGAACCACAGCCCGGCATGCCGGGGTGCCTTGCCGATCACCGGCAGCATATCGGGCAAGCAGGGCCGCGCGCCCATCCAGGGTTTCGCGTCGATAGCGTCTCCCAGCGGAAACAGCGCGTGCGCCCGCGGCAGCGCCCGCCGCAGCTGGATCGGCGTCGGCGGCGCATCGCGGCGCGCAAATTCCACGCCGGTGGTCAGACGAATGCCGCGGTTCATCGGCGCCAGCAGATAGCCGCGATCCGAATCGAGAACGGGATGATTGAGCACGGCGTTGCCGCGCGGCGCCAGATGCAGATGGTAGCCGCGCTTGATGCTGAGCGGGATGGAATATCCGAGCGGACCAAACACCAGGTCGGACCACGGTCCCAGCGCTACCACGACTTCGCGCGCGACCGTCGCGCCATGGGGGCCGCTCACACGCCATCCACCGGCGCCCTGTTCGAGCGTTCGCGCATCGCCGACCAGAAAACGTCCGCCCTTGCGCTTGAGAAGCGCCGCATAGGCTTTGACCAATCCGCCGGGATCGGGGACGAATCCGGGTGCAGGAAAATGGATCGCGCCCGCGAACTCGCCGGTCAGATTGGGCTCGCGCGCCGCAATGGCCTTGCCATCGAGAACCTCGCCGTCGACCCCATATTGCTTCGCTCGCTCAAAATCGCTGACCGCTTTTGCAAGCGTTGCATCGGCGCTAAACAGCTTGATCCAGCCGGTCCGCCGCAACAGCTCCGGCACTCCCGCCTCCGCGATCAGCGCCTCATGCTCGATCAGGCTGCGCCGGATCAAGGGCAATTCGGCCATCGCGCTGTGCAACGCGCGATCCGGTGAGGACGCGAGGTAGTAGCGCACGAGCCACGGCAGAAAGGTCGGCAAATCGGCGAAGCTGTAGCGCACCTGCGGCGCGCTGTTCATCGCGTATTGAAGGATCTGCCTGAAATCCCGTGGAAACATGTAAGGAAATACCGACGCGCATTCGATCAGGCCGCCATTTCCAAAACTGGTCTCCTCGCCCGCGAGTTCATGCCTGTCGACCAGGATGACATCCCGCCCCCGCTGCTGCAGGTGCAAGGCGGCGCTGACGCCGACCATGCCTGCCCCCAATACGAGGACATCGGCTTTGAGTTCCGCCATCCGGCGCTCCCGTTGAACGTTACATGCTTGCGCGCGCTGCCTAGCCGCGTAGCAGTAAAGCTGGTTAATGCGCCATCGCCCCGCAAACCGCCTAGGCTTTCAGGAAATCGCGCTTGCGCGGCGGCCAAACTCTGGCAACATGGATCGGCCATAGCTGTCAATATTCCCTGTATAGAACAGCACACCATAGTGGAGAACGTGAACAAATGTCGGTACGTCAATCCTTGCTTACAGCGACCACGGTCTCGATCGTCGCTTTTGCGATGTCGCCGGCATCGGCCCAGACCCTGCGCTACGCCAACCAGGGCGACCTCAAATCGCTCGACCCCTATACGCTCAACGAAACCACCACCCATGCGCATCTCGGGCAGGTTTTTGAGGGCCTGACGACACGGGACAAAGACCTCAAAATTATCCCGGCGCTCGCCGAAAGCTGGGAAACGCCGGAGCCGACCCGCTGGCGCTTCCACCTGCGCAAGAACGTCAAATTCCAGAACGGCGATCCCTTCACCGCCGACGACGTGGTTTTCTCGGCAGACCGCGTTCGCGCCAAAGGCTCCAACCTGCAAACCCGTATTGCCGTCGATACCAAGGTCGTCAAGATCGACGACTACACCGTTGATTTCGTCCTGACCTCGCCAAATCCTATTCTGCATTCGCAATGGGATACCTGGTACATCATGGACAAGAAATGGGCCGAGGCGAACAACGCGGTGGCCCCGACGCCGGCCGCAGCAACCTCGCCGAGTTTTGCCTCGCTCAACGCCAACGGTACCGGCCCCTTCACGATCGAAAGCCATCAGCCCGGCGTGAAAACCGTGTTCAAGGCAAACCCGAACTGGTGGCGCAAGCCCGAACACAATCTCAAGGAAATCATTTTCACGCCGATCGGTTCCGACGCCACGCGCGTTGCGGCTTTGCTTTCGGGCGAAGTCGACATTATCGAGCCGGTTCCGATTCAGGATATTTCGCGCGTCGATTCCAGTCCGAACGCCCAGGTGCTGAAGGGACCGGAACTGCGCACCATCTTTATCGGCATGGACCAGGTTCGCGACGAATTGCTGTATTCGAACGTCAAGGGCAAGAACCCCTTCAAGGATATCCGCGTCCGCGAGGCTTTCTACAAAGCGATCGATATCGAACTGATCAAGACCCGCGTGATGCGCGGGCTTGCGACGCCGTCGGCGCTGATGGTCGCGCCGCAACTCTTCCCGCTTTCCAAGGACTTTACGCGGCCGAAATCCGATCCGGATGGCGCCAAGAAGCTCTTGACCGAGGCGGGTTACCCTGACGGGTTCGAAGTCACGATGGATTGTCCCAACGACCGCTATGTCAATGATGCGGCGATCTGCCAGGCGGTGGTCGGCATGCTGGCGCGTATCGGGGTCAAGATTAACCTGCTGGCGCAACCGAAGGCGCAGTATTTCGCCAAGGTACTGAAGCCCGGTGGTTTCCAGACATCTTTCTACATGCTGGGCTGGACTCCCGGCACCTCCGACTCCCACAACGTTCTCTATGACATCATGGGCTGCCGCGACGATCCGAAATCCGCGCGCGGCGAGGCCAATCTCGGCGGTTACTGCAACAAGAAGATGGATGAAATTACCGACAAGGTGCTGCAGGAGACCGACACCACCAAACGCGACTTGCTGATCAAGGAAGCGTTCGAAATCGCGGCAAAGGATTTCGGATATATCCCGTTGCATCAGCAGGCCCTGGCGTGGGGCGTGTCGAAAAAATTGAAGGTTTCGCAGCGTGCCGACAATTCGGTTCTGCCCTACTGGATGACCAAACAGGACGAGTAGGCAGTTTGGATAGTCAGAGTCCCGGCGGCTTTACGCTTCCGGGACTTTTCATTTTCGGTTGACACCAACGTCTGCCACATCAGAAGAACAGTGAAAGGATCACATGCTCGCTTTCACTCTTCGCCGGGCTATACAGTCCATCGGCGTCATGATCGCGGTCGGAATCATCTCGTTTTCGATGTTCCGGTTCGCCGGCGATCCGGTCAACCAGATCGTCTCGCTGGACACGCCGGCCGCGGAGCGCGCCCAGGTCCGCAAATCTCTCGGTCTTGACGATCCTGTCCCGCTGCAGTTCGCGCGATATTTCGGCAACGCGGCGCAATTCAAATTCGGAGTCTCGTACCAGTTTCGCCAGCCGGTCGCGAATCTGCTGATGGAACGAATGCCGGCAACGCTGGAGCTTGCCACCTGCGCGACAATTCTGGCCATGGTGTTCGGCATCCTGATGGGGGTCTATTCGGCGCTAAGGCGCGACACGTTTCTTGCCAAGATATTGCAGGCGGTGTCGCTGATCGGCATCTCGCTGCCGACCTTTCTGATCGGCATCCTCCTGATCTACCTGTTCGCGGTGGTGCTGGGCTGGCTGCCGTCGTTCGGCCGCGGCGATGTGGTGCGGATCGGCTGGTGGACCACCGGCCTGCTCACGGTCTCCGGCCTCAAGGCCCTGATCATGCCCTCGATCACGCTCGGCCTGTTCCAGATGACATTGATCATGCGGCTGGTGCGGGCGGAGATGCTTGAGGTCCTCCGAACGGACTACATTCGCTTTGCGCGGGCGCGCGGATTGACCACACGCGCCATCCATTTCGGTCACGCGCTCAAGAATACCCTGGTTCCCGTTGTCACCGTCGCCGGGCTGCAATTTGGCACGGTTATTGCGTTTGCGATTATCACAGAAACCGTGTTCCAGTGGCCGGGCATGGGATTGCTGTTCCTGCAGGCGGTACAAAACGTGGATATTCCGATCATGGCGGCCTACCTGCTGATGGTGTCGCTGATCTTCGTCACCATCAATCTCGTGGTCGATATTCTCTATACGGTGGTCGATCCGCGCCTGCGCTCGACCATCAGCCGCCCAAGCTGAACGCGAGACCTTCATGAGCGAAGTTGCCCTCCCACACAAAGCCGATCCGAGCGCGCCGCCTGCGCACTCGGTGCCGGGAGGCTGGTTCAAGCGCGCCATCGAAAGCGATCTGCTCTACTCGTTTCGTCGCTCCCGGCTCACCATGGTTGCGGCCACCATAACCGTGCTGTTTTTTCTGCTCGCGATCTTCGCCTCGGTTCTTGCGGTGCAGAATCCATTCGATCCGGCGCAGCTTCAATTGATGAACTCGCGGATCTCCCCGCTGTGGACCGCAGACGGTCAAAGCCCGTTCCTGCTCGGCACCGACGAGCAGGGCCGCGACGTGTTTTCCGCCATTCTCTATGGCTTGCGTATTTCTCTTGCCGTCGGCGTTCTCGGCGTATTGCTCTCAGGCACGCTCGGCATCGCTCTTGGACTTGTCGCCGGTTATGTCGGCGGCGCCGTCGACGGGTTGATCATGCGTATCGCCGATGTGCAGCTTACCTTCCCTGCTATCCTGATCGCGCTGCTCATCAACGGCGTCGTCAAGTCGGTGTTCGGCAATCGCCTCGACGCCATGAGTACGCTGGCGGTGCTGGTGTTTGCGATCGGATTGAGTTTTTGGGTGCAATTCGCGCGCACCGTACGCAGTTCGGTGATGGTCGAGAAGAACAAGGACTACGTGGCCGCGGCGCAGTTGATCGGTCTGCCCGCCCCCGTGATCATGCTGCGCCACGTGCTGCCCAATGCGATGGGGCCGATCCTGGTGATCGCCACCATCAACCTCGCGCTCGCGATCATCACCGAAGCGACGTTGTCGTTTCTTGGAGCCGGCATGCCCGACACCATGCCCTCGCTCGGCACGCTGATCCGGATCGGTAACAATTATCTGTTTGCCGGCGAATGGTGGATCGTCGCCTTCCCGGGCTTCGCCCTCGCGGCGTTGATCCTCTCCATCAACCTGCTCGGCGACTGGCTGCGCGACGCGCTCAATCCGAAACTCCGATGAGAAGCGCCGCAATTTGCAGGTCTCGAACCGCATGACCGTACCTATTCTATCAGTGCGGAATCTGCAGGTGGAATTCGCCACCCGTCGCAGCACGCTCCGCGCCATCGACGGAATTTCCTTTGATATCGCCAAGGGAGAAGTGCTGGGCGTGGTCGGAGAATCCGGCGCCGGAAAATCCGTCACTGGTCTTGCCGTGATCGGCCTGATCGATCCGCCGGGCCGCATCACCGGTGGCGAGATTTATCTGTCGGGCATGCGGATCGACAATCTGCGGCCGGACGAGATGCGCAGGGTCCGGGGAAAACGGATCGGGATGATTTTCCAGGATCCGCTCACCAGCCTCAATCCGCTGTACCGGATTGGCGATCAGCTGGTCGAGACCATCAGAACCCACACCAATCTCTCGGAGCAGGCCGCGCGCAAGCGCGCCGTTGACCTGTTGGCCGAGGTCGGCATTCCCGCCCCTGAAAAACGCGTCGACGCCTATCCGCATGAGTTCTCCGGCGGCATGCGCCAGCGCGTCGTGATCGCGCTTGCGATTTGCGCCGAACCGGAATTGATCATCGCCGACGAGCCCACCACAGCGCTCGACGTCTCGGTGCAGGCACAGATTATCTCGTTGATCAAACGGCTGGGGCGCGACCACGGCACTGCGGTGATGCTTGTGACCCACGACATGGGCGTTATCGCCGAGACATCCGATCGCGTCGCGGTGATGTATTCCGGCCGTATCGCCGAAATCGGCCCGGTACAGGACGTCGTGCGAAACCCGCTGCATCCCTATGCCAAGGGCTTGATGGGCGCGATCCCGACGCTCGCAGGCGACGCCACGCGCCTGGTCCAGATCCCCGGTTCGATGCCGCGGCTCTCGGCAATTCCGCCGGGCTGCTCGTTCAACCCGCGCTGCGCATTCGCGTTTGACCGCTGCCGGGTCGAGCGGCCGGAGCCGATCCGGCATGGCACCCAAGCCGTGGCCTGCCATCTCTATGACGCCGCCGCGAAGGAAACCGCGGCATGACCGCCCCACCCTTTGTCGACGTCAGAAAGCTGCGTCGCGTGTTCGACGTCTCGAAGCCGTGGCTGAACCGGGTGCTTGAAGGCGGTCATCTGGAGTTCCTGAAAGCGGTCGACGGTGTCACCTTCGACATCGCCAAGGGCGAGACTTTTGCCCTCGTCGGGGAATCCGGTTCCGGCAAGACCACCGTCGCCCGAATGGTGGTCGGGCTGCTGCCGCCGAGTTCGGGCGAAGTGATCATCGACGGTGTATCGATGAGCGACCCCCGGCAGTTGCAGGCTCGCCAGCATTTGCGCCGCCGCATTCAGATGATTTTCCAGGACCCTTATGCGAGCCTCAACCCGCGCTTTCGGGTCGATGCCATCGTCGCCGAGCCGATCCGCGCTTTCGATCTGCTGCAAGGCGAGCGCAATATTCAGGCGCGGGTCGGCGAACTGTTGAACCTGGTCGGCCTGCACGCCGATGACGGCTGGAAATATCCGCATGAATTTTCCGGCGGGCAGCGGCAGAGGATCGCAATCGCCCGCGTCCTGGCGTCCGAAGCCGAATTCATCGTCTGCGACGAGCCGACTTCCGCGCTCGATGTTTCGGTGCAGGCACAGATCCTCAATCTGATGCGCGACCTGCAGGACAAGTTCGGCCTCACCTATCTCTTCATCAGCCACAACCTCGCCGTGGTCCGGCATATGGCAAGCCGCATCGGTGTGATGTATCTCGGCCGCATCGTCGAGATCGCGGAGGGCCGTGAACTGTTCAAGAACCCGCGAATGCCCTACACCAAAATGCTGCTGGGCGCGGTGCCGGATCTGGCGATGTCCGGCCGCCAGCGGATCCCGGTCAAAGGCGAAATCCCCAATCCGATCGATCCGCCGCCCGGCTGCGCCTTCAACCCGCGCTGCCCGCTGGCGTTCGACCTGTGCCGCAGACAGGCGCCCGCGCTGATCGACAGCGTCGCCTGCCACGCCGTGAACAGTCCCGTCCCCGTGCCCGCATGATCACAAGGATGCGAGCAAGGCGCCTCCGTGGCCCCGTTGGCAGCCAGCCTGGGCTGTGGTCAAGTGCGCCCGCCTTGCAACGCCAGCGCGAAGATGAACCCCGATGAGCAACATCAATCCCGATCCGTTCACGACCAGGCCAGAAATCGACGGCACCTTCGGCGTCGTCACGTCCACCCACTGGATCGCCACCGCGGTCGGGATGGCCACCCTGGAGAAGGGCGGCAATGCCTTCGACGCCGGTGTCGCCACGGCGTTTACGCTGCAGGTCGTCGAACCGCATTTGAACGGTCCCGGCGGGGACGTGCCGATCATCGTTCACGATATCAACCGCGGCCGCACCGAGGTGATTTGCGGCCAGGGCCCCGCCCCGGCAGGTGCCACCATCGCGCACTACCGCAGCGAGGGCCTGGAGATGGTGCCCGGCACGGGGCTGCTGGCGGCCTGCGTTCCCGGCACGTTCGAATCCTGGATGCTGCTGCTGCGCGACTACGGCACGCTGCGGCTGCGCGACGTGCTCGAGCCGGCCATCGCCTATGCCCGGGACGGTTATCCGCTGGTGGAGCGCGCATCCGCCACGATCGCCACCGTCGAGCAGATGTTCCGCAAGCACTGGACCACGTCGGCGGCGGTCTATCTGCCGAACAATGAAGTGCCGAAACCCGGCACGCTCTTCACCAACAAGACGCTTTCGGAAACCTATGCCCGCATCCTGAAGGAAGCCGAAAGCGCCGGCGCCGACCGCGTCGCGCAGATCGAGCGCGCGCGCAAGGCCTGGTCGCATGGCTTCGTGGCCGAAGCGATCGACCAATTCTGCCGCACGCAGGACATCATGGACGTCAGCGGCTCGCCGCATCGCGGCGTGTTGCGCGCCGACGACATGGCGCGCTGGCAGCCATCAGTCGAAGCGCCGCTGACGTACGACTATGGCCGCTACACCGTCTGCAAGCCCGGGGTCTGGAGCCAGGGCCCCGTGATGCTGCAGCAGCTGGCGCTGCTGAAGGGATTCGAACTCGATGGCCTGGATCCCGCGGGACCGGAGTTCATTCATCTCCAAGTCGAGTGCGCCAAGCTCGCCTTCGCCGACCGCGAGAAATTCTACGGCGATCCGAATTTCAACGAGATCCCGATCACAACGCTGTTGTCCGATGCCTACAATGATGAACGCCGCAAGCTGATCTCGGACAAAGCCTCGCTCGATTTCGTACCGGGCTCGGTGGAAGGGTTTGGCTCGGTCGTAAAACTGCGCCGTCAGGAAGGAAACCGCGAGGCGGTCGGTGCCATGGGCGCCGGCGAGCCGACCGTCGGCCGCTTCGGCGAGGTGCGCGGCGACACCGTGCATTTCGACATCATCGATTCCGCCGGCAACATGATCTCGGCGACCCCGTCCGGCGGCTGGCTGCAGTCATCGCCGGTGATACCGGAACTCGGCTTCTGCCTCGGCAGCCGCGCGCAGATGTTCTGGCTCGAGGAAAATCACCCGGCAGCCCTGGCGCCGGGCAAGCGCCCGCGCACCACGCTCAGTCCAACCATGGCGCTGCGCGACGGCGAGCCATACCTGGCATGGGGCTCGCCCGGCGGCGATCAGCAGGATCAATGGACCACACAATTCTTTCTGCGGCACGTTCATGCCAAAATGAACCTGCAGGAAGCGATCGACGCCCCGGCCTGGCATTCGGAGCATTTCCCAATCTCGTTCTGGCCGCGCACCGCGCGGCCCGGGGTGCTCGTGGTCGAGAACCGCGTGCCGAGGGCGACCGTCGATACCCTGAAGAGCCGCGGGCATATCGTGGAGACCGGTCCCGACTGGTCGGAAGGCCGCCTCACCGCCGCCTCGAAGGTCGGCCGCCGCCGCCGTGCTGCCGCCAATCCCCGCGGCATGCAGGGCTACGCGGCCGGACGATAAAGAGCTGAGATGACCTGGTCGATCATCGCCCGCGACGACATGACCGGCCAGTTCGGTATAGCGGTAGCGACACGTTTCTTCGCGGTGGGCGCACGCGTGCCGCATATCGCCGCCGGCCTCGGCGGCATCGCGACGCAGGCGCTGGTCAATCCGTATTACGGCATCGACGGTTTGAAGCTGTTGCGCGAAGGCCGCAGCCCCCGCGACATCGTCGAGACGCTGATTGCAGCGGATAGCGGCCACGAAAGCCGGCAGCTGCACATCCTGGACGCCAGCGGCCGCGTCGCCGCCCATACCGGGCACGATTGCGTCGACTGGTGCGGCCATGTCGAGGGCAATGGTTTCTCGATTGCCGGCAACATGCTGGCGGGCGCAAGCGTGCTGGACGACACCGCGCAGGCGTACATCACCAACAAAAGGCTGCCATTCGCGCAGCGCCTGATCGCGGCGATGCGATCGGGCGAAGCCGCGGGCGGCGACAAGCGCGGCAGGCAATCGGCAGCGCTTGTGATTTACGGCGACGAGGAATGGTCGGCGCTCGATCTGCGCGTCGACGATCACACCGATCCGCTTGCCGAACTCGAACGCCTTGAACAGATCAGCCGCGAGCGCTGGGTGCATTTCCGAAAGTATCTGCCGACCCGCCAAAATCCCGCAGGAATCACCGACCGCGAGACTATCGACGCCGGGATCGAAGCCGATATTGCGGATCAGAAATGACGGCTATCCCGCTGATCGAAATCGAAGGCTTGCGGGTGATCTTCCATGGCGACGACGGCCGCACCACCCATGCGGTCGACCGTGTCGACCTCAGCGTGGCCAATGGCGCGACGCTCGGCCTGGTCGGCGAATCCGGCTGCGGCAAGAGCGTGACCTCGCTGGCCATCATGGGCCTGCTGTCGAAGCAAAGCGCCGAAGTCACCGGCTCGGTCCGTTTCGACGGTTTTGACTTGCTCGAGGTGCCCGACCAGACCCTGCGCGATCTGCGCGGCAACCGCCTGGCGATGATTTTTCAAGAGCCGATGACGTCGCTCAATCCGAGCTTCACCATCGGCGAGCAGATCATCGAGACCGTCCTGCGCCATCGCGGCGGTTCCCGTGGCAAGGCGCGCGAGCGTGCGATCGAATTATTGCGGCACGTCCACATCTCCTCCCCGGAGCGGCGGATCGACGAATATCCGCACAAGCTCTCGGGCGGAATGCGCCAGCGCGTCATGATCGCGATGGCGCTGGCCTGCGATCCGATGCTGCTGATCGCAGACGAACCAACCACAGCACTCGACGTCACCCTGCAGGCGCAAATCCTCGAGCTGATGCGCGAGCTGAAGGCGGCAAGCGGCGCTGCGATCATCCTGATCACCCACGACCTCGGCGTGGTCGCCGAGGTCTGCGACGAGGTCGCTGTGATGTACGCCGGCGAAATCGTCGAGCGCGCCACCGTCGATGAATTGTTCGCGAGCCCGCAGCATCCCTATACCGTCGGACTGCTGGGCTCGATCCCGCGGCTCGACCGGCGCACTTCACATCTTGCCACCATCGAGGGCATGGTGCCGAACATGACGAAGCTGCCGACCGGCTGCCGCTTCGCCGCACGGTGTCCTTTCGTCAGCGATATCTGCATCACAGCGCCGCCGCCGATGATCAGTTTAAGTCCCGGCCACTGGACACGCTGCATCAGGGCGCCGCTGGAAAGGCTGGTGTCATGATGCTGATGCACTCTGACTTCGTTGCCCGGGAGTTGAGAAATTGACCGCCCTGCTTGAGGTCAAGAATCTCGTCAAACATTTCGTCGCCGACCGTTCGGTGTTCGGACGGCCGACCGCGTTCATCAAGGCGGTCGACGGGGTCAGCTTCAGCGTCGATGCCGGCAAGACCCTGGCGCTGGTCGGCGAATCCGGTTGCGGCAAATCCACCGTGAGCCGGCTGGTGCTGCGGCTGATCGAGCCGGATTCGGGCCAGATCCGCTTCGAGGGCCGCGACCTGCTCGCGCTGGATGCGAACCAATTGCGCGCGTTCCGCCGCGATGCCCAGATCATCTTTCAGGACCCCTATGCGTCGCTTAATCCGCGCATGACGGTCAGCCAGATCCTGACCGAACCGCTGGCGCTGCATGATCTCGTGCCGCCCTCGGGCCGTCGCCAGCGCGTCGAGGAATTGTTGCGCCTGGTCGGACTGGAGCCGCGCTTCGCGCGCCGCTATGCCCACGAATTTTCCGGCGGCCAGCGCCAGCGCATCGCCATCGCGCGGGCACTGGCGGTCGAACCCAAACTGGTCATCTGCGACGAGCCGGTATCGGCGCTGGACGTGTCGATCCGCTCGCAAATCCTGAACCTGCTGCGCGACCTGCAGGACCGGCTTGGCCTCGCCTACATTTTCGTTTCGCACGACCTTGCGGTCGTAAAGCACATCGCCGACCGTGTCGCCGTGATGAATCTCGGCGGGATCGTCGAGACCGCGGATACCCAGGCGCTGTTTGCCTCGCCGCGTCACCCCTACAGCCGGGCGCTGCTATCCGCGATTCCGGTGCCTAGACCGCGGGCGAAGCGCAGCCGCATTCTGTTGCAGGGAGAGATGCCGAGCGCGCTCAATCCGCCGGCGGGCTGCCGCTTTCATACCCGCTGCCCCTATGTGATCGAGCGCTGCCGCGTCGAGCCGCCGCCATTGCTCGCGGATAGCGCAGGTCACGCAACCGCGTGTCATCGCACGGCGGAACTGCCGCCGCCGGACACGATCGTCCCGGCCGACGGGGCATTTTCCCCGGCGCTGGAACGGTTGGTGGCGGCCTTCAGCAATCCGGCGGAAGGCGCCGGCCCCTCCGGGGTTGATATAGTCGAGCCGATGCCTGCGGCCGGCGTTTGAAGATGGAGAACGGTCCAATGAAAATCTTGCGTTTGGCGGCCACGACGGCGGCGCTGTTGCTGTCGCTTGGAGCAGGCGTCCACGCCCAGACCACACTGCGCATCGGCCTTGCCGAAGATCCGGACATTCTCGATCCGACGCTCGGGCGTACCTATGTCGGCCGCATCGTATTCGCGTCATTTTGCGACAAGCTGTTCGACATCGACGAAAAACTCAACATCGTGCCACAGCTCGCGCTGTCCCACGAGACCTCCGACGACGGCAAGGAGGTCTTCATCAAGCTTCGGCCGGGCGTGAAATTCCACGATGGCGAGCCGTTCGACGCCGAGGCTGCAAAATTTTCGCTCGACCGCCACGTCACGCTGTCGGCGTCCTTCCGCAAGCCGGAGCTGGCCCAGCTCGACCATGTCGATGTCGTCGATCCCCTGACCATCAAGCTGGTCTTGAAGACGCCGTTCTCGCCGCTGATCGCGCAGCTCACCGATCGCGCCGGCATGATGGTTTCCCCCAAGGCGGTAAAGGAAGCAGGCGACAAGTTCGGATTGAAGCCGGTTTGCGCCGGGCCTTACAAATTCGTCGAGCGGGTCCAGCAGGACCGCATCGTATTCGAGAAATTCGCCGACTATTGGAACAGGGACAATATCCATATCGACCGTATCGTGTATCTGCCGCTGGTCGACGCAACGGTGCGGCTGGCCAATCTGAAATCCGGCGGCCTCGATCTGATCGAACGGCTGCTGGCGACCGACATCAAGGATGTTCAGGCGGACACGAGACTTAAACTGTCGAGCGCAATCGAGCTCGGTTATCAGGGCGTGACGCTGAACATCGGCAAGGACAAGGCCAAGGGGCCGCTCAGCCAGTCCGCCAAGGTGCGCCAGGCGCTCGACCTGTCGATCGACCGCGAGGCCATCAACCAGGTGGTGTTCAACGGCGAGTTCAAGCCCGGCAATCAATGGGTCAATCCCGATCATCCCTATTACCAGAAGGCCTTCCCGGTGCGCGGCCGCGACGCCGCCAAGGCCAAGGCGCTATTGAAGGAAGCCGGCGTCACCGCGCCGGTGAGTGTCGATTTCATGGTGCCGAAGGGCGCGGAAACCGAAGCGGTCGCGCAGGTGATCCAGTCGATGGCGGCGGAAACCGGTTTCGACATGAAGATCAGGGTTACCGAGTTCGCGACATCACTGAAGCAGGCTGAAGCCGGGGAATATCAGGCCTACATGCTGGCCTGGAGCGGACGCATCGACCCGGACGGTAATTCCTACATCTTCCTGAAAACCAATGCGCCGCAGAACTACAGCGCATGGTCCAATCCGGACGCCGACAAGGCGCTCGATGACGCCCGCCTTGTCACCGATCAGGCGCAACGCAAGGCGATCTACGAAAAACTGACGAAGTTCGCGCTCGACGAGGAGCCGCTGCTGTACATCTATCACCGCAGGATCCTGATCGCGCATACCACGAAGCTCGAGGGCTACAAGCAGATGCCGGACGGACTGGTGCGCGTGGTCGGGTTGAAGCTGAAGTGAGGGCGGTGAACCAAGGCGCTTCCTCGTGTTTCTTGGCGTTTCCACGAGTCGTCCCTGCGAACGCAGGGACCCCAAGCGTGAGCGCAATTGCGCTCATCGCGGCGGCGCGGACTCTCGTTTCGGCACTGGAGCGGAGGCCTTTTTTCACTTTTGAGGCCAGGGGTGATGGGTCCCTGCGTTCGCAGGGACGACCCGCTGAGAGCTTGTGCGAAGCCCCGGCCCTCTCCCCACAAGCGGGGCGAGGGAGAAGAGAGCCATGCTGAGCTTCCTCGCCAAGCGGCTGGTTCAGCTGATCCCGACGCTGTTCTTCGTGTCGATCCTGATTTTCTCGCTGCAGCAATTGCTGCCGGGCGATCCGGCGCTGGTGATGGCCGGCGAAGAGCGCGATCCCAACGTCATCGCGCAGATCCGCCAGCAATACCGGCTCGATCAGCCGATCCCGGTGCAATACATCTACTGGGTCAAGGGCGTGCTGTCCGGCGACTTCGGCGAGTCGCTCCGCATCAAGGTGCCGGTTCGCGAACTGATCGCGCAGAAGCTGCCGGTAACGATGCAACTGGCGTCGATGGCGATCCTGATCGCCCTCCTGATCGGTATTCCCGCAGGCATCGTGTCGGCGGTGAAGAAGGGCACGGTTTGGGACTATGGCGCCAACCTGTTCGCGCTGTGGGGCATCTCGACGCCGAATTTCTGGCTCGGGATCATGCTGATCTTCCTGTTTTCGATCGAGCTCGGATGGCTGCCGGCGTCGGGTTACCTCTCCCTCGCCGAAAACTGGCGCGCCAGCCTTGCATCCACCATCATGCCCGCCTTCGTGCTGGGCAACGCGATCGCGGCGATCCTGATGCGACATACCCGCAGCGCCATGCTGCAGGTGCTCGAAAGCGATTATGTCCGCACCGCCCGCGCCAAGGGTCTGTCCGAACGCTCGGTCATCCTCAAGCATGCCATGCGCAACGCGCTGACGCCGGTCATCACGCTCGGCGCGCTCGAACTCGGCGAGCTGCTGTCGGGGGCGGTGCTGACCGAGCAGATCTTTTCGATTCCAGGCTTCGGCAAGCTGATCGTCGACGCGGTGTTCAATCGCGATTACGCCGTGGTGCAGGGCGTCGTTCTGGTGACGGCGACCATCTACATCGCGCTGAACCTGATCGCCGATATCGCCTATATCCTGGTCAATCCACGGCTGAGGGCTTGAGCAGCATGACCGACGCCACGCTCGGCACAACACCTGTCGCCAGCTCCGACGAATTGGAAAGTCCGGCGCGGCGCGCGCTGCGGCGGTTGTTTCGGCACAAGGGCGCGGTCGTCGGACTTATCGTGATCGCGACATTCACCGTGCTCGCGGTGTTTGCACCCTTGATCGTGCCTTATGATCCGATTGCGACCAGCTGGACGGCGGTGCGCAAGCCGCCCTCGGCGCTGCACTGGTTCGGTACCGACGACCTCGGGCGTGATATCTTCGCCCGCGTGATCTATGGCGCCCGCGCCTCGCTGACGGCTGGCGCGATCTCGGTCGGAATCGCGCTCGGGATCGGCGTGCCGTTCGGGCTGTTGTCGGGTTATCGCGGCGGCTTCATCGACGCGCTGATCAGCCGCATCACGGACGCCATGCTGGCCTGCCCGTTCCTGATCCTCGCCATTGCACTGGCTGCGTTTCTCGGACCAAGCCTCGGCAACGCCATGATCGCCATCGGTGTCTCCAGGATGCCGGTATTCGTGCGGCTAACCCGCGGCCAGGTGATGAGCGTCAAGGTCGAAGACTATGTCGAGGCCGCGCGCGCCATGGGCAATCCGCGTTGGCGGATCGCGCTGTTTCATATTTTGCCGAACATCATGCCGGCGCTCCTGGTCCAGGCGACGCTCTCGATCGCGGCAGCGATCATCGCCGAGGCGGCGCTGTCGTTCCTCGGCCTCGGCCAGCAGCCGCCGGCCCCATCCTGGGGCAGCATGCTGAATGCGGCGCAACGCTTCCTGACCAACGCGCCGTGGATGGCGCTGTGGCCGGGCTTTGCGATTTTCCTGGTGGTGCTGTCGTTCAATCTGGTCGGCGACGGCCTGCGCGACGCGCTCGATCCGCGCGAACGCTGATGGCCCCTCAGTCCTCATGGTGAGGAGGCGCTCTTGCGCCGTCTCGAACCATGAGAAACAAGCATAGCTCCATCCCTCGAGACGCGGCGAAGACGCCGCTCCTCAGGATGAGGAAAGATGAGGTTCATCTCAATCGAAAACTGCTCAGATCACCGTTTCCCGCATCACGCGGCGGCAATCCATCTCGTATTCGAGATCGATCACCGGCGGGCGCGCAAAATGCCAGGTCAGGCCCGAACGCGTGGCGCCGCGGCGGACCAGTTCATCTGATATCACCGGATGGAAGTCGTGAACTGAATAGGCTTGCACCCCCGTGGTGTCCTTCCAGCCTAAACCGAACGCGCCGAGACGCTCCTCCATCGATCCCACGGTGAACCGGACTTTTTCTCTCACGCCGTCCGCAGTAAGGTCGCGGTAGCGCACGATACGCTCGGGATAGCTGCCGCTGCCGTCGCTCAATTCGGCGCCGCCAGCGATCACGAAGGTCGGCGTCGCGCCTGTTCCCTGGCTCGGGCGCGTGAACGAGAACGCATAAAATGACGGCTCGGCCGGCGGGTCGATCTCCGGGCAGACGTTGCTGCGCGCCACCGGATTGATGGACCCGTCGAACAGGCCCCATTCCGCGAGCGTCTTGACGTAATGCTGGTTGAAGGTTCGAAATCCGTCCTCGGTAAACGCGGCCGGCGAGCGCAGCTCGCAGGCGCAAAACGACGTCAGCGGCCGCCCCGAGCCTCGAATATATTCTGCAACCTGTGCAAACCCCTCGGCCAGTGGCAGCAAGCGGTCGAAGCGCACGCGTTCGATCTCGAAGCCGGAATCAGCTGCGGCACCACTCGAAAACTGAAACACGGCCGGGATGAACCGATAATTGCCGGCCGGAAAATCGCGCGTCATGTTTTGCGTCCCTTCCACTTTGATGCTTATTCCAGCTGCATACGGACGCCCTTGGCGCCGTTGAGCAGCCGTCTGAGATGAAAGCCAGCCAGTGCATCGTCCGCATGCAGCCCAACCAGTGCGGCGAAGGCCGGCATTGCAGCGGCATCTCCGGCTTCCAGCTTGGCGAAGGCTTCGGAATATTGCGTCGTCGTGGGTCCCTGGAACGCCGTTGCCGACAACGGTTCGTAAGCGCGAAGCGGCTCGCTGCGTCCGCGCAACATCAGGTCGCCGACCGGCCGCCCCCGAAACTTTTCCGTAGCATCGGCAACCGTAGCGCTGACGCAAATACGGGTGCCGAGAGACTTGTTGGCGGCCTCAAGCCGCGCCGCGGTATTGATGGTATCGCCATAGGCGGTGTAATCGAAGAAGCGGCTGCCGCCGAAATTGCCAACCCACGCCGGGCCGGCGTGAACGCCGATGCGGGTTGTGCCGAAATTCACGCCTTTGGACTTCCAGCGCTGGCGGAACGCCTCGGCCCAGACATCAAGATCATGCGCGCAGGCGATGGCGCGGGTGGCATAGTCCGGCTGGTCGCCGGGAGCGTTGAAGAGAATTTGAATGGCGTCGCCCATGACCTTCGCGACGGTGCCTTCGTGCGCGAAGACAACGTCGGTCATCCCGCCCACATATTCGTTGAGCAGCGCGCCAAACACGTCCGGCGGTGTCGTCTCCACCAGCGACGTGAAACTCGTGAGGTCGGTGAAGATGATCGCGACCTCGCGGCGATGCACCGTCATGCCGTCGGCTTCGCCCTCGCAAGCCAGCCTGCTAGCGATCTGCGGCGAAAAATACCGCGACAGCGAGGCGTAAGCGCGCTCGGCTTCGGCCTGGCGGCGGCGCGCCTCGCGCATCATCTCGACATGGCGGATGGTCTTGTCGATGGTCATTTCGAGATCGCCGAAATCGATCGGCTTGGTGAGGAAATCGAACGCGCCGCGGTTCATTGCGGTGCGGATGTTGCTCATGTCGCCGTAGGCGGAAACGATGATGGTCGATTTCTTGTCTTCGGCCTCCTGCAGTTTCTGCAGCAACGACAGGCCATCCATCCGCGGCATGTTGATGTCGGAGACCACCAGGTCGACATGTGGATGATCCTGGATCGATTGCAGCGCTTCGATCCCGTCGCGAGCGAATATAAACGCCACCTCGCCGTCGCGAATTTGCCTGCGGAATTTCTGCAGGACCAGAGCCTCGAGATCGGGCTCGTCATCGACGACGAGAATGGTTGCGGTCATGCGGCTTGCTCGAGCCGGGAATCGATTTCGTGGCGCAGCAGCGCGAAATCGATCGGTTTGGTCAAGAGCCCCACCGCGCCGCGCTCGATCGCCTTGCGGCGGGTTTCCGCATCGCCATAGGCGGTGATCATGATCACGGGAACGTCGGGCCGCTCGGCGCGCACCTTCGGCAGCATTTCGAGCCCGCTCATGCCGGGCATGTTGATGTCCGACAGGATCAAAATCAGCGAGGGATCTGCCACGTTGGCGGCGCGAACCAGCGCCGCCGCTGCCGACGGGGCGAACTCCATCGTGAAGCGCCCGGAGCGCAGGTCGCGCCTGAACTGCTGACGGAACAGGGCTTCGACATCGGGCTCGTCATCGACGACGAGGATGTAAACGCTCAATTTGTGGCTCCAGTCTGTGCTTGAGCCGCCGCTGTCCGCGGCAGCGTAATAATGAATTCGGTAAATGCGCCCGGCATGGTATCGACGTCGATCTTGCCGCCATGTTGTTTCACCACGATGTCGTGGCTCATCGACAGGCCAAGTCCGGTGCCCTCCCCCGCGGGCTTGGTGGTGAAGAACGGGTTGAACATTTTCTCCTTTACTTCCAACGGGATGCCGGTGCCGTTATCGCGGATCCGGATTTCGACCGTGTTGCCGAGGCTTTTGGTGGTGGCACTCAGCGTCGGTTCGAAGGTTTCGTCGCCGGCTTCCTTGCGCTTGGTGGCGGCGTAAAAGCCGTTTGAAATCAGATTGAGAAACACCCGGGTGATTTCCTGCGGGTACAGGTCGATCAGGCCGGCCTCGGGGTCGAGGTCGCGCCGCAGCGTGATATTGAAACCGGACCGTTCGGCGCGGGCGCCGTGATAGGCGAGATTGAGGCTCTCCTCGACGATCGCGTTGATATCGACAGGCCGGTGTTCGCCCGAGCCTTCGCGCGAATGCAGCAGCATGTTCTTGACGATGGAGTCGGCGCGCTTGCCGTGCTGCACCACTTTTTCGAGATTGCTCTTCAGCATGTGGGTGAGTTCGTCAATCTCCTCCCGCGTCTTGTCATCGAGCGCGGCGGGCTTGAGCACATCGTTCAGCTCGTCGATCAATTCCGCTGAGAGCGCGGAGAAATTGTTGACGAAGTTGAGCGGATTCTTGATTTCATGCGCGATGCCGGCCGTAAGCTGGCCGAGCGAGGCGAGCTTTTCGGTCTGCACCAGGCGGTCCTGCGCGGTGCGCAAGTCGTCGAGCGAGAGCGACAATTCCCGCGTTCGTTCCTGAACCTGTCCAAACAGCCGGGCGTTCTCGATGGCGATCACGGCCTGGTCGGCGAAGGTCTGCACCAGTTCGATCTGGCGCTGGCTGAAGGGTCCGGGCTCAGGCCTTCCCAGCAGCAGCACACCTTCGACCGCGCCGTCGCGCATCAAGGGCACGGCAAGCACTGCCCTGTAATCGCCGATCAAGGGAGCGTGACCAAAATTATACTCGGGGTCGAGTTGCACGTCCGGGACGTGGACAGGTTTGCCGTCCATGAAGACCCGGCCGGTGATCGTGTCGCGGCCGGGCCTGATCGGGTTAGCATGCATGAAATCGACAAAGGCCGGCGGGCAACCGGACTCCGCCTGCAAGCGCATGACCTCGCCATCGCGCAGCAAAATGATACCAAGCGATGCGCCGCACAGGGCTTGCGCGGATTCAGTCAGCGTCGTGAGCACGGATTTCAGGTCGAATGCCGAGCGGCTGATGACTTTCAACACATCGGCGGTCGCGGTCTGTTGCTGGAGGGATTCGGTCAAATCGTCGGTGCGTTCGCGCAATTCCCTGAGCAACCGGGTATTCTCGATGGCGATCACGGCTTGCTTGGCGAAGTTGGCGACCAGTTCGGTCTGCTTTTCGGTAAATGGCTTGACCTCCTGGCGGAAAATTGTGATGCCGCCGATCAGTTCGTTTTCCTTGAGCATCGGCACGATGACAAGTGTCCGGGCACCAGCAAGGTCGGATAGCGCGACAACGTTTGGATGGCCCTCGAGATACGGCGGTCGCTTCCGAATATCGTCGATATGAACAGCCTGATGGGTCCTTTCAATCGTGCCAAGGCCGCTCATCGGATGCGGTTGGATCAGCTTGTGCAGCTGTGTAGCCGCGTAGGCCGCCGGCACGTTGTACAGCGCAACCGTGCGGAAGCTGCCTTCGTCGTACAGGGTCATCGTACCAAAATTTGCGCCGCAGATGCGTGTAGCGTTTTCGAGCATCTTCTGGAAAACCGGATCCAGTTCGCCGGCCGAAGAGCTGATGATCTCGAGAACTTCCGACGTCGCGGTTTGCTGCTCGAGCGACTCCGTCAATTCGGCCGTGCGCAGTTCGACCTTCTTCTCCAAATCCGCATAGGATTCCTGTAAGCGAGAGCCCATATGGTTGAACTGGTTGGCAAGGCCTTCCAGTTCATCGCCGGTGCTGATCGAGATGCGCTGGGCGAAATCGCCGCCGCCGATCCGCTCGGCACCGGCGCGCAACGCCTGGATCGGGCCGACCATGCGCCGGGCCAGGAACATCCCCGCCAGCACCGCGAAGATCAACGCGGCCGCCAGCACGGTGGCGAGGCGCTGCAGCGCGGCGTAAAGCGACGCATAGGCTTCCTTGACCGGAAGCTCGACGAACATCATCCAGCCAAGCGGCGCGATCGGCGCGGATGCCGTCAGCACCTCCTGCCCTTGAATATTCGGCGAGCCCTGCAAGGAATCGGGGCCGGAATTCGTGGTCCCTGGCCGCGGCAGCGCCGGCGCCGGCGGTGGCGGCGTTGCCCGCGCCCCGGGTGCAGCCTGCGCCGCCAGCGCTGCCTGTTCTGCCTGCTCTGCCAACGCCGCCTGCACCTGCAGCAGCTTCGACATATCGGTGTTGCGCAGCACCAGGCTGATATCGGGATGCGCGATCAGGCGCCCCTGCGCGCCGACCACATAGGCATGACCGCCCTCGCCGACCTTGATCTGCGACACCAATTCCCAGATCAGCTTGAGGTTGACCTCGGCAATGCTGACGCCGGCGTCCTTGCGCGTGCCGGCGAGCGACAGCGTCATATACGGTTCGGACTCACGGCGGAAATAAACCGGCCCGTAATAGACCTTGTGGGCGACGGCTTCTTTGAACTTCGGGTCCTTGGAGAAATCGGCACCACTGTCCACCACATCCATGGCGAGGCGCGACACCCGCAGTCGCTCCTTGCCGGTGGAATCGAGCTGCGCCAGTTCGGTGATCGCCGGCACCTGTTTCAACAGCCGCAAGGCGTCAAACCGGCGATTTTCGAGCGAGCTCGCAGACCACGGCAACTGGGTGGTCCAGCCGAGCTGGCTTTCGATTTCCTTGATGAACTGGCCGATCTTGGCCGCCGCGGCCTCGGCCTGTTCGTGCTGGATCCGGATCAGGGCCGCCTTGTGCTCGCGGTAATAGAAAAAAACCTCGAAAATCCCGTTGGATAGCAGCGCGACGCCCACCACTGCGACGAACAGCGCGACATATTTGGTGAACAGCCGGCTGCGGATTTTCGTTCCGGATGGCGCCTCCACCGGCGCCGCAGCCGCAGCCGCAGGCGATGCCGCCAGCGTTCGGCCCTCGGGCGTGTCGGGGTGGAGGGAAATGGTCATCCCGCCCAATTTAGCAAGAACCTGCGCCGCTGTCTCACATGCCGCAGTGCGGGAGGATTATTCGATGACCTCGTCAGCGGTCGCGAGCAGCGTCGGCGGGATGTTCAGGCCGAGCGCCTTGGCAGCCTTAAGGTTGATGGTGAGTTCGAATTTCGTTGGTTGCTCGACCGGCAAATCGCCTGCTTTCGCCCCCCGGAAAATCCGGTCGATGAAGGCTGCGGAGCGGAAATAGAGGTCCGGATAGCTCACCCCGTAGGCGATCAATCCACCGACGTCGACGAACTCCTTGGACGGATAAATCGCCGCTATATGCTGCTTCGCCGCGAGGTCAACGATCAACTGTCGGTTTACTTGAATCAAGCCGTCAATTCCAACCAGCAGCGTGTCGACTCGGCCCGCACTTGCCTTTTCGAATGCGGAGAGGATGTCGTCCCTGGTTCTCACGTCGAGTAGAACGGCCTCAATGCCAAGGGCCTGCGCTGCCTTTTTGGTCTCTTCCCATTGCTGAGGGACGATGGGATTCCCCATGTTATGAAACAAGGCCGCGGTCGAGGCTCCCGGCCGCAATTCCCTGACAAGCTCGACGCGCTTGCCGGCCAGTTCAGTGACGAATGCACTGAGCCCGGTGACATTCCCGCCCGGCCGCGCAAGGCTTTCCACGATGCCCACACCGAGCGGCTCTCCAACCGCGGCCATCACAATCGGAATTGTTTCCGTGGCATTCTTTGCGGCGCGGGCGGCAGGCGTACCCCGTGTGACGATCAAGTCCACACCAAGCCGCACCAGTTCGTCCGCCAATGCAGGAAAACGTTCTGCAGCGCCGTCGGCTGACCGATACTCCAGAATATAATTCTGGTTTTCGATGTAGCCCAATTCGCGCAGCCCTCGCCGCAGCGCATCGAGATTCCTGATATTCAACGCTGGAGATACTGTCTCCAATATTCCGATACGACGATTTTTTGCAGGTTGCTGCCCGTGCGCCGAGCTTGTTGCGGCAACGACGGCGCCGCTGAAAAGCGTGATGAACTCGCGTCGCTTCATCGCGGCATCCTGCTTTGGACGCTCTGCAAGCGGGCGCCCGTCAGGGCAGGATATCATGGGAGACAGCGTCAAAGCGACAGCGACTATCAGCGCCGCCGTCGCTCAAGCTAGATCCGGCCGTCCCTCAGGTCGGTTTGAGGGCCTTTGAACCGAGATCGAAATCCTGGATCTCCTTGGTGCGTTCCGACTCGGCATTGGCCCTATGGTCGGTGGCTATCGCCACATAGACCGCCGGCAGCACGAACAGCGTGAACAGCGTGCCGATCGACATGCCGGAGACCACGACCAGACCGATCGAGAACCGGCTCGCCGCGCCCGCCCCCGAGGCGGTCAGCAGCGGGATCAGGCCGGTGACCATTGCAGCCGTCGTCATCAGGATCGGTCGTAGCCGGATCCGGGCCGACATCTCGATCGCCGAACGCTTGTCGAGGCCTTCGTTGAGCTGCAGTTCGTTGGCGAACTCAACCATCAGGATGCCGTGCTTGGTGATGAGGCCGACCAGGGTCAGCAACCCGACCTGGGTGTAGATGTTCATCGTCGCCATGCCGAAGAACAGCGGGATCAGCGCGCCGACAATCGCCATCGGAACGCTGATCATGATCACCAGCGGATCCCGCAGGCTTTCGAACTGCGCCGCCAGCACCAGGAAGATGATGACCAGCGCGAAGCCGAAGGTGATTGCGAGCTGGTTGCCTTCCTGCACGTACTGACGTGAGTCGGCGAGGTAATCGTGGCTGAAGCCGGCCGGCAGCTTCTTGGCCTCGCTCTCGAGGAAGTCCACCGCCTGGCCTACGGTTACGCCCGGCATCGGCACCGCCTGGAAGGTCGCGGCGTTCAGCTGGTTGTAGTGCGTCAGCGAATTCGGCGCGGTAGCAGTCTCGATCGACACGATGGTCGACAGCGGCACCAGTTGCCCGGTGTTGGTCGGAACGTAATAGCCGCCGAGCGCTTCAGGTGACAGCCGCTTGTCGCGCGGCACCTGCGGGATCACCTGATAGGAACGCCCCTCAAGATTGAAGCGGTTGACGTAATTGCCGCCAAGCAGTGTCGCCAGGGTACTGCCGACCTGCGCCATGTTGATGCCGAGGTCGCTCGCCTTCGAGCGGTCGATCCTGATTTTCACCGTCGGCTGATTGAAGTCGAGATCGCTGTCGGACACGATGAACAGCCCGCTCTTGCGCGCGGCATCCTTCAGCTTCACCATCTGCTCATAGACGGCCTGGAAGCTTGCGGTCGAATTGATCACCATCTGCACCGGCAGGCCGCCCGGCCCGCCCGGCAGCGGTGGCAGGTTGAACGCGAACGCATTGACGCCTTCGATCTTACTCAGCTCCGCCTGCACCAGCGGCTTCAGCTTGATCGAGGAGCGTTCGCGCTCGTCCCACGCCTTAAGCAACATGCCGGCGATGCCGTTCTGCGGGCCGTTGATGCCGTTGAGGACGAAACGCAGATCCGTTTCGGGAAACTTCTCAAACGCCCTGTCGAGCTTCTCGCCGTAGAAATCCGAATAGTCGATGTTGGCATATTTCGGCGCCTTGGTCACCGCGAACACGATGCCCTGGTCCTCTTCCGGCGCCAGCTCCTTCGCGGTGTGCATGTAAAGGAAGCCGACCAGGCCGAGGATCGTCAGCGCGAACAGGCCGGTGATCGGCCGATAGTCGAGCGAGCGGTCGAGCTTGCGACCATACCAACGCGTCATCGCGCCGAACACCTTGTTCACGATCTTGGCGAAACGTCCCTCTTCGGCGCTCTTCAGGAATATCGAGCACATCATGGGCGACAGCGTCAGCGCGATCACGCCTGAGACGATCACCGCGCCTGCGAGTGTAAAGGCGAATTCGCGGAACAGCGAACCGGTGAGCCCGCCGAGGAATCCGATCGGCGCATACACGGCCGCGAGCGTGATCGTCATCGAGATGACAGGACCGACGATTTCACGCGCGCCCTGCAGCGACGCCTGTACCGGCGTCTTGCCCTCTTCAAGGTGGCGATGGATGTTCTCCACTACGACGATAGCATCGTCGACCACAAGCCCGATCGCCAGCACCATCGCCAACAGCGTGAGCAAGTTGATGCTGAATCCCATGACCAGCATCAGGCTGCAGACGCCGATCAGCGACAGCGGGATGGTTACCACGGGAATGATAACCGAGCGGAACGAGGCCAGGAACAGGAAGATCACGACGACGACGATGAGCACGGCTTCGCCCAGCGTCTTCTCGACCTCTTCGATCGACGACTGGATGAACTTGGTGGAGTCATAGGCCACCTTCATCTTCATCGAAGGCGGCAGGTTGCGTTCGAGTTCGGGAAACAGCGCGCGGACACCCCTGACCAGGGTCAGCGGATTGCCCTGTGGCGTCGCTTGTACGCCGATGAAGATCGCGTGTTCGCCATTAAAGGCCACGCTTGCGTCCGTGCTTTGCGCAGCCAGTTCGACGGTCGCGATGTCCTCAATCCGCACAAAACCGCCGTCCTTGGACTTGACGATCATGCGCTTGAACTGGTCGAGATTCCGAAGATCGGTATTGGTCGAAATGTTGGAAACGGTGAAATAACCCTTGGCCTGACCGGCGGCGGCCTGGAAGTTGTTGGCGGTGATCGCGGCCGAAACGTCGCTCGGCGATACGCCGCGGCCGGCCATCTTGACCGGATCGAGCCACAGCCGCATCGCAAAGGTCTGTCCGCCGAGGATGTCGGCCGACGCCACACCGTCGACCGTCGACAGCACCGGCTGCACGACGCGCACCAGATAGTCCGAGATCGCCGACCCCGAGAGTTCCTCGCTGGAGAAGCCGAGATACATCACGGCCGTGGTCTGGCCGGTGGTCTTGGTGACGATCGGGTCGTTCGCTTCCTTCGGGATCAGGTATTTGACCGAGTTCGTCTTGGCGAGAACTTCGGTCAGTGCCTGGTTGGGATCGAAGTTCAGCTTGATGAAGACCTGGATCGTGCTGGTGCCGAGCACTGACGACGAGGTCATGTAGTCGACGCCCTCGGCGGAGGCGACCGCCTGCTCGATCGGGGTGGTGATGAAGCCCTGAATCAAATCCGCCGACGCGCCGGGATAGACGGTCGTGATGTTGATGACCGTGTTCGACAGCTTCGGATACTGGCGGATCGGCAGGCTGGTCGCGGCCCGAAAGCCGATCAGCAGGATCAGCAGGCTGACGACGACCGACAAAACCGGACGCTTGATGAAGATATCAGTTAAGGCCATCGCAGATGTCTCGATAAGTTAAGTAATTGGGCATGATCTCCGGAAGACCGGTGCCCGGTCTTCCGGATCAAGCTCTATTAATAGCGCGGCGGCTGCGCCGGAATCGGCGGCGGCGGATCGGCCGAGACGGTGACGGCCGCGCCCGATTGCAGCTTGAGCTGTCCCACCGCAACGACGCGGTCTCCGGGCTTCAGGCCCTTGAGGATTTCAGCGTGTCCGCCCGCCCGGTTGCCGACCTGCACGAAGGTGCGCACCGCGGTCAGGCTGGTCTTGCCGTCGTCTTCTTTCTTTTCGGTGAGAAGATAGACGGAATCGCCATAGAGCGTGTAGTCCACCGCCGTTTCAGGCACGACGACGACCGGCGGCTTGTCCGGCAGTACGACGGTCGTGGTCGCGAACATGCCGGGCTTCAGGATACGATCGGGATTGGCGATCGTCGCCTGAACGCGAATGTTGCGGGTGTCGGTGGCGACCTGCGGCTCGATGGTCGTGATCTTGCCCTCGAAGGCACGGCCCGGATAGGCATCGACCGCGATCCGGACGGTCTGGCCGACCTTGAGCTGGGCGCTGTCTTTTTCGGTGATCGTGAAGTTCGCATAGAGCGTGGACAGATCGGTCAGCGACACGATCTGCGTTCCCGCGGTCAGGAACTGGCCGACCTCGACGTGGCGGACGCCGAGTTCACCGTCGAACGGAGCGCGCACGAGCTTCTGTGAAATAATCGCTTCGGTCTTGGCGATGCCCGCACTCGCCTGGTCATACGCAGCCTGCGCGGTATCGACCGTCGCCTGTGGACCGAACTGACGGGAGGCGAGCTGCTTGGCGCGATCAAGCGAAAGCTGCGCCACGGTAGCCTGCGCCCTGAAGCTTGCGAGATCGCCCTGATCGGGGCCATCAAACAGCTGCACCAGCGGACTTCCGGCCTTCACCGTGGCGCCGGCGGTAAACATGATGTCGGTGATGCGTCCCGAGACATCGGAAGTGACATTGACCTGATGCACGGCCGCGAGATCGCCGACCGCCGTCAGCAGGTTCGGAATCACTTCGGATTTCGCTTCGGCAATGCTGACGCTCGTCGGCGGCGGTTTGTTGTTGGCGAAGAACTGCGCGATCATCTTGCTGCGGAAGGCGTTAAAGCCGACGAAGGCCCCGACCAACAGCACGAGCAGCAGACCGACGATAATGAACCAGCGCACCATCCTGACCGGACGCTTGTGCGCCTTGTCGGCAATCGGCTTGCCGGAGATATGGGCTTCGGTCACAATATTCATGTCATGCACCTTCTGCAGTTACCGGCTGCTGCCCCGGATCCGGCGACAATTCGCGATCCAGCTGAGAGACGACAGCGGCTTCGTTAAGTCCAATTCCGCGGAGAATGAATTCGCAAATCTGCCGCTCGAGATCGGCAGCGTCGCCATAGGACAGACAGGGAACCGATGGCAGCCGCGCCAGCGCCGCCATCAACACGGTGTGATGCGCAAGCCAGAACAGGTTGAGCGGATTGTTTCCGACCCGTGACGCGTCTCCTACCGCTATGGCCTGCTCCAGCGATGCGGTGAAAACCGGTCCGATCAACTTCCCGATCTTCTCGTAAATCAGCCGCGCGAATTCTCCGTCATCGAGGTGGCTGGTAACCATCAGCCTGAGACGCTGCGCCTCCTCTTGATCGGGAGCATCCGAGACCTGCTGGAAATGGCGGACCATTTCGCGAATCAGGACAACCAGCGTCTCCGTCGACGGCTCCAACCCCAATAACCGGTGCAGCGCCGGATCCGCTTCGCACTCTTCTGCCAGGATCTCCGCATACAGCGCCGATTTCGTTGGGAAGTGCTTGAACAGCAACCCTTCCGAAATTGAGGCAGCGGCGGCGACGCTCTTGGTCGTGGTTCCCGCAAAGCCGTGGCGCGCAAAACAGCGCTTGGCGGCGCTCAGGATCAGTTGCCGCCGCAAGTCCCCGGTCATGCGCAGTGGTGTACTCATACTCGTGAGTAAGCACTCACCTTAGGAAATGTCAAGGATTTTGCTGCAGTGCACTAGGCATCCACATCAATTGGACGCTAGATCGGCCCAAATCCCAGTGCGCCGCGGATGCGGGTCACGATGAAAGTTCCATCGCGGCTCGAAAGCACCCGCTCCAGGTTGGCGCTGTCGATCTTGATGCTGACAAAGCGGGGCCCGCTCGAGACGTCCTGCATCGAGGGCGCAAAGGCCTCGATATCGGCCATGGTCGCGATCGCGCGGGCATCCGCGATCCCACAACTGCGGGCGACACCGACGAGGTCGACGGTCGCCGCGGTGTGGCTCGCCTGCCCGCCGGTCTCGCCATAGACCTCGTTATCCAGCACGACAATGGTGAGATTCCCGGGCTTCTGCAGGCCCACGGTCGCAAGACTCCCTATCCCCATCAGCATCTCGCCATCGCCTGTGATCACCACCACCGGCAGTTTCGGCTGCGCCAGCGCGATGCCGAGCCCGATCATGACCGCGCCGCCCATGGCGCCCCAAAGGTAAAAATTGCGGTCATGGTCGCCGGCGGCGGCGATATCGTAGGTCGAGGCGCCCAAGCCGCCGACCACGATAGCATCCTTGCGCTCCGTCAGCAGGCCGGACACGACGCTGCGCCGTTCGAGAAGATTTGCTTTGCTCATTTGGTGAAGACCTTTGCCCCGATCAGACGCTGCGACAGCAGGACGGCGGTCGGGGTGCAGGCATCGTAGGCCTGCCCCGCCGCGGCCTCGACCACCTCGCGCACCTCATCCGGGTGCGAGGCCCGCAATACCTTGATTCCCGACAGTTCAAATACACCCTGGGTGCTCGACCCCATCGGCACCTGCCAGGGATTGAATTCGCCCCATTCGCCGCGCATCGTCACCAGCGTTAGGAACGGAAAGCGGAAAATCTGGGTCAGCGACAGCATGTTCACGCAATTGCCGACGCCGCTCGACTGCATCAGCAGCACGCCGCGCTGGCCGCCAGCCCAGGCGCCGGCCAACAGCGCCACGCCTTCTTCCTCCGTCGTCAACGGGACGGCGCGCATCGAGGGGGCGCCGAGCACGCGCTCGATCAGCTGCGAATGCCCGGCATCCGGCACGTAAGGCACCTGCCGGACATCGAAGCGCTGCAAAATCGCAAATATATCCTCCGGCCAGGAGGCCGCATTTTCCGTAAGAGCATCGGCGCGGGCGTGCATTTTGATTTCCAGTGGGCTAGCCGAGATTGTATTCCGGGGCGGGACTGTAGAGGGAGCGCCGGTTTCGGAAAGAGCGAAAACGGCATATCGGTCTCCACCTGTGAGTATGGCAGCATGAATGCGAACGCGCGAGAGCTGGCGGCCAATTTCGACCTCGAGAAGCTGACGCCGGAATTCTATGCCGACCCCTACCCGACCTATCGTGCGCTGCGGGAGCATGAGCCCATCAAGCGGCTGCCCAACGGCTCCTGGTTTCTGACGCGCTATGACGACCTGGTCAGCGCCTACAAGACCACGAAGCTTTTCTCTTCCGACAAGAAAAAAGAGTTTCTGCCGAAATATGGCAATTCGCTGCTCTACGAGCACCACACCACCAGCCTCGTCTTCAATGACCCGCCGGCGCACACCCGCGTGCGCCGATTGATCATGGGCGCGCTGTCGCCGCGCGCAATTGCCGAGATGGAGCCGAACCTGATCGCGCTGGTGGATCGGTTGCTCGAGACAATCGCCGCCAAGGGCAAGTTTGAGCTGATCGGAGATTTTGCATCCGCGATCCCGGTTCAGGTGATCGGCAATCTGCTCGACGTCCCCATGGAGGAGCGCGAACCATTACGCGACTGGTCGCTGGCGATTTTGGGCGCGCTCGAACCGGTGATATCGGCGGAAGCTTTTGCCCGCGGCAACAAGGCGGTGAAGGATTTTCTTGGCTACCTGGAAATACTGGTCGAGCGGCGGCGGGCCAAACCCGGCAATCCCGAGCGCGACGTGCTGACCCGCCTCATCCAGGGCGAGGACAGTGGCGAACGGCTATCGCCCAAGGAATTGCTGCACAACTGCATCTTCCTGCTCAACGCCGGACATGAAACCACCACCAACCTGATCGGCAACGGACTGGTGGCGCTATCAGGCAATCCTGTGCAGAAGAAACGGCTGATCGAAAATCCTCATCTGATCAAGACCGCGGTCGAGGAAATTCTGCGATTTGAAAGCTCGAACCAGCTCGGCAACCGCATGACGACGGAGCAAGTCGAGCTCGGCGGCATTACACTGTCGGCCGGTACGCCGGTGACGCTGTGCATAGGTGCTGCCAACCGCGATCCCAAACAATTCGCCGATCCCGAAAACCTTGACATCGGCCGCACGCCGAACCGGCATCTCGCCTTTGGCACCGGCGCGCATCAATGCGCCGGGATGGCGCTGGCGCGGCTTGAAGGCGCGATCGCACTGTCGCGGTTTCTGGCGCGGTTTCCGAACTACGCGCTGAATGGTGCGCCGGTGCGAGGCGGCCGCGTTCGCTTTCGCGGATTCTTAAGCATACCGTGCAGCACTGAAGGATAAGACCTTGCTGCCACCGACGTGGACTATGCTATACGACCACGATGAAATGGCCGTGGCCAGCTCTCAGACTCGGAGACGTCTTAGGTATTGCATTCGTTCTTGCGATCCTCGGCATGTTCGTCGTGCTCACGGTTGGATATCCGAACTTCTCGCGACAAGCGACAAATTCGGGATTTGGCCCGGGCTGGGATTGTACCTCGACGGGGGCCGGCGAGCCGATATGCGTGAAGCGAATAGACACCACCAAATGAGGCATAATCCTAAGGCGGGCAACGCGCCGCCATGTGTGGTGCATGTAGAATGCGCCGCGACCGCACGGCGTGCCGATTTGATATCGATCACGCCGCCGCCCGTCATGCTCCGGTCGTCGTTTGGCCATCCTCAACTTTGTCCTGCGTCCTGGTTTCGAAATCGCTGGCGTCGTGACGTTCGTGCAACTGGCTTGAGGGCTCGCCCCAGGTGCGGTTGACCATTCGCCCCCGCCGCACGGCCGGACGTGCGGCAATGGCATCTGCCCAGCGCTGCAGGTTTTTGTACTCCTGAACACCCAGGAATTCGCCCGCGCCATAGAGCACGCCCTTCGCCAAACCGCCGTACCAGGGCCAGATCGCGATGTCTGCGATCGAATAGCCGTCGCCTGCCACATACGCGTTGTCCGCGAGACGCCGGTCGAGCACGTCGAGTTGGCGCTTCACCTCCATCGCGAACCGATCGATCGCGTATTCGATCTTGGTCGGCGCATAGGCATAGAAGTGGCCAAACCCGCCGCCGAGATAAGGCGCGCTGCCCATCTGCCAGAACAACCACGACAGGCATTCGGCGCGCTTCGCCACGTCGGTTGGCAGGAACGCCCCGAACTTCTCAGCGAGATGCAACAGGATCGAGCCTGATTCGAACACCCGGATCGGCGCCGGCCCGCTGCGATCCATCAGCGCCGGTATCTTGGAGTTCGGATTGACCGCCACGAAGCCGCTGCCGAACTGATTGCCGTCGATCCGGATCAGCCACGCATCGTACTCCGCGCCGGGATGGCCGAGCGCCAGCAGCTCCTCCAGCATCACCGTGACCTTCACACCGTTCGGTGTCGCCAGTGAATAAAGCTGCAGGGGGTGGCGGCCGACCGGGAGCTCCTTGTCGTGCGTCGGCTCGGCGATCGGGCGGTTGATGTTCGCGAACTTGCCGCCGCTCTCCTTGTCCCAGCTCCAGACTTTGGGCGGCGTGTATTCGGATGGGTCGGTCATTCCGTGAGCTCCAGGCGTCTGGCGGATTCGTCAGTGATGGCGCCTCCGGCTACGCTCCGGACGCATCTGGGGCCAACATCAACAAGGTTGGGGCGAACATCGCAAGAGCCAGACGAGGCATGCAGGGGCAACGCCGGAATGCAGAATGAGGTTAGCTCAAACCACCGACCGGTGCCGCGCGATGCAGGTCTGCAAGACCTCATCCATCGGCTCCTCCCACCAGTCGTTGGAAAAAATCTCGATCTCGGAATAGCCGGCAAAGCCTTGCGCCTCGACCGCACGGCGCACCGATTTGATATCGATCACGCCGTCGCCCATCATGCCGCGGTCATTGAGAATGTCAGTGGTCGGCACCAGCCAATCGCAGACATGAAATGCCAGCAGGCGATCTTTTCCCGCGCGTTCGATCTGCGGCAGCAATTCCGGGTCCCACCAGATGTGATAGACGTCGAGCGCGACGCCGAGCGCGCCGGTGCGTTGCGGATCGAGGCGATCGCAGATATCGAGCGCCTGTCTTGTCGTATTCACGCAGGCGCGATCGGCGGCATAGGCCGGATGCAGCGGCTCGATCGCCAGCGGCATCTGGGCGTCGCGCGCATAGACCATCATTTCGGCGATGGCGTCGTCGACCTGCGCCCGCGCCGCCGCGATGTCTTTCGAGGCCACACTGCCCGGCCGCGAATATTGCGGCAGGCCCCCGACCACCAGCACGACGCAGGGCGCGCCTAGCGCCTTGGCCTCATCGACGGCGCGGCGGTTATCGTCACGCACCTCGATCCGATGCGCGGCGTCCGACGTGAACATCCCGCCGCGGCAATAGCCGGACAGTTCGAGCCCGGCGTCGCGCACCGCCCGCACCGCGCGATCAAGACCGATGGTCGCGACCTGATTGCGCCAGGGATCGATGGCGCGGATTCCGCGCCGCGCACAGGCGTCGATGATATCGGCCAGATCGCCCTGTTTGCGGACAGTCGCGGTATTCAATGACAGCCAGCGATGATCTTGCGAGAAATCCCGCATCACGCTTCAATGCCACGGGTCGTGAGCACGGCCTTCATGCGGCGCGTCGCCAGCTCGGGATTGGCCAACAACCCTGCTTGATCCGCCAGACGAAACAATTCAGCGAGATGCAGCGTCGACCGGGTGCTTTCCTGCCCGCCGACCATGGTGAAATGATCCTGATGGCCGTTGAGATAGGCCATGAACACGATGCCGGTCTTGTAGAACCGGGTCGGCGCCTTGAAGATATGGCGCGACAGCGGCACCGTCGGTCCCAACACGTCGTGGAAGCCTTCCTCGTCGCCCGCCGCGAGCCGCGACAATGCGTAGGACGCCGCTGGCGCGATGGCATCGAAGATGCCGAGCAGCGCGTGGGAAAAGCCCTGGTCGTCGCCGGCGATCAGTTCGGCATAATTAAAATCGTCGCCGGTATACATTTTTACATTCTTATCGAGCCGGCGGCGCATGTCGATCTCGCGCTGCTTGTCGAGCAGCGAGACCTTGACGCCATCGACCTTCGACGCGTTGGCGTTGACGACCCCGACCGCGACATCCATCGCCTGATCGAGGCTTGAGGTGCCCCAGTAATTTGCCAGCGCCGGATCGAACATGTCGCCGAGCCAGTGAATGATCACCGGCTCCGCTACCTGCGACAGCACGCGGTTGTAGACCTTGGCGTAGTCGTCCGCGTTGCGGCCGATTTTCGCCAGCGCGCGCGACGCCATCAGGATGATCCGTCCGCCGGCTTTTTCGACCGCGGCGATCTGTTCTTCGTAGGCGCGGATCACGTCATCGAGATTCCCACCATCCTCCACCGCGAGGTGATCGGTGCCGGCGCCGGAAAACACCAACGCGTTGCCCCTCGCCTTCGCTGCCTTGACCGAGCGCTGGATCAGTTCCAGCGAGGTCGGCCAGTCCAGCCCCATGCCGCGCTGCGCGGTATCCATCGCCTCGGCGACGCCGAGGCCGAGATCCCAGACGTGCTCGCGAAAGGCAATCGTCCGGTCCCAGTCGACAGCCGAGGTGAGCCACGGATCGGCATCGGCAAGCGGATCAGCCACCACATGGGCCGCGGAAAACGCCACGCGGTTCAGCGTGCCCTCGAGCTTCGAAGGAAACGTCCGCGACGCCGCGAGGCGATAGGTCTCGACCGAACGATCGGCGTTCGGCAATTTCAGCGACAGCGACGAGACGGGCAAACCCGGCTTGTTCATAGCTCTGTTCCTCACACCTTGATCGGAGCGACATCGATCCAGCGGCGCTCGCGCCAGCTCTGCAGCGCGCATTCCGCGAGCTGCACCCCCTTGGCGCCCTCCAGCAGCGTGTATTTGTACGGCGCGTCCTCGCAGACGTGGCGAATGAACATTTCCCACTGCTCTTTAAAACCGTTGTCGTAGACGGTGTTCTCCGGCAGCGTCTGCCAGTCGGCATAGAAATCGTGGGTACGCTTCTCGTCGGGATTCCACACCGGCCGTGGCGTCCCTTGCCGCGCCTGAATGACGCAATCGGAAAGCCCGGCCACCGCCGAGCCGTGGGTGCCATCGACCTGGAAGGTGACGAGATCGTCGCGATAGACCCGCGTCACCCAGGACATGTTGATATGCGCGATCACACCGCCCTTGAGCCTGAAGGTCGCGTAGGCGGAATCGTCCGCTGTCGCCCTGTACTTCTTGCCCTTCTCATCCCAGCGCTCCGGGATATCCGTGGTGCCGAGACAGCTGACGCTTTCGACTTCGCCGAACAGATTGTCCAGCACGTAGCGCCAGTGGCAGACCATGTCGAGAATGATGCCGCCGCCGTCTTCGCTGCGGTAATTCCATGACGGCCGCTGCGCCTCCTGCCAGTCGCCTTCGAACACCCAGTAGCCGAACTCGCCGCGCACCGAGAGCATACGGCCGAAGAAGCCGGAATCGCGCAGGAACGCCAGTTTCTTCAGACCCGGCAGGAACAGCTTGTCCTGCACGGTACCGTGCTTGACGCCCTTGTCGTTGGCGAGCCTGAGCACCGCGACCGCCTCCTCGAGATTGGTCGCGATCGGCTTCTCGCAATAGACGTGCTTGCCGGCGTTGATCGCCTTGGCCAGCAGCGATGGACGCGCCTGCGTGGTCGCGGCATCGAAGAAAATGCTGTCGTTCGGCTCGAGCAGCGCCTTGTCGAGGTCGGTGGTCCAGCGCTCGACATTGAACCGCCTGGCGAGACCCTCGACCTTGTCGGAGTCGCGGCCCACCAGGATCGGATCCGGCATCATGCGGTCGCCATTGGCCAGCAGCACGCCGCCGGAATCTCTGATGGCGATGATCGAGCGGATCAGATGCTGGTTCAGCCCCATGCGGCCGGTGACACCATTCATGATCACGCCGAGGCGTTGCGTCGTCATATTGATTGCTCCTGCAGGCTTTTTGCTTTTGGTTGTTGAAGCGGCGACAACGCCGTCCAGTCGGGGTGAACGGATGTGGCAAAACCCGGCGTTGCCAGCGATCCCGTCACGAGGTCGCCGTCGTGGATCGACAGCCGGATATTGTTGCCGTCGCCGACATAGAGATCGGGATGAGCAGCGAGAAAGGCTCGCGCCTCGGCAGCGGGCGCGTCGCCAAACCCGTCGACATAATGGTGGCCGTTGCGTTCGGCATGGGTGACGCCGATCAATGCGCCAAGCGCGAGGTCCTGCTGCACAGCGAGACCGGCCTGACAGGTCAGGTCCTCACCCGCGACGAAGAACTTCTCGCCGCCCGCGCTCCATTTGGCCGCGCGCGTTGCATTGACGACCGACTTGTAGATCCCCTTGCAGGATTTGGAGGAGATGCCGCGATAGCCGAGCGCGCGCGCCACCGGAAATGCGTCGTAACAGTCGTCGGCCTCGTCGATGATGAAATCGAAGGCAGCGAGCGTGCCGAGCGGCGATTGCCTGAAGATGTCGCGCGGCATCGGCTGCTCGATATACAGCAGCTTTGCCGCAATCGGCTTGAGTGCGCTATCACCGCCGAGCCTGTCGGCCAGCGCGCCCAGCGCGGTGAGATCGGCATATTGCTCGTTGGCGTCCAGCGTGACGCTGTAGTCATATAACAGCGTGGCGAGTTCCTTTCCGATGCGGATCAGGCGCGCGGTATCCGCATCGGGATTACCGTTAAGCTTGAGCTTGAAATAGCGAGCACCGCTATTTTCCCTGATATCGGCGACGCCACCTTTGTCGCCTTCGACTTGATCGTCGAGACCGACGGTATGCCGGATCGCGACACGCGGCAGTCGCCGGCATCGGGCGAGAAATTGCGCAAGGTCATCACCGCTTAAATCGGGCGACAGGCGCGCGTCGATCCCGGCGATATTCCCCGCCATGCCCTCGAAAAAATTCACGCCAAGGCCACGCAACAGCGCGTCCAGGACCGCCTTGTCGATTTCCGCCGGCCCGTAAGCGGCGGCGAGCGGCGGGATATCCTCTCTCGCGCAGGCCTCGACCTGCGCTGTCATGCGCGAGGCGTGCAGGCCGAACGCGGTGTCGAAGCCCGCCCCGGTCAGATAGAGATCGCGCGCGATTCCGAGCGACCGGCGCAATTCCTCGACAGTTTGCTCCGGCGTAAGCTGCGAACGCTTGTCGAACCATTTCGGCGCCATCAGTTCGGCGCTCGCACCCACCGACGTGGATTTGCCTTCGACCTCGATCTCCACACGCACGAATGCCTGGGCCGCGGCATTGATGACCACGGCGCCAAACCGGAACGGCTTGGTGAACGGCACTTGCCGCTCGAAAAATGAAATATCACGCACGGCGATACGTGGCGGCATGCCTTGCCTCAATCCAGCGCGCTTTGGGTGAAGAAGTGCTTGCGGATGCGCTGCACCAGTTCGGTGAAAACCGGATCCGCCATGGCGTCGAGCGAACGTGGGCGCGGCAGCGGCACGTCGTAGATCGCGGCGATCGAGCCTGGCCGCTCGGTCATGACCAGCACGCGATCGGCGAGGAACACCGCTTCGGGTATCGAGTGGGTAATCAGGAGCACGGTCTTGCCGGTTTCGCGCTGGATCCGCATCAGCTCGACGTTCATGCGCTCGCGCGTCATGGCGTCGAGGGCGCCGAACGGCTCGTCCATCAGCATGATCTTGGGGTCGTGCACCAGCGCCCGGCAGATCGACGCCCGCTGTTGCATGCCGCCCGACAATTGCCAGGGCAGTTTCTTCTCAAAACCCTCGAGCCCGACCAGCTTCAACAGGTCCATCGCGCGCGGCAGATATTCGGAGCGCGGCAGCCGCTTCATATCGATCGGCAGCATCACGTTGGCGAGAATGTTGCGCCACGGCAGCAGCAGCGAATTCTGAAACACGATCCCCACATTGCCGTGCGGTTTCGTCACTTGCTGGCCTTCGACAAAAATCTCGCCGGTCGAGGGCGCAAGCAGTCCGGATATCATCTTCAGGAGCGTGGACTTGCCGCAGCCGGACGGCCCGACCACGACAAAGAATTCGCCGGCGTTGATGTGGAAATCCAGCGGACGCAACGACGGCACGTCGCCATCGCGCGACCGATAGGTTTTCGACACGCCGGAGAGTTGAATTCCCGGCGTGCCGGCGGTGCGATCGGACACCAGGCGCAGATGCGCGCCTGTTTGATCAACGCCTGATGTTTTGGTCGCTGCTTTCATTAAACCAAATCCGTTCGAAAGCTTGGAGCATGTTCCGGTTGGATTGAATCACGATCGCACTTCTGATGGCCTGATGGTTCGAGACGCCCCGCTTCGCGTGGCTCCTCACCGTGAGGGTTTAAGCTGAACCTTATCCTGAGGAGGCCGCAACGCGGCCGTCTCGAAGGACGAAAGCCACTCTGCCGGAACACGCCTATTTCGGCAGATAGTCGTTGGTGTAGAACGCCTTCGGATTATCCTTGGCCTTGGCTTCGAGGCCGCCATACTCGACCATCAGATTGACCGTGTCGGTCATGTTCTGGTCGGTCACCTGGAACGGCCGCTTGCCCTTGGTTTCCGGCGTGCGATACAGCGGAACCGTCAGCTCGAAACCTTGCGTGAGCGTGTCGATCTTGCCGCCCTTCGGATTGGCGTCGAGAATCGATTGCGCCGCGGCTTTCGGGTCCTTCTCGGCGGCTTCAACGGCCTTGGTGGTCGCCGACATGAAGCGCTTCACCAGATCGGCGTTCGCCTTGACGTAATCGCTGTTGGCGACCATGCCGGAAGAGACCATGTTGATGCCGTAGTCGGCGAATTTGATCGGGTAGACGTCCTTGCCGGTGGCGTCCTTGATCTTCATCGACTGGTCCATGACATAGCCGAGCAGAAGATCCGCCTGCCCGTTGATCACGGCGTTCAGCTTGGTCTGGCCATCGCCGGCCACGGTGGTGAAGTCGCCCTCCTTCAGCCCGGTCTTCTTCAGGAACAGCGGCCAGATTTGCGTCATCGAATCCGCCGGCGTGATCGCCACGGTCTTGCCCTTGATGTCGTCAGGCTTGCGGATGTTCTTGTCGACAAAACCCATCGCGGACATCGGGCTGGTCTGCAGCAATACGCCGGTGGCGACCACAGGCGCGCCCTTGACGGCGGCGCGCATCATGGTGGGCACGTCGACGTAACCGAAGTCGGCGGTCTTGGCCGCGACCGCCTGGGTGGTCGCCGCCGAGCCGCGGCCTTCCTGAATTTCCAGATCGATATTTTCGGCGGCATAAATGCCGTTGGCCTTGCCGTAATAGAACGGCGCGTGCTCGCCATAGACGTACCAGTTCAGCATCAGCACCACCTTGTCCGCCGCCGCAGCCGGGGCCGCTGCGAGCGCCGTCCAGATCATCACGCTCGAAAACGCCGCCAAAAATCGCACCATGTCATCCTCCCGTTTTTCGTGTGTTACTGCAGCCCTTCAGGCCGCTTGTTCGCTTTCGCCGCGTCAGGCGGCAAAAATAAAATCCTCGCGCTGGCTGACATGCCAGGGAATCACAAGACGCTCGATGCGGTCGACGATCCAGAACAGCACGACGCCGAGCAGCGCCAGGATCACCAGTGCCGCGAACATGGTCGGCAGGTCGAAGGTTCCGATCGAGCGCTGCAGCACATAACCGATGCCGGAATTGGAACCGACGAATTCGCCAACCACCGCGCCGACCACGGCCAGCGTCACCGAGACTTTCAAACCCGAGAAGATCGCCGGCATCGCATGCGGCAGATTGACCGCGCAGAACACATGGAACCGGCTGCCCTGCATCGCGCGCGCGAGATCGACCATATCGGGATCGACCGACTTGAACCCCTGCACGGCGGAAACCACCACCGGAAAAAACCCCAGCAGGAAAGCCGAGATCACTTTCGGGATGATGCCGAAGCCGAACCACACCACGAACAGCGGCGCGATCGCGATTTTCGGCACCGACTGCGAGAATACCAGCAGCGGATAGACGTAGCTTTCCACCGTCTTCGAGCCCGCAATCAGCATCGCCACGGGAATCCCGAACAGCGCCGACAGCAGGAAGCCGCAGATCGTGGCGTACGTGGTGGGCCACGCCTGCCGAAGCAGCTCGGGCCAATCCTGCCACAGCACCACGACGACATCGCCGGGCGCCGGAATTTGATAGGGCGGAATCCGGAACAAACGGATGGTCAGATCCCAGGCCACCACGATGAAGATCAGGAACAAAAACGGCCGGATCCACGCCGCATTCAGCACCTTCGACACGCCTGTCGGGGCCCTCGGCTCGACCACGCTGCTCTCCCTCATTCACCGGCTTTTCGGGTACAAATTAACCCGTTGGATAAATACTGTCTAGCGTTTTCCGGGCGGGTTTTCAACACGTCGTCCCGGCGAACGCCGGACCCATACGCCGCGGCCCTTCGTTTTTGGTATGAGGCAAACGCCTTCTTCAACAATTGATTACATGTGGTTATGGGTCCCGGCGTTCGCCGGGACGACCCCGGAACAATCAGACCGGTTGATGTGCCGGAGCAAGCAGTTTTGGCGTCTTCTTGCCGAAGGCGGCGGCGGATTTTCCGGTGAGGGCCGCCAATACCAGCGCGACCATATGGTCGAGGCGCTCGTCCTTGGCCTCTTTCTTCAGGAGGTCGCGGCCGAAAATCACGCTCAAGGTGGCGCTGTTCGACAAATAGAAAAAGCACAAGGCCGCGATCGAAATGTAGAGCTGCACCGGATCGACCGCCACCGGGAAGTCGCCTTTTTCGACGCCGCGCGTCACCACGGTGCGGATCATCTCGACGAACGGCGAATGCATCGACTTGACCTTGGTGGAGCGCTTGAGATGCCGCGCCCGCGCCAGATTTTCGGTATTGAGCAGCGCCAGGAATTCCGGATTGCGGATGAAGTAGTTCCAGGTGAAATCGATCAGCCGCTCGATCGCCTCAGGCGGATCGAGATGTTCCAGATCGAGCCCGCGCTCTTCGACCCGTATCTTCTCATAGGCGCCTTCGAGCACCGCGAGATAGAGATCGTCCTTCTTGCCGACGTGATAATACAGCATGCGCTTGTTGGCGCCGGCCTTGGCCGCGATCCGGTCGACGCGCGCCCCGGCCAGGCCATGCGCGGCAAATTCCTGCTTCGCGGCCTCGAGGATGCGAATTCGCATGCCCTCGGGATCGCGCTGCCATTTCAGAGTTCGCTTTGCTTTGGCCAAATTGGTCGCTCGATCAAGAGAGGCGTCGGGTGTAGCACGCATCAGGCGGGTTGAGAATGAAGCGGGCGCACTACTCTTACCCTCCCTGGAGGGGGTAAGAAACACCGCTTCTCATCAGTCCCGCGCTGTCCGCTCCAGCAGCAGCGTGTGGATGCCGCAGGTGCCGTCCCGCACGCTCAGCACCCTGGTGCCCGGTTTGCGGCCGATGCGCACCTGCGATACATCGATGCCGGCCGCCACCAGCCGCGCATGCGTCGCGTCGATATCGGCGACGCGCCAGCTCAATCCCCACAATTTATCGTGGGCCTGGTCGGCTCCGGCGACCGGCCGGCGCACCACCTCGACGATGAGGTCGCCGCAACGGAAGAACATCAGCTGTCCCCACTCCTGATGCGAACGGTCGAGCGCCATATCGAGCCCGAGCCGCGCGCCATAGAGCGCCGCGGCGCGCTCCGGATCCTGGCTCGAAACCACGACGTGATCGAGCGCCAGTATCGGCGCCGCTGCGGTGGCGGCCGAATGCGGGCGCTCCTGGGCCAACTCCAGGAAAAACATCCGGACGCCCCTCGTCATATCGGTCGCCGCACGGGTACGTTTCCAGCTCAACGTCCCGCCCGAATCGGAATCGCGGCTCTCGACCTCGGCGATCGGGTCCGGCTTCAGCGCCAGACGATCGAGCCTGCGATGCATTTTCGCGATGTCGCCGACGCGGAAGCAAATGCTGGCGAGCCCCTCGCCCCAGATCTGGATGACGGAGCGGATGCGATCAGCCGTCGGCGAGGCGCCGGCCGGCGCCATCAGTTCGAGCGTCATGTTGTCGAGGGTGAAAAGCACGGTTTCGGCGCCGTCGCTCTGGCTTCGCCACGACGGTGCGCGCCCGAGCAGCAATTCATAGGCGGCCGCGCCGGCCTTGATATCCGCCAGCAACACGACGACGTGGTCCAGGCCGGTGATCATCATCCGGATAGTCCCCTGTATCGAGAACGACGCCTCGCTGCCATGCCGCGATTTCCGCGGCGGAGTTTAGGGAAACAATCCCCGCGTGGTCTTCGCGGCACGGACCTTTTCCACACCGATCGCCATGGCCGCGGTGCGATGCGAAATCTTGTCGGCCTTCGCGCGGGCCGCCATTTGGTCGAAGGCGCGGTCGAGGATCTGATATTCGCGCCGCATCACTTCCTCTTCTTCCCAGAACAGCTGCTGCAGATCCTGCACCCATTCGAAATAGCTGACCACGACGCCGCCGGAATTACAGAGGATGTCCGGGATCAGGAAAATTTCATCCTGACGTTTTTCCAGTATCAGATCCGCGTCCGGCGTGGTCGGGCCGTTGGCGCCTTCCGCCAATACCCGGCACTTCAGGTTTTCCGCGACCTGCGCGTCGATCACGCGCTCCATCGCCGCCGGCACCAGGACGTCGCAGCGCAACGTGAGAATTTCCGCGGGATCGAAGTGCAGTTCATTGGAAAACCCGGCGAGGCTGCCGTGCTCGTCGCAGTGCCGCATCAGCACCGGAATATCCAGGCCCTTCGCGTCGTAAAGCGCGCCGGTATGATCGCTGACCGCGATCACCTTGAGACCGAACTGATGCAATCCGAGTGCGGCATAGGAGCCGACATTGCCAAAGCCTTGAATGACCGCGGTGCCATTGTTGAGGTCGATCGAAAGCTCTTTCATCACCCGCTTGGCGAGGTGGGCGACGCCACGTCCCGTCGCCTCGCGCCGGCCCAACGTGCCGCCGGAGGCAACCGGCTTGCCGGTGACGATTTCAGTGACGGTGCGGCCCTGATACATGGAATAGGTATCCATGAACCAGGCCATCACCTGCTCATTGGTGCCCATGTCCGGCGCCATGACATCGGTATGCGGCCCGACGAACGGAATCATTTCCTGCATGTAGCGCCGCGACAGCGCCTCCAGTTCGCGCTTGGAAAGCGTCGTCAGATCGACCGTGACGCCGCCCTTGGCGCCGCCATAGGGCAAGCCGACCAATGCGCACTTCCAGCTCATCCAGATCGCAAGTGCTGCGACTTCGCCGATATCGACACTGGGCGCGAAACGCGTGCCGCCCTTGGTGGGGCCGAGGGTGAGGTGATGCTGCACGCGATAGCCTTCGAACACCGCGATCGTGCCGTCGTCGCGATGGATCGGACAGGAGACGGTGATCGCCCGTTTCGGCAGCAACAGGCGGTCGCGCTCGTCCATCGGGATCGACAGATGATTGGCGATGACGCCGAACTGGTTCACCGCCATGTCGAATACCGGACCGGAATAGACGGTCATCGTCCCCCCTTTATCTTTCTGTATGTCTGTCAGGAACTCAGGAAACCGCCGGCCGTGGAATCGGCCCGGCGCACTGGCAATTTGGGACTACGGTCGTAGTCCCGCCACATGGTTATCTCAAGCGGTTAAGGTGGCTTTGCGAATAATTTTAGCGATTCTCCTGGGAGAACCGGTGCTAGTGTGGGGAGCCGCCGGGACCACCCTCAGCGCATGACGGATGACTTTATGCAGGCCCTCTTCATCGGACAAACCTATATCGACGTTACCTTCATTACCGACCACATGCCGACCGGCGACGAGAAGCACGTGGCGTCGGCCTACGCCGTCTCGTTCGGCGGCAATGCCGTCACGGCGGCATTCTGCTGTGCCAAGCTTGGGATCGTGCCGGACCTGATCGCGACCGTGGCCAACGACTGGCTGGGGCGGATGTTTCAGGACATGAGCGCGAAGTACGGAATCTCGATCCATCCACGCAAAGTCAATTCCTCCTCGCTCTCCTTCATCATGCCGAAGGACGGCAAGCGGGCGATCGTACGCTGTCGCGACGACGACCATATCCACCCCTTCCCGCTCCTGAACCTCGGCGGTTGCCGCGCGCTGCATATCGACGGCCACCAGCCAGACGCCGCGATCCATTATGCCAAACTGTGCCGCGAGGACGGCATCCTGACATCACTCGATGGCGGTGGACTCCGGACCAACACCCACGAGCTGCTGGAATTCATCGACGTTGCCATCGTCGCCGAGCGGCTGTGCGAGCAGATGGACCTTACGCCTGAAAAAATGCTGGATTACCTCAAGAGCCGCGGCTGCCGGGTCGGCGGCGTCACCATGGGCGAACGCGGCCTGCTCTGGTATGACGAGACCGGCGCGGTTCGTACCCTGCCCGCTCTGCCGATCGCGCCTGAGCGCGTGCTCGACACCAACGGCGCCGGTGACGTGTTTCATGGCGCTTACGTGTTTTCGTATCTCAACAATCCCGGGAAAGGCTGGCACGACCATTTCGAGTTTGCTCGCGCGGCCTCGACCTACAAGATCCAGCGCCTCGGCAATGAGGCCGGACTGCCGGCACTTACCGATATCGAAGCCGTCAAGCAGGAGTTTCAAATCGGGCGCAAGAAAGAATTTTGGGATTAGGTATGGGCCGCGTTTTCGTTGCCGGAAGCATCAATATGGATGTGGTGGCGACAGCCGACCGGCATCCCCGCATCGGCGAGACGGTCGCCGGAAGCGCGGTGCTTTACTTTCCCGGCGGCAAGGGCGCGAACCAGGCGGTCGCCGCGGCAAAATTGGGTGCCCCGACAACGCTGATCGGCCGACTTGGCATGGATGCGTTCGGCGATCGGTTGAGGGCGTTCCTTATGGCACAGGGAGTCGATCTTTCCTTTGTGCAGGAGACGGCTGAGGCCCATTCCGGAACCGCCATCATCACCGTCGCCAATGCCGACAACACCATTGTCGTCATTCCCGGCGCCAATGCGCTTGTGAGTGCCGCCGATGTCGAGGCGCCCGTTCTCGCGAAGGGCGATATCGCCGTCAGCCAGTTCGAAATTCCGCTGCCCGCCATCAGCGCCTTCTTCACGCGCGCCCGCGCGGCCGGCGCGACGACGATCCTCAATCCGGCGCCCGCGATCGAATTTGGCCGCGAACTGCTCGATCTCGTCGATATTCTGATCCTCAATGAAACCGAGCTCGGCTTCCTGACCAAGACCGAGCTGCGCGACACCGACGACTATCCGCGCTTCATCGACGCGGCGCGATCGTTACAGATCAACAAAGACAAGACCATTTGCGTCACGCTCGGCAAGCGCGGCGTGCTTGCGCTGGTGAACGGCCAACCGCTGGTTGTCGATGGCCGCGCCGTCAAGGCCGTCGACACCACCGGCGCCGGCGATTGTTTTGTCGGCGCCGTCGCGGGCCAACTCGCCGGCGGAAAACCAATCCACGACGCGCTGCACTACGCCAACATGGCGGCCTCGATTTGCGTGCAGCGGCTGGGCGCCGCGCCGTCGATGCCGACGGTGGCGGAAGTGGAAATGACTCTCTCCACGAGTCGTCCCGGCGCACGCCGGGATCCATAACCACCGGCTTTAGTATCGGAAGGCGTCTGCCACTTTGCCTAAACGAGAGTGTACGGCGCCGCGATGAGCGCAATTGCGCTCACGCTGGGGTCCCGGCGTGCGCCGGGACGACGACGCAAAAAAGCTTACGTCAGGGCCGCCTTCAAATCGAAGCCCGGATCTGCCGCCTGTTCCGGCTCGATCGAGCGGTTCATGCCCAGAATCTTACGCCCGAACACGTGATCCGACCCACGATTGACCGACTCGACGCCGACGAGCTGCCCCGACTTGTAGCAGAATGCCGAGAACGATCCCTGGCCCGGATCGCCGCGCACCACGACGCGGTCATATCCGGTGGTCAGGCCCGCGATCTGAAGTTTGTCGTCGCGCTGATCGCTCCAGAACCACGGCTGGCCATCGTAGGTCTTGGCATCGCCGGTCAGTCGCGCCGCCACGCAGCGCGCGTGATCGGTGGCGTTCTGCACGGATTCAAGCCGCAGCGACCCGCCGAAGCGGTGGCTTGCGAACAACGCGCAGTCGCCGATCGCCGAGATGTTCGGATCCGACGTCAGCAATTGCTCGTTGACGATAATCCCCGCCGCGACCGGCAGGGCGGCTTCGTCAGCCAGTTCGACATTGGGCAACACGCCGACGCCGACCACCACGAGATCCGCCGGCACATGCCGGCCGTCGCTGAGGCTGACACCGGTGACATGGGTGCCGTCGCTTTCGATGCCGGTGGCCTGCACGCCGAGATGAATCCGAATACCCGCCGCGGTGTGCCGGCTTTGAAAAAAATCCGAGATTTCCGCGGTCACCGCGCGCGCCATGACGCGCGCGCCGAGTTCGACCACGTCCACCTCAAGGCCCTTGGCGCGCGCGGTGGCGGCGAATTCCAGGCCGATGAACCCGGCACCGATCACGACGACACGTCGTGCCGACGCGATCCGCAGCCGCAATGCCTCGCTTTCATCGAGCGTTCGCAGATAGAGCACGTCTTCGAGATTGGCGTTGGGGATGTCGAGCAGGCGATTGCGTGCGCCGGTGGCCAGCACCAGGTGCCCATAGTCGAGCGACGAGCCGGATGCGAGCAACAGCCGGCGCGCACCGCGATCGATCGAGGCGGCGCGGTCGGCGATCAACTCGATGTTCTGGTCGCGGTAATATTTGTCGGGGCGGAACATCAGGCTATCCGCGCCGCCCGCGCCTTTCAGATAGGCCTTGGACAAGGGCGGGCGCTGATACGGCAGATACGCCTCGTCGTTGATCAGGCGGATCGGCTCGCTATAGCCATGCTGGCGCAACGATGCCGCGAGCTGGAAACCCGCGTGGCCGGCGCCGGCGATGAGAACCGGTCCCTGCGTCATCGGAGCAACTCAACTGCAGGCGCACGGGAATTACCCATGTTATCTCCTGTCTCTGCCGATTTTGGCTTGCTCGCCTCGTCGTTTAAGCAGCGGCGCTCGTGGCCGCGTCCCAAACGATGGCGAGACTATTTGGCCTCAGGGTTCGAGGAGGCGCAAGAGCGTCTCTGCCCAAGAGGAAGGGTAAGGCCGCATTTTGCAGACTTGGCCGGGATTGTCACCCCTTCCCTTCTGCTATTTAAATGCCGGCCCCCTTGTCCTATTCCGAGGCTTCAAATGTCGGCACCCGATCACACCGCCACCCCTGCCACCGATCCGGCACTGCTCCGAATCGAAGGCCCGATCGCCACCATCACGCTCAATCGGCCGGCCGCCTTCAACGCCATCGATCTTTCGATCGCGAAGAAGCTCGAACAGCTCAGTGCGGACGTCGAGGCGTCAGACGATATCCGGGTGCTCGTGATTGAAGGCCAAGGCCGCGCGTTCTGCGCCGGCGGCGATCTGCAAACCATTGGTGCCGCCGCCGCTGCCGACACCGTCGCACCCGTGATTGGCGAGTTGCTGCATCACTACCACGCCTTCATCACGACGCTGCGGCGGATGCCCAAGATCGTGCTGGCCAGCGTGCACGGCTCAGCCGCCGGTGCCGGCCTGTCGCTCGCCTTTGTCGCGGATCTCTGCGTCGCCACCGAAGACGCCCGCTTTACGCCGGCCTATGCCAAACTCGGCGTATCGCCTGACGGCGGCGGCACCGTCGGCGTGGTCGCGAGCGTCGGCGCGCGCCGCGCGCTACAGATATTTCTCGCCGAAGACAGCTTTTCGGCAACGCAAGCCTATGACTGGGGTCTGGTCGCCAAGGTCGTGCCGGCGGCAGAATTGAAAGCCGCGACCCGCGAACTGGCGCATCGCCTGGCGCAGAACGCGCCGGCGGCACTGGCCGTAACCAAGACGCTGATCCATCGCGCCCATGTGACCCCGCTCGAGCAGCAGCTCGACGCCGAGCGAGACGCCATCATCGACTGCATGCACACGGAGGAATTCCGCGTCGCGGTGAAGAAGTTCACGAGCAAGCAGACGACGTGAAGCAGTTGGCGGCGCCGTCTCGTTCTTCCTTGTGTGTTCGCCACGATGAGGTGGATTAGGCAGCCAAGATAACGGACCTCATCCCTGCGCAACGGCTTGGCCGTTGTCGCTGGAGGAGCGGCCTCTTGGCCGCGTCTTGAAGGATGAAGACCGTGGCTCATGGTTCGAGACGGCGCACCGGACAGCGCAAGTGCGCTGCCGGGAGAGCGCCTCCTCACCATGAGGACTCCTGGGTCAATTCGGGCAAATATACCCGGTCCCTGCCGGCGACTTGAAGCAGCCGACCGATTCCGGGATCACCTGCTTCGGCAGCCACAGCACCACCTTCGGAAAATAGATCGTGAAGCAGATCGTCACCAAAAACACCACATAGATCGGCAGCGCCGCGCGTAGCGCTTTGGCAAAACTGACACCGACGAATTTCGACGCCATCAGCAGCACCAGTCCGTAGGGCGGCGTGATCAACCCGAACGCCAATGTGGCGATCAACACCACGCCCATGTGCACGCCGTTGATGTCGCCGGCCTGCGTCAGCGCATTCACCAGCGGCATGAAGATGATGATGGTCGGCACCGGCTCGATGAAATCGCCGACCACGGTGAACAACAGCACCAAGAGCAGCATCATGATATGCGGGTCGCTGCCGGCGATCGAGGTGATCCAGTCGGCGATGACGATGGCGCCGCGCAGATAGGCCAGCATCCAGCCGAAGGCATTGGCGGCGCCGATGGTGATCAGCGGCAGCGAGAAAATCAGCCCGGCGAGGCAGAAGTCATAGGGAATTTTCCGCAAGTGCCCGCGATTGAGCGCGGGGATCACCACCGCGATGATCCAGATCACCGCGACGACGCCGGCTTCCGTCGGCGTGAACCACCCGGTCAGGATGCCGCCAAGCAGGATCACGGGGATCATCAGCGGCAGCGCGGCATCTCCGGCGGCGAACACGACCTGGCGCAACGGCGCCCGCGGCTTGCGCATGCCGGAAGGGCCGAAAAAATAGCAATAGATCATCAGGCCGAAGCCGATCATCATGCCCGGCACGACGCCCGCCATGAATAATCCTGCGATCGAGACGTTGCCGACCGCGCCATAGACCACGGCGGTGATGCTCGGCGGCACCAGCGCCGCAATGGTGGAAGCCGACGCGATGATCGCGGCGATGAAAGCGGGACTGTAGCCCTCGCGCTTCATCGGGCCACCCAGCGCGCGGCTCATGACCGCGACATCGGCGGTGGTCGATCCCGACATTTCCGAGAAGAACATGCTGAAGACGACGACAACCTGCGACAGCCCGCCCCGGATATGCCCGACCAGCGACAGCGACAGATTGGCAATCCGCACCACGACATTCGCCGAACTCATGAGTTCGCCGACCAGCAGAAAAAACGGAATCGCCAGCAGCGCCTCGGAATCCATGCCGTCGAAAATCTTCTGGATGATCGCCGCAAGCGAGACATCCGTGAGCAGCGCCCCGACGAAAACCCCCGCCATCAGCGAGAATGGCACGGGCACGCCGAGATAGCCGAAAAACAAGAAGCAGAACGACATCAGCGCGAGGATGACAGGCGCGCTCACAGGCCCACCCTCGGCTGGATGCTGGTATCGATCGCTGGAATATCCCGGTCTACCTCCGGCGGCTCGGGATGATCGAATCCCCTGGTGATGCCGTTGACCAGTTGCTCGATCGTGAACAGGCCTATCAGCACCCCGGCCAGAGGTATCGCCGCATAGAGCGATGCGATCGGCGTACCCGACGGCAGCCGGAAACTGCCAAAACCCCGGAGATAGTTGATGTAGCCGAACCAGACCAGACAAAACGCAACGCCGAGAACCACGAGGCGGATGATGATCTCGACAATCAGCCGCGGCGTTCCGTGCAAGGCCTCCGAGATCGCGGTCAGATAGAGATGATCGTTACGGCGAGTGGCGACCGCCGCGCCGATGAAAATCGCATAGATAAACAGCGTGGAAGTGACTTCCTGCAGCCACAGCCAGGGATGGCCGATGGTGCGCGTGACGATATCGAACATCACGGACAGCGAGAAGCCGAAGCACAACAGCCCGCAAAGCATCATCAGGATCATCTCGAGCCTGTCGAACGATCGCCATTTCAGGTGATGCTGCCGCTGCAGCACCAGTTTGTCCGCGATGGTCATCGGCAGAATTCCTAAGGGCAGTCACACGTGCACAGAGCCCTCATCCTGAGGAGCGGCTTCCTGGCCGCGTCTCGAAGGATGAGGAATGTATCGGCCTCATGGTTCGAGACGCGCGCGAAACGCGCGCTCCTCACCATGAGGGTCTAGTTGATCGCCCGGATCAGGGTCTTGATCTTGTCCGCGTGCGGGCCAAGCTCCTTGGCAAGCTTGTCGAGATAGGGGTCGGCGATCGCGATGAAGCTCTTCTTGTCGACATCATCGACAATTTTGACGCCCACCGATTTCAGTTTCGCGGCCGCGGTCTTTTCGAGTTCGAAGGCCTTGGTCGGCTCCTTGGCGCTGATCTCAGCAGCTGCCGTGAGCACCCACTGTTTCTGTTCGGCGGACAGGCTCTGCCACAGCTTGTCGCTGACGAACACCAGTGCATTGTTGGCCTCATGCTCGGTGATCGACAGCACCGGCGCGACTTCATAATGCTTGTTGACGAGATAGACGTTGATGCTGTTCTCGGCGGCGTCGACCACGCCCGTTTGCAGCGAAGTATAGACACTGCCGAACGGCATGTGCACGGTCTGCGCGCCATAGGCCGGGAACATGGTGTCCTCGGTGGCGGTGGCCTGGACCCGGACCTTCAGCCCCTTGATGTCGTCGACCTTGTGGACTTCCTTCTTGCTGTAGATGTGCCGCACACCCTGCGAGCCCGTTGCGATCACATGCAGACCTTGCGTGGTCTCATCGATCATGGTCCTGATCGCCTCGAACACCTTCGGGTCAGCCAGCGCTTTGATCACATGACCTTCGTCGCGAAACAGGAAATGCAGCGACATCACTCCGGCCTGCGGAGAAATTGTAGCGGTGTTCGCCGAAGAGATGATGGCGAACTCGATATCGCCCGATTTGACCAGTTGCAGCAGTTGCGGTTCCTGACCGAGCTGCGCGCCGGGATACTGGTCGATCAGCATGCTACCCTTGCTCAATTCCTTGAGCTTGTCGGCGAACAAATCGCCGGCGATCGAGTAGCCGGTGTTGCGGGGCTGGTCATAGGCAAAGCGATAATGTTTTGCCTCCTGCGCGCCTGCACTCGCGGCAAAAACCATTGCCGCCGCAGCAATCGCCGCGGCGATTGTTTTTCCTGGATTGATCACCGTTTCCCCCTGTTTTGATTTTCTCAATCATCTCATCGGGATAACGGGATTGTCAATCACGCATCTGGTGGAGTCCTAGTTGATCGCCCGGATCAGATTCTTGATCTTTTCGGCGTGCGGGCCGAGCTCCTTGGCGAGCTTGTCGAGATAAGGATCGGCAATCTTGGTGAAGCCGGACTTGTCGACATCGGTGACGACCTTCACGCCGATCGACTTCAGCTTGTCCTGCGATTGATGTTCGAGCTCGATTGCCTTTGCGGGCTGGTTCCTGTTGACCTCGTCGGCTGCCGCCTGCAGCCATCCCTGCTGCTCTGGCGTCAGGCTATTCCACAGCTTGTCGCTGACCCAGACGAGACTGTTATTGGCCTCGTGTTCGGTCATCGAAAGCACCGGTGCTACTTCGTAGTGCTTGTTGGCGAGATAGACGTTAACGCCATTTTCCGCGACGTCGACGACGCCGGTCTGCAGCGATGTATAGACACTGCCGAACGGCATATGCACGATCTGCGCGCCATAGGCTGGAAACATGGTGTCCTCGGTGGGCGTCGCCTGCACCCGCACCTTGAGACCCTTCATGTCGCCGACGTTCTTGATCTCGTGCTTGGAGTACATGTTGCGAAGGCCGAGCGTCGCGAGCGCAATCACGCGCGCGCCCTGCACGGTGTCCGCGATCATGGCCTTGACGGCCTTCGACACCTCGGGGTCCGCCATCGCCTTGACGAGGTGCGTTTCGGAGCGGAACAAGAAATGCATCGACATCACGCCAGCCTGCGGCGACAGGGTCGCGGCATTCGCCGATGAGGAAATGCAGAACTCCACGTCGCCTGATTTCACCAGTTGCAGGACCTGAGGCTCCTGCCCGAGCTGCGCGCCGGGATACTGGTCGATCAGCATGGTGCCTTTACTTACCTCCTTCAGCTTGTCGCTGAAGATATCGCCGAGGATTCCGTAGCCGGTCGGCTTCGGCTGATCGTAGGCGAAGCGATAATGCTTGGCGTCTTGCGCGCCTGCAGTCGCGGCCATCACGATCGCGGATACGGCCACGACCACAGCGAGAATTCTTCTCAGGCTGTCCATCGTCTCCCCCTTAGATGTTTTCTTTCATCATCCCATCGGGGTTGTTTGAATGTCAATTGGACATCGGCCGTCAAAGGCGGCAACGCATATGCGAGATGGAAGGCGATGGCCGTTCAAGTCACCGGTTGCGCCGCTTACCCCGACGTCATCATCCGCGACAGCGGATGATCCAGTACGCCGCAGCTCATCGGCTCTATCTCACCGCTCAGGAATACTGGATGCCCGCTGGAGCCAGTCATCGGGCGGCCATTCGGCCGATCAGTTGGCGGGCATGACGGCTGTTTGCAGGCGATGCCGCCTACCCCTTCCCCTTGGCCCGCATGAAATCGAAATCGCAGCCTTCGTCGGCTTGCAGGATGGTCTCGTTGAACAGATGCGCGTAGCCGCGCTTCGCCCATTCCGGCGTCGCGACCGGCGCCAGCGCGACGCGGCGCTTCTCGAGTTCGGCAGCATCGACCAGGAGATCGATGCTCCGCCTGGCGACATCGAGCCGGATCATGTCGCCATTCTTCACTAGCGCCAGCGGACCGCCGACGGCGGATTCCGGCGTGATGTGCAGCACGATGGTGCCGAACGCGGTGCCGCTCATCCGCGCATCCGAAATCCGCACCATGTCCTTGATGCCGGCACGCGCGAGCTTCATCGGGATCGGCAGGTAGCCCGCTTCCGGCATCCCCGGCGCGCCCTTGGGACCGGCGTTGCGCAGCACCAGCACATCATCGGCGGTGACGTCGAGATCGGGGCTATCGACCCGCAGCGTCATGTCTTCCACCGAATCGAACACCACGGCGCGGCCGGTGTGCTGCAGCAATTTCGGACTCGCCGCCGAATGCTTGATCACGGCGCCGCGCGGCGCGAGATTGCCATGCAGCACCGCCATCGCGCCTTCCGGCTTGATCGGACTTTTTCGCGCGCGGATGACATCCTGTCCCGGCACCTGCTCGGCGGCGGCGACGACCTCACGCAGCGTCGCGCCAGTGATGGTCTTGGCATCGAGGTCGATCAGATCGCCGAGCTGCGCCATCAATTTCGGCACCCCCCCGGCATGATGGAAATGCTCCATGTAGTGCGCACCCGACGGTTTCAGGTCGATCAGAACAGGCACCTCGCGGCCGAGCTTGTCAAAAGCTTCGAGATCGATGCGATGTTCGGTGCGGTTGGCGATCGCGGTCAGGTGAATAAGGCCGTTGGTCGATCCCCCGATCGCCTGCAGCACCACCTGCGCGTTGCGGAATGCCGCCGGCGTCAGCAGCTCGCTGGGGCGAGGTCCCTTCGCCATGGCCATCGCGGCGGCAACCTTGCCGCTGGCTTCCGCGGAACGAAACCGCTCCGCATGCGGCGCCGGAATCGTCGCACTCATCGGCAGCGACAGGCCGAGCGTTTCGGTGATGCAGGCCATGGTAGAGGCAGTGCCCATCACCATGCAGGTTCCGACCGACGGCGCGAGACGGCCGTTGACGGCATCGATCTCGACCTCGTCGATTTCGCCGGCGCGGAATTTTGCCCACAAGCGGCGGCAATCGGTGCAGGCCCCCAACACCTCGCCCTTGTGATGCCCGACCACCATCGGCCCCACCGGAATAACCACAGTCGGCAGATCGGCGCTGACCGCGGCCATGATCTGCGCCGGCAAGGTCTTGTCGCAGCCGCCGATCACGACCACGGAGTCCATTGGCTGTGCGCGGATCATCTCCTCGGTATCCATTGCCATCAGATTGCGCAGGTACATCGAGGTCGGAAACGCAAAGCTTTCGGCGATCGAGATGGTCGGAAACACCATCGGCATCGCGCCCGCCAGCATCACGCCGCGCTTCACCGCTTCGATAATCTGCGGCACGTTGCCGTGGCAAGGATTGTAGTCGCTGTGGGTGTTGGTGATGCCGACGATGGGACGGTTCAGCGCGTCGTCGGAATAGCCCATCGCCTTGATGAAGGCCTTGCGCAGGAACAGCGAGAATCCGGCGTCGCCATAACTCGTCAAACCCTTGCGCAGTCCGTCGGCCATCTTGCGTGTCCTTTATTCGCGGCGATCTTGCATCGGCGCCCTTCCAACATGCAGTCGTCATTCCCGGGCGGCAGCAAAGCGAGCGAACCCGGAATCTCGAGATTCTGGGTTCGCCATCCAAGTCGGCTGTTGCCGACTTGGATACTGATATTTGCCGAACTCGGGTAGACCCGAGTTCGGTTGCGCGCGCCGCCCCGCGGAATGACGTCGTCCCATTAGCACAACGTCATGACGTGGCCAGCTACTTCCAGTCGACGATCTTGCTCCTGTCGCCATCGAACTCCATGCCGCAGAACGCCCCGCCCTGGTAGAAATCGCCGACCGGGTCGGGCGCGAGTTTCGCCTGCTCGGCAAAGGCATGCTCGCGAAAATCCTCGGCGCGGCCGGTGGGACGGTAGCCGAGGTCGTAGGCGCGGTGATTGTCCCACCACCCGCGCTCATTGTACGACGCGCCGTAGAAAATCTCGAAATGAATATCGGGATGATCGAGCCCGATCCGGCACAGCTGCACCAGGTCTTCCGGCTTGAGCCAGATCGAGAGCCGGCGACGATCCAGCGGCCTGTCGCCGAAATTGCCGATCCGGATGCAGGTGACCTCAAGCCCGTGCTTGTCGGCATACAACGCGCCAACCGCCTCGCCGAACACCTTGCTGACACCGTAGCGGCTGTCGGGCCGCGCCGTTACGTCGGTTCCGATGTGGTGATGACGCGGATAAAAACCCACCGCATGATTCGATGACGCGAACACGATGCGCTTGACGCCTTTCTTGCGCGCGGCCTCGAACAGATTGTAGCCGCCGATGATATTGGACTGCAGGATGTCATCCCAGGGACCTTCAACCGAATAGCCGCCGAAATGCAGGATGCCGTCAACGCCGTCGCAGATCGCCTCGACCTGCGCCAGATCGGACAGCTCGGCCGCCTTGAACTTCTCGCTGGCGCCGAGATCGGCGGGCGCTTTCAGATCGCTGAGCAGCAAGTCCGGATAGATCGGCGGCAACAGTTTTCGCAAAGCGGTGCCGATCCCGCCGGCAGCGCCGGTCATCAATATGCGTGGCATTTCATCCCTCTGTTTCGATCGCGTGGTGACGAGTATGACGCGGCGGCGGCAGCGCGGCAAGCGATGGCGCGCAACACAAATACGGCCGTCGTGCCCCGCGAAAGCGGGGCATCCAGCAATCGCCGACGTCAGTGTCTACTGGATCATCGGCTTTCGCGGATAGATGACATCCATAAAAGCGGACTTGCTTGCCGTTATGCAATGGCAATGATAGCAGACGAAGACTTGTGAGGAATTCAAAAACAACGAGAACAGCAAATGTCCGAAGCAGCATCCCAATCCCCCGGCTGGCGGCCGGCGACGTATTATCCCGATCCGGCCATCCATGCGCTCGATCCGCGGTTCGAGAAGTATTGGCTGAAACTGTCGGCGGTGGAGCGGCTGACCACGGGCTTGCGCTGGGCCGAGGGTCCGGTGTGGTTCGGCGACGGGCGCTATCTGTTGTGCAGCGATATTCCCAACAACCGCATCATCAAGTGGGAAGAAGAAACCGGCGCGGTGAGCATCTATCGCAAGCCTTCGAATTTCGCCAACGGCCATACCCGCGACCGCCAGGGCCGGCTCATCACCTGCGAGCATGGCGGGCGCCGCGTCACCCGCACCGAATATGACGGCTCGATCACCGTGCTGATGGACTCGTTCAACGGCAAGCGGCTGAATTCACCGAACGATGTCGTGGTGAAATCCGACGGCTCGATCTGGTTCACCGACCCGGTGTTCGGCCTGCTCGGCAATTACGAAGGCTACAAGGCCGAACCCGAGCTCGACATGAACGTCTACCGGATCGACGGAGCGACCAGAAAGGCCAGCATTGTCGCCGAAGGCGTTCTCGGTCCAAACGGGCTGTGCTTTTCGCCGGACGAAAAGATTCTCTATGTCATCGAATCGCGCGGCGTACCAACGCGCAAGATCCTCGCCTATGACGTGTCGGCCGGCGGCGACACCATCTCCAACAAGCGCATCTTCGTCGACGCCGGCCCCGGCACGCCCGATGGCATGCGTGCCGACATCGACGGCAACCTGTGGTGCGGCTGGGGCATGGGCGATCCGGAGCTGGACGGCGTCGTCGTCTATGCGCCCGACGGCGTATTGATCGGCCGCATCGCGCTGCCCGAGCGCTGCGCCAATCTGTGCTTCGGCGGATTGAAGCGCAACCGGCTGTTCATGGCGGCGAGCCAGTCGATCTACGCGCTGTATGTGAACACACAAGGAGCGCCGGGCGGATAACTCTTTTCGGAAAGCCGGCTCCCCCTTCCCGGATCAGGTTCTAAAATTTAAAACCAAGGGTCAGGGTGCCGGAGGTTTCCATCTTGCCATCGGTCGAGCAGCTTCCATTCAGCGCAATATTGACTCGCCCGAATTTGGCCACGTCGATGCTCACGCCGACGCGTGAGAAATCGTTCGGCGAACTCGGGATCACGAAGTTGATATCGTCCAGCGCCCAGAACGGCAGCTTGCCCTGAAGATCGGTCTTCCAAAGCAGCTCGACGAAAATGTGCCGAAGCGCGTCCGGATCGACGATGCGGGTGCCGCTGGCGTCCGTCACTACGAATCCCATCTCGTCGATGTGGATGTTGCACATCCGCTCTGACACGGCGCAATGGACCGAGGTGAGATCGGGCAAGTTCTGGGAATCTCCAAAGCGCGCCGAGTGTTTCGGATCCATGGCCGGACTGTTTGCGGCATTGGGCGCCGCAATCGGGCGCTCGGCTGGAAAAGTCTGCCAGATCTGCCGGAAGCCGATACCGTCGGTGGCCAGGTAGGAGACGTTGGCGGCGAAATGGCCCCGCGCCGACTTGGCGCCGCGGAAAAAGACCTTGTCACCGGCGGGGTATTTGAGCTCGGTCAGCGCGGCCAACAGGCGCTTGTGGTCTTTGGCGACGAAGTTGATGCCGTCGAGCACCAGCCGGCCCGCTTTCAGATGCGAATCGATGTGGTCGTCGAGATCGATACCGAGGCCTTCCATCCGCTGGTAGATTTTCTTGAAAACGTCCGATTGCCGCTCGCTGACAATCACCGCGCGCCGCAACGTGTCCAGACGTCGTGACGTGCCATCATTCAGAAGGTAGAGCCGGCACTGTCCCGGCCGGTTGGTCGCAATATCGAGGTGCACATGCGGAGACTTGCCGATTTGCGTAAAGCCGTTGCTCATGATGTTGCCTTTCAACCACATGTCAACGCCCGGCATATTGATCGGATCGAAACCCAGTCCGTTGGCTTCGTTCGCCGCCTTTAGAAGTTCCCGCCATCTAGCGGCCTTGAAATCAAAACCAAACGGATTCCAGTACGGCACAAAATCGTGGATCTGGTATTCGTACAGGATGATGCCGGCGGCGTCGCGCAGCCTGAGCGCGAGGTTGTTCATGTCCTTTTGGATGGCGGCGCGTTCTTCGCCCGTCATCACAACCTTAGGCGCGGTATTGGGGTCGAAGGGTTTCGGCGCCATGTCTCGATCTCCTCGCGCCCATCCGAAGCCAGACCAGCACGGGATCAGCCGCTCGGCCCTTTTAGCCGCAAGACTTGAGTCGCTCGGGCTCCGGCATTGGTTCAAAGTGACCACAAATAAAAACGCCGGAGCGGGATAAATCCCCGCTCCGGCGCTGCATTAGTCGCAAAAGCTTACGCGGCGTTGAAGCCGGCGATTGCCTTGACCTCGAGATATTCTTCGAGGCCGTATTTGCCCCACTCGCGGCCGTTGCCGGACTGCTTGTAGCCGCCGAACGGCGCGGTGCGGTCGTTCGGCACACCCTGCAGGTTGACGTTGCCGGCGCGGATCTGGCGGCCGACCTTGCGGGCGGTCTCTACGCTGTCGGCCGAGACGTAACCGGCCAGACCGTAGGGCGTGTCGTTGGCGATCTTGACCGCGTCGGCTTCATCCTTGGCGCCGAGGATGGTGAGCACGGGGCCGAAGATTTCCTCGCGCGCGATGGTCATGTTGTTGGTGACGTCGGAGAAGATGGTCGGACGCACATAGAAGCCCTTGTTGACGCCTTCCGGCAGACCGGGACCGCCGGTCACCAGCGTCGCACCTTCCTCGATGCCCTTCTGGATCAGCGCCTGGATCTTGTCCCACTGGATGCGCGACACGACCGGACCGATGGTGGTGCCCTCGGCGCGGGGATCGCCAGCCTTGGTTTTTTCAGCGACGCCCTTGGCGATGGCGGCGACTTCCTTCATCTTCGACAGCGGCACGATCATCCGGGACGGCGCGTTGCACGACTGGCCGGAGTTTACGAACATGTGCGCGACGCCGCCGGCGACGGCCTTGTTCAGATCGGCGCCTTCCAGAATGACGTTCGGCGACTTGCCGCCCAGTTCCTGGCTGACGCGCTTGACGGTCGGCGCGGCGCGCTTGGCGACATCGACGCCGGCGCGGGTCGAGCCGGTGAACGAGATCATGTCGATGTCCGGGTGCTCGCTCATGGCGGCGCCGACTTCAGGGCCGAGGCCGTTGACCAGGTTGAACACGCCCTTCGGCACGCCGGCCTCGTGCAGGATTTCGGCGAAAATCAACGCCGACGACGGCGTGAATTCCGAGGGCTTCAGGAGCATGGTGCAGCCGGCGGCGAGCGCGGGCGCAACCTTGCAGGCGATCTGGTTCAGCGGCCAGTTCCACGGCGTGATCATGCCGATGACGCCGACGGGTTCGCGCACCACCATCGCCGAGCCGACCGGCTCCTCGCAGTGATAGTTTTTCAGAACCTCAAGTGTGGATGCGAGGTGACCGAGGCCGGCGCCGGCCTGCATCTTCTCCGCCATCGGCAGTGGCGCGCCCATCTCGTCGGAGACGGCGGCGCCGATATCCTTCATGCGGGTCTTGTAGACCTCGATGATTTTCGAGAGCAGCGCCACGCGCTCCTCGCGGGTGGTCTGCGAAAACGTCTCGAAGGCGCGCTTGGCCGCGGCCACCGCCTTGTCGACGTCGGCCTTGGAGCCGAGCGCAACCTCATACATCGCCTCTTCGGTCGCCGGGTTGACGACGGGGGTGGACTTCTTGACGACCGGATCGACCCAGGCGCCGTCGATGTAGAATTGCATGCGGTTGACCATCGTAAACCTCTTGATTTCGGGGCGAATGGAAGGGGAACGGAACGTTCGGCAAGCATCCTTGCACGAAACCTTCGGAAAATGAACCCGCCATATACGGGACGCCGCACTGCAGCGGACGCACTATATAAAATCAGCGGTGTGAAGGAAGCAAGGCGGCCGGCACCATTTCAATCAGTTGTCGTCCCGGCGAACGCCGGGACCCATACGCCGAAGATTCTCGTTTAGGCACTGGGTCGAGGCCTTCCGCAACAACTGACGCTGGTGGTTATGGGTCCCGGCGTTCGCCGGGACGACAAATCACACCGCCATTTTACGGTGTCGTACCGGCGCGCCGGCGGTGAGGCTTTCGGCCGCATCGATGATGGCGTTGGCGTCCATGCCGTGATGGCGGTAGAGGTCGTCGATGGTGCCGGTCTGGCCGAATTGCTCGACGCCGAGCGCTTCAACGCGATGCCCGCGCACGCTGCCGAGCCAGCCGAGTGTGGCGGGATGACCATCGATCACGGTGACGATGCCGCAGTCGCGCGGCAGCGGCGCCAGCAGTCTTTCGATATGGCTGAGATGCGGCAGGCCGCGATGGTCGCGGCGCATTTTGCGTGCCGCGGTCCACCCCGAATGCAGCCGGTCCGCGGACGTGATCGCCAAGAGACCGACATCCCGGCGGCTCTCGCCGATCAGGCCGATGGCCTCGATCGCCTCCGGCGCCAGTGCGCCGGTATAGGCGATCACCGCTTCACAATTTTCGCCGGGCTTGCGCAGCCAATAGGCGCCGTCGGTAATGGCTTTTTGCAGGTCCGGCGTCATCATCCGCTGCGGCTGCTCGAGCGTGCGGGTCGAAAGCCGCAAATAGACCGAGCCGCCCTCGCCCGCTCCCTCGCGCTGCATGTGCTGGAACCCCCAGCCCATGATGACCGCGAGTTCATCGACAAAGGCCGGTTCGAACGCGGCGAGACCATCCTGCGCCATGCCGATCAGGGGCGTCGCGATCGACTGATGCGCGCCGCCTTCCGGCGCCAGCGTAATGCCCGACGGCGTCGCCGCCACCATGAAGCGCGCGTCCTGATAGCAGGCATAGTTCAAGGCATCGAGACCGCGCTGGATGAAGGGATCATACAGGGTCGCGATCGGCAGCAGCCGTTCGCCGTTGATGGCATGCGACAGCCCCAGCGCCGACATCAGGATAAACAGGTTCATCTCGGCGATGCCGAGTTCGATATGCTGTCCCTTGGGCGAAAAGTCCCAGTTGAAGGTCGAAGGTATCTTCTCGCTTCGGAACAGGTCGGCCTTCTCGGCGCGCGCGAACAGCCCGCGCCGGTTGACCCAGGCGCCGAGATTGGTCGACACCGTGACGTCGGGCGACGCCGTGACAATACGCGAGGCCAACTCGCTGTCGCCGCGCGCCAGCTCGTTGAGCACCAGACCAAAACCTTGTTGGGTTGACATTTGCGGCGACGGCTTGAACGAAAGCCGCTCGGGTACTTCGATAACAGGCGCGGTCAGGCGGCGCCGGCCGTCGCGGTTGAACGGCGCGCCTGAGAGAAACGCCTCCAGCGCCGCCGGCTCCTGAGACAGCCCTTCGAACTTCTCCCACTCATGCCCCGGCCGGATGTTCTGCGCGGTTCGCCACTTCTCCATCTGGGTGACCGTCATCAATCCCGCATGGTTGTCCTTGTGGCCCTGGAACGGCAGCCCCACGCCCTTGATGGTGTAGGCGATGAAGCAGACCGGGCGGTCGTGATCGATGGCCTCGAAGGCCTCGCACATGCTGGCCATGTCGTGACCGCCGAGATTGGACATCAGCTCCAGCAGCTCGTCGTCGCTGCGCTTGTCGATCAGTTGCGACACCGCGCCCTGATCGCCGATCTCGTCCGTGAGATGCTTGCGAAATGCGGCCCCGCCCTGAAAGCACAGCGCCGCATACATCGCGTTCGGGCAGGCATCGATCCAGCTTTTCAGCGCCTCGCCGCCGGGTTCGGCGAACGCCGCCCGCATCAGCCTGCCGTATTTCACGATCACCACGTCCCAGCCGAAATTGCGGAACATGGATTCGAATTTCTCCCACAACCCTTCACGCACCACGGCATCCAGGCTCTGGCGGTTGTAATCGACCACCCACCAGGTGTTGCGCAGGCCGTGCTTCCAGCCTTCCAGCAGCGCCTCGAAGATGTTGCCCTCGTCCATCTCGGCGTCGCCGACCAGCGCGATCATCCGGCCCTCGGGCCGGTCCTTCATCCAGCCATGCGCCTTGACGTAATCCTGCACCAGCGAGGCGAACAATGTCTGCGCAACCCCCAGGCCCACCGATCCCGTCGAGAAATCGACGTCGTCGGTATCCTTGGTTCGCGACGGATAGGACTGCGCGCCCTTAAAACCGCGAAAATTCTCCAGCTTCTCCCGGGTCTGGTGCCCGAACAGATACTGGATGGCGTGAAACACCGGGCTCGCATGCGGCTTCACCGCGACCCGATCCTGCGGCCTCAGCACCGAGAAATACAGCGCCGACATGATGGTGGCGAGCGACGCCGACGAGGCCTGATGGCCGCCGACCTTCAGACCGTCGACATTGGGCCGGATGTGATTGGCGTGATGGATGGTCCACGACGACAGCCACAACACCTTGCGTGCCAGCGCGGACAGTAACTCAAGGCGTGCGGGTTCGGTCGCCATGGCGGTACTCCCAGGCACAGTGATTTCGTCATGATGTTAGCGCTTCGTCCTTCGCCAAAAATCTCAAATTTTCGCGACATACCGCGGTAAATTGGGATAAATTACCACTTCGGAGCCCGCCAGCCAGAGTTTATCCCAATGCACACGCTTGATGCCATCGACCGCAAGATCCTCAGCCTGCTGCAATCCGACAGCCGCACCACCATGCAGGAGCTCGCCGACAAGGTCGGCCTGTCGGTCTCGCCATGCCATCGCCGGGTCAAGCTCCTGGAAGAGCGCGGCGTGATCACGCGCTATATCGCGACCGTCGACCAGAAATCCCTCGGCCTGCATGTCAGCGTGTTCATCTCGATCAAGCTGGCGCGGCAGAAGGAGGAAGACCTCAATCGCTTCGCCAAGGCGATCTCGAAATGGGACGAGGTGCTGGAGTGCTATCTGATGACCGGCAACCGCGATTACCTGTTGCGCGTGGTCGCCGCCGATCTGTCATCCTACGAAGCGTTCCTGAAAAACAAGCTGACGCGGCTGGATGGCATCGCCTCGATCGAGTCGAGTTTTGCGCTCAGCCAGGTGAAATACTCAATAGCGCTGCCAGTGTGAGGTCCGCCCATGAGTGTCCGAAGAATTGTCCCCAACATCAACTCCGCCGATCCATCGGCCGCGAAGCCGTTCTACGAGGGGGTTCTCGGGCTCGAAACCGCTATGGACATGGGGTGGATCATCACCTTCGCCTCGCCATCCAACCCGATGGCCCAGGTCAGCGTCGTCGCGTCCGATACAAGAACTGAACCGCACCCGGATATCAGTGTCGAAGTCGCCGACGTCGATGCTTGTCATGCCGCCGCTCAACGGCAGGGATATTCGATCGTGTATCCCCTGACCGACGAACCGTGGGGCGTTCGGCGATTCTTTGTCAGGGATCCCCACGGCCTCATCGTCAATGTCGTGAGCCACAAGGGCTGAGCTAGGTGAAGTAATCGATCGTGCTGTCGGTGTTGGAGACCGTCGTCCCGGCGAACGCCGGGACCCATAATCCCTGGCGCTAACTGTTGCAGAAGGCTTCGACGCTGGTGACTAAACGAGAATCCTCGGCGTATGGGTCCCGGCGTTCGCCGGGACGACGCTGGAAAGCCGCCACACGCCGAGGCTCTTGTCGCGCCAGCCGCCACCGGCTTCGGTGCAGTTCTCGTTGACCAGTTCAACCGGCGGTCCCCAACTGAAAGGTTTCCGCTCGAAATTCAGCGCGCGCCAGTCGCCGTCCTCGCAATCGCCATTGGTCTGCCAGTCCGGAAACGTGGTCGCGATCAGCCACACGGCGCCGGACGCCTTAAAATTCGCAACAGCGCGTTCGATATTCGCAAACGACAGATGCACCAGCGCGTCGCGGCACAGGATCGCGTCGCATCGGGGCAAGCAATCGCGGGTGATATCGGCCAGAAGGTATTCGCCCTTGACCTCACCGGCGGCAGCGCGCGCCTGCAGCCCCGCGATCAGGGCAGGCACGATGTCGACGCCGACGGTGCGCACGCCGAGATCGGCCTTGCTGATCCAGCCCGCATCGCCGCAGGGCGCATCGAGCAGCGACGTCACGCCGAGTTTCCTGAAAAGCCGAGGCAATTCGGTGCGCAGCACGGCGGTAGCGTCGATCTCCGAGCCGAGCCCGGAAGTGGATGCGGCAGCACCCCACATGTTGGTGTCGTGGATGCGCCGAAAGCGCTGCGCCAGGTTCAAATCCTCAAAGGACTTTCTGTCATCAACGAAACGCTGATGCGCAAGCACGGGCGGACGATCGGAATCGCTTGATGACATGGCGCCAACTATATCGCCTCTTCCTCATCCCTGCATAACGGCTTCGCCGTTATCGCTGGAGGAGCGGCCTTTTGGCGACGTCTCGAAGGATGAGAAATGCGGGCCTCGTGGTTCGAGACGCGCGAAGACGCGCTCCTCACCATGAGGAGGACCCGATCTACCGCCACAGCCAGATGGCCGCTTATTTCGCGGTTGCCAAAATCCGCTGGCATCGCGCATTTGTCCAATGCATAGTTTTGAATACCAGCATCAGCTACTTGGATGTCATCATGGACATGGACCAGATCCGGACGTTCGTGGCTGTAGCCCGCGGGCGCAGCTTCAGCGGTGCAGCGGCAACGTTGCACCGCTCGCAACCCGCCATCAGCCGACGCATCGAACTGCTGGAGCGCGAATTCGACATCGCGTTGTTCGAACGCCTTCGCGGCGGCAGTATCCTCACCGATGCCGGCGCGGCTTTTCTTCCCTACGCGGAGATCGTGCTTGCCGCGGCGGCGGATGGCGCGGAAGCGCTGCGCGCCGGACGTCAGGGCGAAACCGGCAAAATTCCACTGGCATTGGTCGGGACCCTCGCCAACGCTGCGTTGACAAACGCGCTGCGGAAATTCGGCAAACAATACCCCAAAGTGCGTCTGGAACTGCGGACCGCGACCAGTCAGGAGGTCAGCGACCTGGTGCAGCGGGGCGAGGCCACGTTGGGCCTGCGCTATTCGAACGGCCGCCATTCCGGCGTCGTATCGCAAATCATTGCAGAAGAGCAACTGGTGGTCGTCGCCCGCCCGGATCATCCGCTGGCCGATGGTCGGAGATACCAGCCCGGCAAACTTGCCGGCGAACGCTGGGTGGCATTTCCCGCGCGGAACAGGCGGGAGAGTTTCGTCCAGTTTCTCCAGCGCAAATTTCTTGCGGCGGGTCTGGAAGATGCGGAAATCGTTCCGATCGACAGCTTGACCGCCCAGAAGCGGCTGGTCGAGGCCGGTTTTGGAATCGCACTGCTGGCGGAGAGCGGGATTCAGGAAGAACTCAAGCAAGGCACGTTAAAGGTGCTGAATGTTCCGGCGTTGCGCGCCGCCATACCGATCGCACTCGTCTATCGGGGTAACGGCTATTTGAGCGCTGCCGCGCGCAGCCTGCTGTCGATCATCGAAACGTCCTGGCGCCACAAGCCTTCTACCGGCGGCCGTACGTCAGCAACACGCCGGCCTACCGCCACGGCTCGACGATGATCTTGGTGTGACGCTCCGGATTGGCGAGATCCGCAAATGCGGTGGCCACTCCGTCGACGCCGACGGTCGCGGTCACCCATGACGCCGCGTCGACCTCCCCCTCGGCGATCAAGCGCAAGGCATGCGCGAATTCATCGGGCGTGTAGCCGAGCACATATTGAACGTTGAGTTCCTTCATGATGCCGAGCATCGGCTCGGAGCGGTCGGTTTCCATGCAGACGCCGACCACCACAACGCGGGCATCGCGCGGCGCGCCTTCGAACACCTGCTGCAGCAGGCCGGGGATCCCGACGCATTCGAAAATCAGCGCGGGCTTGAGCGCTGGCCGCCACGCCTGCAGCGGCGGCCGCGCGGCTTTCTGCTCCGGCGACATCGCGGCGTGCTCGGCCCAGGTCGCATAAGGCTGCGCGCGCGCGGGATCGACGACGATGTCGGCGCCCAGCCTCTGCGCCAATGCGCGGCGCGCCGGCGAATAGTCCGCGGCGACGATCGGGTGCAGCCCCTTCAACTTCAGCGCCGCGATGACAGCTAATCCCACCGGGCCGCAGCCGATCACCAGCGGCACCTCGTCGCCGCACACATTTGCCTTGGCGACGGCATGGATGCCTACCGCCAGCGGTTCGGTAAGCGCGGCATGCTCCGCCGCTAGCCCGTTGGGCACCTCCAGCAGCAGCGCCTCGCCGAGCAGCATGCGCTCGGCGTAGCCGCCGACATTGTCGTTGGAATAGCCGATACCCTGCAGACCATCCGATGTCAGCAGCGCGGGGAGCGAGCACACCCGGGTGCCGGCTTTCAGCTTGCGCTGCGTGGCGGCGCCGTAATCGAGAATCTCGCAGCAGAATTCATGGCCGAACACGACGTCGCGGGTGAGGTCCATCGGTTTGCGGCCGGGGAAATGCCTGGAGAGTTCGACCATGCGATGGGCGTGCTTGCGCGCGTGCAGGTCCGAGCCGCAGATGCCGCAGGCCAGCGTCTTCACCAGCACCTGCCCCGCGCCCGGCTTCGGCTCTGGCAGCGTATCGACGACGATCTCGCCGTCCCTGAAAATGGCAGCGCGCATTGGCGTCCCCCGCGGTACGTTATTGTCCGCTCTCATATCACGCCGGTTCGCCCCATGTAACGTGCGCCGCGCAACCTTGGCTGCGACCGGCCGGCGTCGCGTTCTCAGGACTGTCGCGTTCTCAGGACTCTGGCACCGGGACGTCGAACGTATTCAAGGTCACCGACACCAGACAATACAGTCCGACCAAATAGGACAGTTCCGCCGCCCCATGCGCGCCAAACTGCTCGACCGCCGCGCGATAGGTCAGTTCCGGCAGAACGCCGCCGCCGACCAGCGCAGAGGCAAAATCGTAGGCGACCGCCTCGGGCCGTGACAGGTCCGTCGGGCGCTGGCCGGCAACGATGGTCGCCAGCTTCTCGTCGGACAGTCCCCGATGCTCCGCGACGATGACGTGGGCATAGAGCTCGTAGGCCGAGCGAAAATGCGCGCCCGTCACCAGAATGGCGACCTCGCGCACCGCCGGCGGCAGCGACGGCTTCGTCACCATCGCTTTTGTCAGTTCCCAGACCGGCTTGCCGAATTGCGGTTCGTGAATCCACGGATTCCACGGACCGAGCAGCGCACCGTCGTCCCGGACATTGATGAAGCCCTGAAAATTCCTGGCGATCCCCTCCCGCATATCGTCATAAAGCGGTTTCTGTTCGGCATTCAGGTTTGTGGGCGGAATGATTGGCAGGCGCATGTCACGATCTCCAATGGCGGTCCCGGCTTGGGGGAGATGAGCGTCATTCGACGACATGACAATGGCAATCCAACCGAACGCCGTGCGTTTTTCGCGTCACGTCGACGTGAGATGATGTCGCCCGGATCAAGCGTTGGGAGACAGCTCGGACGGCAGCGCCAACAGCTGCGACCGCCGCACCCGCTCGCGGTGCGCGGTATAGAGACCGCTGCCGACGATGAATACCGCGCCGGTCACGGTCCAGACGTCAGGCACTTCACCGAAGATCACGAAACCGAGGATGCTGACCCACAGCAATTGGGTATACGAAAACGGTGCGAGCACGGAGGCGTCGGCGTAGCGAAAGGCGAGAACGACGATCCACTGCCCGGCGGTCGAGGCAAGGCCGATGAAGATGCCGAACATAATATCGTGCCAGCTTGGCGCGACCCAAACCAACGGGACAAGCGCCGACAAGATGCAAACACCCACGATCGACGAATAGGTCATGGTGGTGATGGCGTGATCCCTTCCGCTCATCATTCGCGTCATGATCAATGTGCACGCCCAGGCCAGCGCCGAGACGATCGGGAAAAACGCGGCGGGATGAAATGCGCCGGTGCCCGGCCGCAGGATGATCAGCACGCCGATCAACCCGACCGCGGTCGCAAGCCAACGCCGTACGCCGACGGTCTCGCCGAGAAAAACAATCGACAGCGCCGTGACAAACAGCGGCGCGACGAAACCGGTGGCGGACGCCTCCGCGATCGGAAGAAACCGCAAGCCGGAGATGAAAAACAGCGAAGACCCCAGCAGCGCGACGCCGCGCATCGCCTGCAATCCGGGCCGCTGCGAGCGCAAGGCATACAGCGGCGAACCCGGCACCATCGCCGGCGACATGATCAACGCGAATACCAGGAATCGAATCCACGCAATCTCGATCGATGGCAGTGTCGCCGACAGGTACTTCGCGGTGACATCGGAGGCGCCAAGAAATACCGTCGAAGCGAGGATCAGCGCGATGCCCCGGAACGGCCGGTCGGCGCGCGCCGGTGCGGTGCGGGTGGCGGACTTCTTTTCGGGCAACGGCAGTGGTGCGCTGTCCAGCCTGGCGGCTGCGGCGGGTGGCGGAGTCACAATTGAAAGCTCGTGGGCGATGATCGAATCGGGCGAGTATCCAAAAAACGACAATTGCGTGTCGTTCGCAAGGTCTGAAAACAGGACGCCGATATGCATGATCGCGTGCGGCGGCCCGCCACGCAGCCGCTGAAACACTTCGTTAAATTTCGTGTCCGCTACAGCATCGGCAAGCCACGCGGCTTTGGGCCGCGCGGAAACGCCTGGTCCAGCGCGGCGATCTCGTTTTCGCTGAGCGTCAGATTTGCCGCCGCCGCGTTGTCGGCGGCGTGCTCCTGACTCGCGGCTTTTGGGATCGTGAACTCGCAAGCCTGGCGCGTCAGAAAGCTCAGCGCGACCTGGCGCGGCGATGCGCCATGCGCGTCGGCGATGGTCTGCAACAACGGCCCCGCCTTGCTGCGCGGTGACGGAAAATCATTGTGACCGAACGGCGAATAGGCGACCACGGCGACGCCGTGCTGCTCGCACCACGGAATCACCGCGTGCTCGATCGCGCGCTCCTGCAAATGGTAGAGTACCTGGTTACAGGCGATCTTGCCCTTGCCGGCGACCGCCAGCAGTTCATTGAGATCGTCGGTATCGAAATTGCTGACGCCCCAGCTGCGGATTTTTCCGGCGCGGGCCAGTTCCTCGAACGCGGCGACGGTTTCATCAAGCGGATACGAGCCGCGCCAATGCAGCAGATAACAATCGAGCCGGTCGGTGTTCAGCCGCGCCAATGAGCGTTCGCACGCGGTGATGGTGCCGCGCCGCGAGGCGTTGCTCGGCAAAACCTTCGAGACCAGGAAAATATCGTCGCGCCGTCCGGCGATCGCCTCGGCGATCACCAGTTCCGCATCGCCATACATCTCGGCGGTATCGATGTGGGTCATGCCGAGATCGACGCCGCGGCGCAGCGCGGCCATGGCGTCCTTACGATCGCCACGGTCGATATACCAGGTGCCCTGCCCGATCACAGACACCTCGCATTTGCTGCTGCCGAACGGCCGAGATTTCATGGTCATGGTTTGCCGTCGATTGCGACACTTGCACAGCTTGGCACGGCGCGGGACTCGATCAACCCTGGCTGACGTTTACCAGCGCATGGCGGCGATGCATTGCGGCCGGGTTCTCGGCCTGCAGACGGCGCAGCCAGTCGCGGAAGCTGACGATCTCGGGACAGTCTGCCGTCCCCGCAGGCGCAATCAGCCAGTCGCCGAGTCCGGATCCCTCGTTCACGCGGTCGCAACGATAGCCCGGGTGGTGGCCGAGACCGCGGCTGATGAGCAAGTCGACCTTGCCCTCGACGAGCTCGTGCAGGCCCGCCGGTTGCAGCACCCGCAAGCCTACTCCAGCATGCGTCGCACGGAACTCGGCAAGCGCCAGGCGGCGCAAGTCGAAGCTGGCGTGCAGACCCAACTGCAGCAGCACCCCACCACCCGCAGGCTTCAATTGTGCGGTCGCATTGGCGATGCGACGAAAGCCGCGGGAAATCTCGGGCAGGTAGACTTGGCCGGCTGCCGTCAGAATGAGCTGCTTATGCAGCCGCTCGAACAGGCGCACGCCCAGGCGCACCTCCAGCGCTTTCACCTGCTGCCCGACGGCGGCAGGCGTCACATGCAGCTCATGCGCGGCCAGTTTGAAACTCAGATGCCGCGCCGCGGCTTCGAATGCGCGCAAAGCATTGAGCGGTGGGAGGATGTAGGTCATCGCCTTCCATTCTGTCACCGATGTGCCACGGCCTTGCAATAGATTTTCTTGAGCAAGGCGCCAGTAACAATGCTTTGCCCGGCGTTTATGGCACACGTTAGGTTCCGGTTCGGAAGCACCCGGAGAATCCCATGCCCCGCCGCATCGATCACCTCATCATTTGCGTCCGCGATCTTGCGCAGGCTGCGCTCAACTTCCGATCCCTCGGCTTTACCCCGACGCCGGCTGGCGTCCATCCGTTCGGAACCAGCAACCACCTGGCCATGTTCGGGAACAACTTCCTGGAGCTGCTGGCGGTGACCGACGCAGCCGCCGTCCCCGCGGCCGCGCCGGGCCGTTTCAGTTTCGCTGCCCACCACCAGAATTTTCTGGCGACCGCGGAAGGGATGTCGATGCTGGCCTGGCACAGCGCCGACGCGCATGCCGACGCCGCCCGCTTCGCGGCAAATGGCATGGGCGCATATTCGCCGTATGACTTCGGCCGTGACGCGGTGCTTCCGGCCGGAGGGACGGCCCGGGTTGAGTTTTCGCTCGCCTTCGCCACCGACCCCACCATGCCCGGGATCGCTTTCTTCACCTGCCAACAGCGTCATCCGCCGGAAATGTTCTGGAAACCGGAATACCAGCGCCACCCCAACGGCGCCTTGCGCGTGGTTGAGGTCGTGATGTCAGCACCGGAGCCGGCGGCGCACCGCGATTTCCTCGAGCGCATCACGGAAACCACGGCCGAGCTTGCGCCCGGGCGACTGACGGTTGGCAGGACAGGCGATCGGGTCACCGTGCTCAGCCCGCTCGAGATCGCGCGTCGGCTGCCGGGTTTGGCCGTCGGCGGTTCGCCGCATTTTTGCGCGGCGCGGTTGGCCGTCGCCGATTTGAATGCGACAAAGCGAGCATTAAAGAGCAACGGTGTCGACTTCCAGGTCACCGAGGGCGTCCTGCTGATCCCCCCGGCAGCGTCGCATGGTCTGGCCCTGGAGTTCGTCGGACAAGGGACAATCTGACATGGCCCACATCACGCGGCATAATCCCGCAGCCGTCCACGCGCCGTCCAGCGGCTACAGCATGGGACTGGAACTTGGCCAGCATCGCCGGCTGCTGTTCATCAGCGGCCAGGTACCGGAACGATCGGACGGCAGTGTGCCCGAGGGTTTTGAGGCGCAATGCGAGCAAGCCTGGCGCAACGTCATCGAAGTGCTCACCGCCGCCGGCCTCGGCGTCGAGCATCTGGTCAAGATCAATACGTTTCTGACCGACCGCGACCAGGTCGTGGCCAACCGCGCTATTCGCCGCAAGATGCTTGGCGGTCACGAACCTGCATCGACGGTGATGATTGCCGTAACCGTCGATGGCAAATGGTTGCTGGAGATCGAGGCGATCGCTGCGGAATGACTCGGCCCAATCCGTCGCTCACGCGCCTCGCGATGACGAATTCAACTCGCTGATATCCGCGACCAGCACGGTGCCGGTCACCGACTCCGTTACGTACAGACGGTCGCGGTTCTTGCCGCCGATGGTGACATTGGTGCAGCTTGGTCCCGCGCAGGACTTGATGCGCGCGATCAATTCGCCATTGGGCGCGAACACGAATACATGTCCGAGCGAGGCATGGGCCACAAACAGGCGGCCCGCATGGTCCATTGTCAGACCATCGGGGCCGCTCGGACCGAAGGTCGAACAGAAGCGGCCGACTTTCGAGACACTTCCATCCTTCATAATGGGCATGCGCCAGACCGCGTTGTCGCGAGTCATCGCGACAAACAGCACGGTCTCGGTGGGATCGAGCACCAATCCATTGGGGCTGATGCCGGTATCGATCAGGCAGTCGAGCCGTCCGCCGGACGAAAGCCGATAGACCCGCCCCGTGGGATCGTGAAGGCCGGTCTGCCCCTGGTCGGTAAAATAGATGTCGCCGTTCGATGCGATATGCAGATCGTTGCAGCCGCGAAACGATTCGGAATTGCGCGCCGTCAGTACCGGCTGCACCCTCCCCTTCGGCACGTCAAGCTCCATGATGCCGTGCATGTAGTCGGCGACCAGGATCCGTCCGTCCGAGCCAATCCTGAGACCATTGGGCCAGCCGTCATATTCCGCCGCCAGCGACCATTTGCCGTCGGGTGCGATCCGGAAGATGCGCCCGAACGGGATATCCACGATGTAGAGATTGCCGTCGGCATCGAATGACGGGCCCTCGATAAAACAATCGGTCGGGTGACCCGGCCGGTTGGCGTCGGCCCAGTCCGTCCGCACGCCCTTGCGCCTGTAATCATCGGGCATCGACGAAAATACCTCTGTGCCGATCAGCCGCGGCGGCGCGTCCAAATACATCATTGCGTGGTTTCACCTCTGAAAGACGATGGGCACCATAAATCAGCATGTCGGCGCCGTCGATATCGTCGGAAACGCTGCGCGCGGGCTTCCCGCGAAAAGCAAGACGCTTTGACACGGCATGAGGTTCTTGTCCCAACCCCGCGGCGTGCTATGAATCCGGAACGGATAGACCGGCTCGGCGACCGCAGAACGCGCCAGCCAAATAATCACCGCCGCCAAAGGCGGATTCCAGGGAGAATAACGACATGGCCCATTTCGGCCCGACCCGGCGTTCCCTATTGCAGGGAACACTAGCAGCGAGCGCACTCAGTCTCACCGGATTTCCAGCACGCGCCGAGCCGCAGTGGAAGAAATATGCCGGCACCACCATCGAGGCCAACCTGATCAAGGGGCCCAGAGGTGAGCTCTTACAGAAATACGCATCGGAGTTTACCGACCTCACCGGTATCAAGGTTGAATCCGAAGTCATTCCGGAGCAGCAGCAGCGGCAGAAGGCCGTCATCGAACTCACGTCCGGCAAGCCGAGCTTCGACGTCATTCACGTCAGCTATCATGTGCAGAAGCGGCAATTCGAAAAAGCCGGCTGGCTCGCGGACCTCACCGGTTTCATGAAAGATCCGAACCTGACGGCGCCGGACCTGACGGTGGATGATTTCTCCGCCGGCGGCCTCAAGTTCGCCCAGAACGACAAAGGCGAAATGCATTCGCTGCCCTGGTCGGTCGACTACTTCATCCTGTACTGGAACAAGGAGCTGTTCGCCAAGAAGGGCGTCACATTGCCGAAGACGTTCGACGAGATGGCCGCCGCCGCCGAAAAGCTCAACGATCCCGCAAACGGCATTTACGGCTTCACAGGCCGCGGCCTGCGCAACGCCAACATGACGCTGTGGACCAATTTCTTCCTCAATTACGGCGGCGAGTTTCTCGACGACAAGGGCAACATCCTGACCGACGGGCCCGAGGCGATCGAAGCCACCAAAATGTATCAGCGCCTGCTGACCAAGACCGCGCCCCCGGGTGTCGCCGGTTTCAACTGGATGGAGTCGATGGCCTCGCTGACGCAAGGCCGGGCTGCGATGTGGATCGACGGCGTCGGCTGGGCCCCGCCGATCGAGGATCCAAATGCCTCGCGTGTGGTCGGCAAGATCGGCTACGCGCTGGTGCCCGCCGGACCCAAAGGCCAGTATTCCGCCGCCTACGGCGATGGCGTCGGCATTCCCCAGACGAGCACCAAGAAGGAGGCCGCCTATCTCTACTGTCAGTGGGCGGTGTCGAAGACGATGGGCGCGCGGCTGCTGCAAAGCGGCGGCGGCGTGCCGTTCCGTAGCTCGGTGCTCAACGACGAGGCCGTGCGCAAGGGCGTGAAGATGCCGCCGGAATGGCTGGACTCGGTGATCGGCTCCGCCAAGATCAGCAAGCTCGGCCTGCCGGTTATCGTTCCGGTCGCAGAATTCCGCGACATCGTCGGTGCCGCCGTCACCGCGACGCTGTCGGGCGCGGACCCGGCGACTGAACTGAAGAAGGCGCACGAGCAATTCCGCCCCATCCTGGAGCGCAGCGAGAAGTCGTGAGCGGCGTAAGCGCGACCGAAACGGCACCGGCGCAACCGGACACCGCCACGCGCGAAATGCCCGGGTGGCAGCCGCCGTCCTATTGGCCGTTCGTCCTGCCGGCGCTGATCGTGGTGCTCGCCGTCATCATCTTCCCGTGGGCCTATACGGTCTGGATGAGTCTGCACGAATGGAAGGTCGGCGCGCCGCCGACCTTCGTCGGCCTCGCGAATTACATCAGGCTGCCAAGCGATGCCCGCTTCGTCGAGTCGGTGTGGCACACACTTGTCTATACCGCGCTGTCGGTAGCGCTGCCGCTGCTGCTCGGCACGCTCGCGGCCGTGGTGTTTCACGCCAAGTTTCCGATGCGCGGCTTCCTGCGCGGCCTCTTCATTCTGCCGATGATGGCGACCCCGGTCGCCATCGCGCTGGTGTGGACCATGATGTTCCACCCCCAACTCGGTATCCTCAACTACCTGCTGTCGCTGGTCGGCTTGCCACCGCAGCTTTGGGTGTTTCATCCCGCAACTGTCATTCCTTCACTGGTTCTGGTCGAAACCTGGCAATGGACGCCGCTGGTGATGCTGATCGTGCTCGGCGGCCTCGCCGCAATCCCGAGCGAGCCTTATGAGAGCGCGCTGATCGACGGCGCCACCCGCTGGCAGACCTTCCGCTACATCTCGTTGCCGCTGATCATGCCATTTCTTTTCATTGCGTCGATGATCCGCATGATCGACGCGGTGAAGAGTTTTGATATTATCTTCGCGATCACCCAAGGCGGTCCCGGTTCAGCCTCGGAAACGATCAACCTTTATCTCTACAGCGTCGCCTTCGTCTATTACGATGTCGGTTACGCCTCGGCGATTGTGGTGGTCTTCTTCGCTCTCATCGTCGCCCTGGCGGCGGCGCTGCTTCACTTGCGTCAAAGGACGCACTGGAACGACGCCGGAGGCGTGGCATGAGCCCGCTGCGACAGTTGCTTGGCCGGATCGGCCTTGGCTTCGCGCTGATTGTGATCGTGTCGCCGGCGGTGCTGTTCTTCCTTTGGATGCTGTCGCTGTCCGTCAAATATGAGATCGACAACGCGTCGTATCCGCCGATTTTCATCCCGGAGCGTTTCAATTGGGGCAACTATGCCGCCGTCATCGACTCCAAACGGTTCTCGACTTATTTCATGAACAGCCTGATCGTAACCGGTGCTGCGACCGCGTTCGCGCTGCTGGTCGGCGTGCCGGCGGGCTATGGCCTCGCCCGCATGCGCGCGCACAAGGCGGCGATCGTGATCCTGATCGCGCGCATCACGCCCGGCCTCTCCTATCTCATTCCACTGTTTCTGCTGTTCCAGTGGCTGGGCCTGCTCGGCACGCTGTGGCCGCAGATCATCATCCACCTCGTGGTGACGGTGCCGATCGTGATCTGGATCATGATCGGCTATTTCGAGACGACTCCGATGGAGCTTGAAGAGTCGGCGCTGATCGACGGCGCCACCCGCTGGCAGGTATTCCGTTATGTCGCGCTGCCGATCGCGCGGCCGGGCATCGCCGTTGCGTTCATCCTGGCGGTGATCTTCTCCTGGAACAACTTCGTGTTTGGCATCGTGCTGGCCGGACGCGAGACGCGCACCCTGCCCGTCGCGGTCTACAACATGATTTCGTTCGACCAGTTGAGTTGGGGACCGCTCGCCGCCGCGGCGCTGATTGTCACCCTGCCGGTGCTGCTGCTGACGGTGTTCGCGCAGCGCCAGATCGTGGCGGGATTGACGGCAGGCGCGGTCAAGGGCGGGTAGAACCCCTCGGCCGTGAACTCATAACTCCGCCCGTCGCGTACTGACTGCCCGAGTCCGCTTGTTCCCCGATAGCCGGCGAATCGTTCATCGCTGCGAAACCACGCGATGCCCGAGTTCCGGACTCATGCCTCTTGGCAAATCCCGATGCTCCGGAGGGTCTTCGCCGAACGTCGAGCCACTTTGGTGATCAATTTTGAACAGCCCTAATTTTATTGGCGAGATAGTGTTATGATGTCCGCTTCGGGAAGCTCCTCCATGTCCGGGGAGAATGCGAGGCTAACCCGCGCCTCAACACAGAAGACCGTCCAGTGATCTGCGCAAAGTACAAAATCTTCATTAGATGGAGATTTCAATGGCATTTGTAACAAGACTTGCGGCCCTCTTGATCGCTTCGATGGCGCTCTGCGGTTCAAGTATCGCGCAAGTCCGGGGAAAGCAGAATGACTCGCTGCCTCCATCAGTCTTGGCCGAGAGGCAGATAAGAGAGCGGGTCAATGCCGGGACGGTAGGTCTGGCCGGTGGCCTTCTGGAGGGTGCACCCATCCATTTCGCGACCGACATCGCTCGAGCCGTGAACGACAGCGGCGCGACACATGTTCTCCCGATCGTAACCCGTGGTCCCACCGAAAACGTCAATGATCTCCTGTATCTTAAGGGGATTGATGCGGCAATCATCAACAGCGACTCACTTGAAGAGTACAAATCTCAAGTACCGCAAATTCAGCAGCGCATTACTTACGTACTAAGCTTGTTTCCCTCCGAATTGCACATCTTCGTTCGTCCGGAAATTAAATCCCTGCAGGACTTGGTCGGTAAGAAAGTCAATTTCAATACGCAGGGTACCGCCGCCGCTTACTCCGGTCCTCTTATATTCAGTCGGCTCGGCCTAAATGTCGAAAAGATGTTTATCCCGCATCCCGCAGCTTTGGAGCAAATGCGACGAGGAGAAATTGCCGGCGTCGTTTTTGTGACTTCGAAGCCAGTCGATGCGTTCGTGAAGGGAAAATGGGAGGGAGGTTTCAAATTCCTGCCCGTCGAGTATGGCTCCAAGTTTCAGGATTATTATCTCCCGTCGTACCTTGACTCGACTGACTATCCAAACCTGGTGGCTAAAGGCGAACGGATCGCGACAATTGCCGTGCCCACGATTCTCGCGGCATACAATTGGCGTCCCGGATCGGATCGCTATCGTCGTGTAGCGCGCTTTGTTGAAGAGCTTTACAGCGGAGTGGATAAACTAAAGACGCCCGGCTTCGACCCGAAATGGAAGGACGTCAATCTGAACACAAAGGTACCGGGCTTGGAGCGTTTTCCGGCCGGTCAGGAGTGGCTTGATCGAGCCAGTTCTGGCAAGCAAAGTGGGCAGCCGTGATGCGCGCGCCGCTGATCGCCGTCGTCCTCTCCAGTGTTGGCCGTGCAGTTTGCGCTCAGCCTGCGGACGAGGGCTCCAAAATGTTAGGCACTTGCTTTGAATTGGCCCGCGCCGCAGATGCGAGTTGCTCCGACCCGAAAAATGGTGCGGCTGAGCGCATGGACTGCCGTCAAAAGGCAAGCATGGCACAGCTCGAATGCCTGGCGCGCGTTTTCCCAGGGCGGTCTGCCGGATCCCTTCCGCTAGAAATGCCCCCTCGCACCGTCTCGCCAGAGATGCCCACTGTTACCGCTTCGCCAGAAGCACCTGCCGGGTCCGTTTCACCGGAGAGGCCTGTTGGAACCGTGGCCAAAGGCGGGCCCACTGGCTCGCAAAAAACGCCTCCCGGAACAGGTCCACCAGAAACGCCTACTGCAGCCGTCTCGCCGGAAATGACACCTGGTACTGCCCCGCCCGGCGCACCCGCGAGGCGCGTTGATATCCCGGCAAAGCCACAGGATCCAGATTGGATCGTAAGTGAAACAACCTCACCGGTGGATTATAGCCCTCTCGTCACGGCGGTGATCCGCTCAACGACCAGCTTGCAGAATGCACCAAACGCGCTGGTCATTCGATGTCTTGGACCGCGCACCGAAGTCCTGCTTCGCACGGAGGGAACATGGCGCGCGTCTCGCGCCAGCAAAGTTCAAGTCGACTATCAGATCGACGACCAACCGCTCGTTAGGCTGCAATGGACGACGTCCGCAGATGGAAAGACAGCTAGTTACGGAAACGATGCCGTCGGGTTTCTTCAGTCGCTACCGGAAGGCGCGCGACTGAAAATCAAAGTGCTCGATAGCGCGGGCCCCGGTCACGAAGCGACGTTCCAACTCGCCGGATTGGATGCCGTCCTGAAGAAAATTGCAGTGCCATGTAAATGGTCGACAGCAGACAAAATGTCATCGGGAGCACGATAAACCAGGATGGTCGAACTCAACTTTTGCGGCGTCACGGCAAGAATTTGTTACGGCCGGACGTAACTCCAGCCCTTCTCCTGCAGTTCCATCAACCGAACGACGCCCGACGGAACGATGACGGCCTCAGATAGCACAGTGATCGGGTGGCCTTCTTTTTTCTCCATGCCTTCCTTGGTGTTGCCGCATGCAGAGAACTGGATCTTGCCGGGAAATGCGGAATCCTTCAAACTCTTGATGCGGTCCAGTACCGGCGATGTATCGGTGCGCAGCATGTGCAAGCCGGGGCCATAGGTGACGACATCCACGTCCACGTCCTCACCCTTGGCACGATAATACTCGATGACGTTGGTGGCGTTATTCAGCGCGAGGTTCATGACCGCCGGATCGTTCTGATCGACTTGAATGGCCAGGCGGTGCGCTTTTGTAGAACGTTGCGCTTTCGTCTTATCTGCCAGAGCTGCCGGGCGATGCGCTTTTGTGGAACGCTGCGCTTTCGCTTTATCCGCTAAACCTGCCGAAGGATGCGATTTTGTAGAACGCTGCGCTTTGGTATCATCTGCTGGGCTTGCCGAGACAAGGGCCAGCGACGTAAAAGCCACGACCGTCACCTGACAAAACAATTTATGCATCATGATGCGCCTTGGAGCGAGCCAGAGTGAGATTCCTGTAATCCGGGAATTGGCTCGCGCCACGGCTCCTGTTGAGTTCATGGTTGCCTCCGGGGTAAGCGACCTTGGACAGCCATCTAAGTCCCGCGATTTCGCGGAAGCAACGCCAAATCATGCCCCGTGGCAATTTCTCGCTGCTTCGGATCCTCGTTGCGATGCAGCAACGATTCCAACAGCGCCGGGATCGTGCGCGAAAATTTCCCGATCTAGGCGGGTGGTGACGGCGAGAAGTCCGGGGGCAACCACGATCTTCCCGTAGCCCGGATTAAGCGGAGCGCAATCCGGGGAAGTCGACGCGCGGTTTCCCGGATTTCGCTTCGCTGCATCCGGGCTACAAAGTCAACTCGCAGCGACGGCCAGCTTCTGTTGCTCACCCGCTGGCGCGACCGCGCCGGCCTGCGCGATCAGACGTTTCAGTTCCGGAATGCAGGAGCCGCAATTGGTGCCGGCCTTCAATTGCACGCCGATCTCGGCGGCCGATCCGGCGCCCGCCGCGATGGCGTCGCAAATCGTGGTGCGGCCGACTCCAAAGCAGGCGCAGACGATGGGGCCGGCGCTGGCCAATCCATCGATCGATTTGCCCGACAGCAACATCCGGCGCTGATCGTCGCTGAGCCTATCCGCAGCGAACAGGTGCTTGACCACGTCCCAGTCGCCGGCATCGTGTGCCGGACCGACGAACAGACATGTTTCGATGCGGCCTTCGACGAACGATGCCGCGCGATAGACTCCACCGCCCAAATCCTTGTATTCGGCGAGATCGTCGCCGGCGACGGACCGCAACCATGATTGCCATCTCGCTAAATCGGCGTTGTCCGCGAACAGATAACCGTAGCCGCCGGCGACGGCGACGCGCGTCCACCACACCTGAGGCGCCTGCGGCGGCATCCCGAGTGGCATGCGTGAAAGCGCAAACCCGCGAAAAACATATTCATACGGCACGATCGATGCCGGCGTCGCCTTGTTCTCGGGCTGTCCGGAAAACGGATCGGTGAATGGCGCCACCAGCGCGCCGACCCGCGCGGTGGACGCATTGGCTTCGCTCCAGTGGATCGGCGCGAACAGCATGCCGCGCTGCTGCCGCTCGCTTACCGCGACCTTAAGGGTGCATTGTCCGTAGTCGGTGACGACGCGCGCGAAGCTGTCATCGACGATGCCGAACCTGATAGCATCGTCGGGATGAATCTCGACGAACGGCTCCGGCAGATGCTGGCCCAGCCGCGGGCTGAGACCGCTGCGGGTCATGGTGTGCCATTGATCCCTGATGCGGCCGGTGTTCAGCCGCAGCGGCCGCCCGGCCGTGGTCTCGGTTCGCAACGCGGGAATTTCCGGTGCGATGAACCGTGCCTTGTGGTCGTTCGCAAAGAAGCCGCCCTCGGCAAAGAAGCGCTGCTGCGGCGGCGCATCCTCGCGTGCCGGCCATTGCGCCGGCGCCATCGCATCGAACGCCTCGTCGGATAGCGACTTCAACGCGCCAATATCGAAATCGCGACGGCCGTCATTTTCGAACGCCGACAGCGCGGCATGTTCGCGAAACACGTCCGCCGCCGAGCTGAAGTCGAATGCCGCGCCGAAGCCGAGCCGCCGGGCGACTTCGCTGACGATCCACCAGTCCGGCTTGGCTTCACCTGGAGGGGTCAGGAACGCGCGCTGTCGCGAGATGCGCCGTTCCGAATTGGTCACGGTGCCGGATTTTTCGCCCCAGGCTTGCGCCGGCAACAGCACATGCGCGCCGGCATCGACGGTGTCGTTGGAGCGCACATTCTCCGAGATCACGAACAGCTCGAGTTTTTTCAGCGCGGCGCGCGCGGCGTCCGCGTCCGGCAACGACACCGCCGGGTTGGTGCCGATCACCCACAAGGCCTTGATCTCGCCGCGCGCGATCGCCTCGAACATCTGGACCGCTTTCAGCCCCTCATGCGTCGCGATGCGCGGCGCCTTCCAGAACCGGCGGACACGGTCGATGTCCGGCGGCGTAAAACCCATATGCGCGGCGAGCTGATTGGCCAGCCCGCCGACCTCGCGCCCGCCCATCGCATTGGGTTGTCCGGTCAGCGAGAACGGCGACGCGCCTGGCTTGCCGATCCGCCCGGTGGCGAGGTGGCAGTTGATGATGGCATTGACCTTGTCGGTGCCCTGCGCCGACTGGTTGACGCCTTGCGAATACAGCGTGACCACTCGCGGCGTATCGCCAAACATCTGGAAGAAACCGGCGACATCCGGCTCGGAAAGGCCCGTCGCCAGCGCGGTCGCGCCGATGCTGCCGGCGATGCTCCGCGCACGCGCCAGCGCGTCGTCGAAACCGGACGTGTGACGCTCGACATAATCGCGATCGAGCGCGCCGGTATCGGCCAGGTGCACCAGCAATCCGCTGAACAGCGCTGTGTCGGTGCCGGGCTTCAGGCCCAGAAACAGGTCGGCATCGCCTGCGGTGTCGGTCCGGCGCGGATCGATTACGACCATCCGCGCGCCGCGCTGCTGCTTGTTGACAAGCATGCGCTGGAACAGGACCGGATGGCACCACGCCGCGTTGGAGCCGACCAGCACCAGCAGGTCGGCCTGGTCGAGATCCTCATAGCAGCCGGGCACGGTGTCCGCGCCGAATGCCCGGCGATGGCCCGCGACCGACGACGCCATGCACAGCCTCGAATTGGTATCGACATTGGCGCTGCCGATGAATCCCTTCATCAGCTTGTTGGCGACGTAGTAATCCTCGGTCAGCAGTTGCCCGGAGAGATAAAACGCCACCGCATCCGGGCCGTCGCGCGCGACGATGTGCTTGAAGCGATGCGCGACATGATCGAGCGCGTCGGGCCAGGCCACCCGTTCCATGGTGCCCTTGCTGCAGCGGATCAACGGATAGAGCAAACGGCTATCAGGACTCAGCGTTTCGCCGAGCGCCGAACCCTTCGAGCACAGCCGTCCGAAATTGGCGGGATGCTCGGGATCGCCTGAGATCGCAGCACCACCGCCCGCCTCCGGCGTCGCCAATATACCGCAGCCGACGCCGCAATAGGGACAGGTCGTGCGCGTGGCGCGAAGAGCGGGATCAACGGCCGTCATTCGAAAAATCCACTCATCGGGTCATGCCGCCTCCGACGGAAGCGCGAGCAAGCGGCCGAACATCATGCGGTTGCGAATGCTTGCGATCGGCTCCCGGTTGCGGATCAATTCGAGATACCACAGCGCATCCCCGACATCGCCGACCAGCACCGCGCCGATCAGACGCCCATCCGATATCACCAGCTTCTTGTAGGTACCGTGCCTGACATCGTTGAGCACGATGGCTTCGCTTCCATCCGCACCCATGAAGTCCCCGGCGGAAAACACGCTGACGCCGGAGACCTTCAGATTGGTGGCAACGACGCTGCCGCTGTAGGCAGCCGTGCTCCCTGCGAGATGCCGCGCCAGCACGCGTGCCTGCTCGTAGGCCGGTTCGACCAGGCCGTAACAGATGCCGCGATGCTCGGCGCATTCGCCGAGCGCGAAGATATCCGGCGCGCCGGTTTGCATGACATCATCGACCACGATGCCGCGATTGACGGGAATGCCCGCCTCCTTCGCCAACGCGACATTCGGCCGGATGCCCGCCGCGAAAACCACCGCATCGGCATCGATCCGGCGTCCGTCGGACAGTTCGATCCCCTCGACGCGGGTCTCGCCATGGAGCCGCGCGGTGTTGGCGTTCAGAACAACCCTGATGCCCTTGCGCTCGACCAGGGATTTCAACAGTTCCGCCGCCGGTCCATCGAGCTGGCGCTCCATCAGCCGGTCCATCAGATGAAGCAGCGTCACCGATGAGCCCGCCTTGGAGAGCCCGTAAGCCGCTTCCAGTCCAAGCAATCCGCCGCCGACCACCACCACCCGTTTCTTCTGGGCCGCAAGCGTCAGCAGCATGTCGACGTCGCGGCTGTCGCGGAAGGTATGCACGCCGGCGAGATCGGCGCCGGGCACGTTCAGCCGCAACGGAATCGAGCCGGTGGCAAGCACCAGGCGGGAAAACCCGATGCTCTCTTCGTTCGCGACCTTGAGTTCGCGGCGGCCGACATCGATCTCGGTGGCGACGCAACCATATTTCAAGGTGACGCCGCGGTCGCCCCACCAGGAAGCCGGCCTGAGTTCGATATCGTGCGACGCCGTCTCGCCCGCCAGCACCGACGACAGCAGCACGCGGTTATAGGCAAGCCGCGGCTCGTCGCCGATCACGGCGATGGCGTAGCGCCCCAGCGCTACCTTCGTCAGTTCGTCGACCAGACGCGCGGCGGCCATTCCGTTGCCGACGACAACCAGCGTTTCGCTCACGACGTATCCTTACTCGGCGGCTTGAGAGCGACCGTATGCTTCGGAGATCATAAAGCCGGACAGCGTCCCGTAAGCCGCCGTCCAGGCGTCGGCGACGTCTGGCGTCCAGCCGTCTCCGAGGCCCTTTTCCAGCGTCCACAGCAGGGCGGCGCCGACCACGGGATAGTGTTCCTTTTTCGCGCCGTAGCTGACATGGCGCGTCGCCAATGCGCTCGCCGCCGGCAAAATGGACTCGAGCTTGCCGAGGCCGTTGACCACGAAGGCCAGCGTTGCCATCAGCTTCTTGCGCTGCTCGGTCATGTCAGCCGGAAACATCGACTTGACCGATGGTGCGACTTCGAACAGGCGGTCATAGAACAACATCGCCGCGGTGTCCGAGATCGGCGCGACCTTGGCGAAGCTCTCCTGAACGAGTGTGACTTGATCTGGTGTCATCATCAGCTCCATTTGCTGTCGTCATGCGCGGGCCTGACCCGCGCATCCATCTCCAAAAATTCTTTCGCTTTCGATGGATTGCAGGGTCATCTTGAGCGAAAGACGCGCTTCGCGCTTTTCCCGGCAATGACGAAAGCGCGGGACAGTTACGCCGCCTCGACGAAACGATGCCTTTCGTACAGGAATTCCAGCACCCGCAGCCGGCATTTCAGGTACGCCGCGTTGGTCGACAGTTCGAGCCGCTTGCGCGGGCGCGCCAGCGGCACGTCCAGCACCTCGCCGATCCGCGCGCTCGGGCCGTTGGTCATCATCACGATGCGGTCCGACAACAGCACGGCCTCGTCGACATCGTGCGTGATCATCAGAATGGTGTTGCCGAGCTTCTGGTGCAGCGCCATCACCGAGTCCTGCAGGTGCGCGCGGGTCAGCGCGTCGAGCGCGCCGAACGGCTCGTCCAGCAGCAATACCTTCGGCTCCATCGCCAGCGCCCGCGCGATGCCGACGCGCTGCTTCATGCCGCCGGATATCTCCGCCGGGCGCTTGTCCTTGGCGTGGGCCATCTGCACCAGGTTGAGATTGTGCATGGTCCAGGCGTCGCGTTCCGCGCGGCTCTTGCTCGATGAAAAAACCTTGTCGACGCCGAGCCGCACGTTTTCATAGACCGTCAGCCACGGCAGCAGGCTGTGGTTCTGAAACACCACCGCGCGATCCGGCCCCGGCGAATTGACTTCGCGATTTTCCAGGAGCACGCAGCCCATCGTGGGGTCGGTGAGACCGGCGACGATGTTAAGCAAAGTGGACTTGCCGCAACCGGAATGCCCGATGATCGAGACGTATTCGCCCTTCTCGATCGTCAGATTGATGTCCTTCAGTACCTCAGTCGAGGCGTTGCCGCGGGTGAAGATCTTGTCGATGTGGTCGAGCTTCAGATAAGGCTGCATGAGGCGTTCCTTCAATTCAGCGCGGTGCCGCGGGTGACGATCTTGGCCAATCCCGCGATCATGCGGTCGAGCACGAAGCCGATGATGCCGACGTAGAACAGCGCCAGAATGATTTCGCTGATGTGGGAGGAATTCCACGCATCCCAGATGAAGAAGCCGATGCCGACGCCGCCGATCAGCATTTCCGCCGCCACGATCGCGAGCCATGACAGCCCGATGCCGATGCGCAGGCCGGTGAAGATGTAGGGCGCCGCCGCCGGGATCATGATCTTCCAGAAAAATTCCAGCGGGTTGAGCTGCACCACGGCTGCGACATTGCGGTAGTCCTGCGGAATGTTGCGAATGCCGACCGCGGTGTTGATGATGATCGGCCAGATCGAAGTGATGAAAATCACGAAGATCGCCGAGGGCTGGCCGTCCCGAAACGCCGCGAGCGACAGCGGCAGCCAGGCCAGCGGCGGAATGGTGCGAAGCACCTGGAAGATCGGATCGAGCCCTCGCATCGCCCAGATCGATTGCCCGACCAGGGTGCCGAGCGCGATACCCGCGACCGCCGCCAGCGAATAGCCCAACGCAACGCGCTGAAGGCTGGCGGACAGATGCCAGAACAGACCCTTGTCGATGCCGCCGTGATCGAAGAACGGATCGAAGATCAGCTCCTTGGTCTCCTTGAAGACCCGCGACGGCGGCGGCAGGGCCGAGCCAGCGCGCCGGCAGACCAGTTCCCAGAACAGCATCCCCAGTGCCAGCACGATCAGCGGCGGTACCACCCGTACCGCGGTCTCGCGTGCCATCTTGATGTATTTGTCGGCACGCGGTGGCCGCTTGGGCGTCATCGTAACGACAGGCGCCGCTGTGGTCGCAAGTACCGCCGTGGCGGGTTCGGTCTTCATGGCAGGCATATTCATCGAAAGTGTTTCTCCGTGTTCGCTGGCCGGACCGCACGCCAGCGCGCGGTCCGGTCTGGATCAAACCTCAACACGCTTGATGGACAGGGACTTCAGATACGCCGCCGGATTTTCCGGATCGAAGACCTTGCCGTCGAAGAAGGTTTCCTTGCCGCGCGACGTGGAGGTCGGAATTTCGGAGGCGGCAACGCCAAGATCCTTGGCGGCCTCCTTCCAGAGGTCCTCGCGGTTGACCTTGGCGATCAGCGCCTTGGCGTCGTAACCCGCTTCATATTTGCCCCAGCGAATATCCTCGGTGATGAACCAGAGGTCATGGCTCTGGTACGGATAGGACGCGTTGTCGGCCCAGAACCGCATGATGTGCGGGCTGTTTTCGACCACCTTGCCGGTGCCGTAATCGAACTTGCCCTTGACGCGGTCGGTGACGTCTTCGACGGGGCAGTTGATCCATTGCCGCTTGGCGCAGATCGCCGCAACTTCCTCGCGGTTGTCGGGCTTCTCGCACCACTGCTGCGCTTCCATCACCGCCATCAGCAGCGCCTTAGCCGCCTTCGGATATTTGTCGACATAGGCGGCACGCATGCCGAAGGATTTTTCCGGATGCTTGTTCCAGAGCTCGCCTGTCGTGATCGCGGTGTAGCCGATCTGCTGATGGATCAGCTGCAGGTTCCACGGCTCGCACACGCAAAAGCAATCCATGGTGCCAACCTTCATGTTGGCGACCATCTGCGGCGGCGGCACCACGATAGTTTCGATGTCCTTGTCGGGATCGATGCCGCCGGCAGCGAGCCAGTAGCGGATCCACAAATCATGGGTGCCACCCGGGAATGTCATCGCAGCCTTGATCGACTTGCCGGTGGCTTTCTTCTTTTCGAGTGCGGCCTTGAACGGCGCGGTGTCGACGCCGACCTTGAGGTCGCTGTATTCCTTGGCGACCGAGATGCACTGGCCGTTCAGATTGAGCCGCGCCAGGATGTACATCGGGGTCGGCTGATTGTTCTGCGTCACCTTGCCGGACGAAATCAGATACGGCATCGGTGTCAGGATATGCGCGCCATCGATGCCGTTACCTTCCGAGCCGAGCACCAGGTTGTCCCGGGTGGTGCCCCAGGAGGCCTGCTTCTGCACGTCGACATCGGGCATGCCGTATTTGGCGAAGATGCCTTTTTCCTTGGCGACGAACAGCGGCGACGCATCCGTCAGCGCGATGAAGCCGAGTTTCGCGGCCTTCACTTCCGGACCCGCGCCTTGCGCAAAGGCACCGGCGGGAAAATTCAGCCTGGCCGCGGCCAGCAGCGCTGCCGTTCCCGCGGTCGCCTTGAGGATTTGACGGCGGCTGATGCCGCGGCCGGAGGTCTGGTCGGTGGGCTTCGTCATGGGTTGCGGTCGTCCTTTGCGTCTGAATGGCCGTCCGTCCGGTGTCACCGCGCAAGGCGCATGCAGGCGCGCTCTGAGGAGGCCCCAGTTTCGTGGTGTCACAGTTCGGATGATTGGTTTCGAGGGACGGCTTCAATGGCGTCGGCAGAAACTATTCAAGCTTCATGCCAAGCCGCCGCAACGCAAAAAATCTATAAATTATAAACGGTTAGATGATGCGCCTGATGGCGTCCCCCACCCAACTCCGCATTCAAAATTTGCGATTCGCTCATTTCTTGTGCGGCGCACAAGAAATGAGCAGGGCGTGGTTGCCCTCGGTCAGACGCAAGAAACGAGCGACTCTTGCGCTCGCCCACCGTCATTGATGGTTTCGATGACATCGTCCGCTCCGACAAACATTTCTTCCCGAAAGTCGAGTGCAACGGCGGAAAGATGCTGAATTGTTTGCTCGGGTGGTCCGTACTCCTTCAGCTGACGACGGCAGTCCGCGACCTCGATCGGCGTGAAGATCACCTCGTTCCACTGAACCTTCGCATCACGAGCGCGGGGGCTCGCCTATGAGCATGGCGAGCGGCGCGAGCGGCCCGAGAGCGATCAGCTCGAATTCCATCATGCCGGCCACACCCAAAGGAAGTTTCTCCAGAATTTCGTGCGCCTCAGCGGTGCTGGTGGCGTTCATGATGAAGACGACGCCGTACCCCTCGGTTTGGAAGAACCACTGCTCGATCTTCCCGGCGAGATGGTTGCGAACCGTGGCGCGGACCTCGAAGGGCAAGACGGGGGCGATCGCCTCGGGCGTCCCCTTGGCTGTCACCGAACCGATCGCCAGGATCTTGGTCGTTGGACCAACGACGGCGGCAAGCCCAGGCAGTATCTTGGCATGGACACGCGGATTCTTGACATCGGCCATCGTATTCAACCTTTTGCTGGATTTGTGGGTTGTTTGCGAATTATTTTGCTGGCTCGGATAACAGCATGCGAAGCGGGCTGATCGGCCCGAGCGGGATGATCTGGAATTCCATCAACCCGGCTTGGCCCAAAGGGAGCTTCTCCAAAAGCTCATGAGCCTCTTTGGGATCGGTGAGGTTCATGATGAACACGACCCCGCTTTGATCCTGCTGGATGAACCACTGGTCGATCTTGCCGTTGAGATACAGGCGCACGGTCTCGCGCACCTCGGAAGGAAGCACTGGTTTCGAGAGGCTCGGCGTCGCCTTGGCCGTGAAACGACCGATCGCAAGGAGCTTGGTCGTCGGGACGACAAGGGCAGGATCGAGGGGCCGGGTTGTCTGCGCGAGCGAGGCGGTCGGGCTTATCGCCACGAGGCTTGCCGCCAAGACGCCGAATCCGGCGAGCTTGATCCAACGGGTGACGTGAACGGCGATCTTGTTTGCGGTATTGCGTGTCATGACAGCATCTCCTTTGCGACTTGCTCCGGCTCATCGGCTTGCAGCCAATGGCCGGCTGGCATGACAGTGAGGGACGCATTTTTGAGCTGAGACTGGCGGCGCTCGGCCACTGCCACGGTGATGTAGGGATCGTATTTCCCCCAGATGAGCCTGACCGGAATATCAAGTGTCCCAAGCTCGGGCAGATGCTTGGCGTTTCGGGCGTGTTCATCGAAGAATTGCGCCGCCAACTGTACGAAGGCGGGGCTGGCGCTCGGCTGAGCGATGAAGTTGTCGCTGATCAGCGGACCGATGAACGCATTGAAATGGGGCTTTTGCACCTCGGGCAAGGAGTCCAGGAATTGCTTCTGCTGCCATTTCAGCAGCCAGCCAAACTGCTCGGGGCTCTGCGCGATCGCCATTGCCAGGGGCTGCATGCTCCGCGTTGCGAACAGCGTGATCATCTCGGGCCAAAGAACCATGGCGTCCTCGCTATAGGCCGAGTTGAGCATGATCACCGAGTCGACGCCGGCACGGTGGGTGAGCGCGTAGTTGAGCGTCGCCATCCCGGAAGAGTCGTGAGCGACCGGAACGATCTTCCCAAGGGCCAAACCCTCGACGACCGCTTCAAGATCGCCCAGTTGCTGCTTGAAGCTATAGGTGGCGCCTGAGGGCTTATCCGAGGCGCCAAAGCCCAGAAAATCGAACGTCACGACGCGCCGACCGCTCGCGACCAGATAAGGGATTAAATCGTCCCAGATGTGCAGATTGTCGGGGAAGCCGTGCATGAGCACAAAGGCTGGACCGGCGCCCGCGTAATCTCGGGCGTAGACCCTTCCTTCACCGCGCGGAATATGGTGCTCGGAGAACTTGGTGGGATCAAAAGACATGCATCATCCTATCTTCCTCATGCGAAGCACTGAGGTAAGCCTGCGATTTCCAGCTAACGTCGTAAGAAATCCGCCTCTATCGAAATTCCCGACAGAGCCTTCTCTGACGAATGCCGGGTAATCGGCCACGGCAATCCGGATTGGCGACCGTCAAATACCTTCTCGTCTGTCTTGGCGCGGCCATGACCAATGACTAGTTGGATGGAACGAGACCTGCTTCTTGCTTGAAGCTAGCGGTTCTAGCGGCCCGGCGTAGGTCGTTTTTGCCACCATTCATGACATGACCTTTCGGGGCCTGATCGGCCATCACGGCGGGCCGCATCTGCCTTGGGGCGGTGGCGGAATATGGACGGCACGAGACCAGGCTATCGTCTAAACTTCGGACGTTGGGAGCGGTGATGCATCGGGTAGGTCTCATTGTCCCGCACGGCTTCCAGCTCTTGAGCCTTGCGCCCCTGACCGCATTCGAAATGACGGGATTCGGACTCGCGAAGCCGCCTCCGGCCCATCCCCATTATGACATCCACCTGTTGTCGGAACACGGCGGTCCTGTTCGATCTTCCTCCGGTTTGACCGTTGAAACCGAAGCGTTCGGCGATCCAGCCTTTGATACCATCATTGTGGGCGCCATCACTGCGTTCGAAATAGTCTCGTCGACCGCAAGCCTGATCGCCTTCGTGCAAAAAGCTGCCAAGGCGTCGAGGCGTACCGCTTCATTCTGCAACGGGGCGTTTGTTCTCGCTGAAGCCGGACTTCTTAAGGGTCGTCGCGCGACGACGCATTGGATTCAAGCGGCCAATTTCAGGGCACGGTTTCCGGATGTCAGGATGGAGGAGGACCGGATCTACATCAATGACGGTCCGATTTGGACGTCAGCTGGAATGACCGCTGGAATCGATCTTGTTCTCGCGATGATCGATAAGGATCTGGGTCCCGAGGTCGCGAAAGTCGTTGCCAGGCTTATGGTCATTAGTCAACGTCGGTTGGGCGGGCAAAAGCAGCATTCCGCGCTCCTCGACATGACGCCGAAATCCGACCGCATCGAGTTGGTCCTGGCGCACATCCGCCAAAACCTGCGGAGCACGCTCTCGATCGAGGAACTCGCAGCCGTTGCCAGCCTCAGCCCCCGTCAGTTCAGCCGTGCCTTTCGGGCTGAGACCGGTCAGTCACCGGCAAGGGCGGTGGAGCGCCTTCGGTTAGAGGCTGCCAGGTTCATGATGGAGGAAGGGCGGCACCCGGTTAACGTGGTCGCGCGGGAAACCGGTTTTGCGGACCGCGAACGCATGCGTCGCGCATTCCTCCGGACCTTCGGTGTGCCCGCGCAGGCCTTGCGTAGGAACGCTAGACGAGAGACGGTCGCGGCTGGCTAGACTAGCGCCGTTTAGAGCCATGGATATCCGTTAGAATTGGCGCTGCGGCGTCACTCCCTTCAGATTTCAGGCGTCCTCGGTCTCGGCCATCATCGGCTTCGGCGCGGCGCCTTCACCCGGCTTCATGCGGAAATCGTAGGTCATCAAATGCCACGGCGCGGCCGCGGGCTTGCCGTCGGGCATCGTGGGATCGGTGCGCTTCTCGACCTTGGCGATCAACTCGTTCTTCACCCCGAACACCACGTCGGTATCGAGATATTTGTCGCCATCGATGAAGACGTGGGTGATCAGCGGCTCGTAGCCCGGCGCATTGACCAGGAAATGCACATGGGCGGGGCGCATCGGGTGGCGCCGGGTCTGCAGGATCATCTCGCCGACCGGGCCATCGGTCGGGATCGGATAGCTGCACGGCAGGATGGTCCTGAAGAAGAACCGTCCATCCGCATCGGTGACGAACCGCGCCCGCGACGAGGGTCCCTCGGTCTCGTAGGACGGCCTTTGCGAATCGTAATAGCCGTCATTGTCGGCGTGCCAGACGTCGACCGGCACGCCCGCAAGCGGTTTGCCCTTCAGGTCGGTGACGCGGCTCTGCACAAACATCGTTTCGCCGGTCAGATTGGCGGAGATATCGGCGCCATGCGGCATCGGCTTGTGTTCGCCGACATAGAACGGGCCGAGCACGGTGGTCTCGGTAGCGCCGTCGCGCTGGCGATGGTTCACCGCATCGACCAGCATCGAGACCCCGAGCACGTCCGACAGCAGGATGAATTCCTGGCGGGTCGAGGAGCATTTCTGGCCGACCCGGGTCAGAAAATCGATCGCGTAGCCCCATTCGTCGAACGTGAGATCGGTCTTGCGAACGAAATCGTGCAGCGACTTCACCAGCTCTTCCATCAGGAATTTGACCCGCGGGTCCGGCGTCTCCTCAAAGCTGCGGATGACGGCGGCGGTAAGTTCGGTATCGTTGAATTGGGGCATGGGTGCTGTCCTGCGGGGTACGCGATGATGGCCAAGCCTACACCAGCCACCCTGCCGGGGTAAGCAGGCAGCGATTGGAACCGGGCACACTTTTCGGCTATCAAAGGCGAAGCCCGACAGCCCCGGAGACCAGTCCCGATGTTAGCCCCGACCCCCGCCTCGCCCGAATCCGCCGGCATGTCCAAGGCCGCCTTCGACCGTCTCGAAGCTCATCTGAAGCACGGATATCTCGACACCGGCCGCTTCCCGGGAACGCAGCTTTTGGTCTACCGCCGCGGCAAGATCGTCCACAGCTCGGTGCAGGGCTTTGCCGACCTCGAGCGCAAAGCGCCCATGAAGGACGACACCATTTTTCGCATCTATTCGATGACCAAGCCGATCACCTCGGTTGCCTTCATGATGCTGTTCGAGGAAGGCCGCGTCGCGCTCGACGAGCCCGTCCATAAATACATCCCGGAATGGAAAAACCTCGGCGTGTTCCAGGCCGGGATTTGGCCGGCATTTCTGACCAAGCCGCCGTCGCGGCCGATGTTGATCGTGGACCTGCTGCGGCACACTTCCGGCCTGACCTATGGCTTTCAGCAGCGATCCAACGTCGATGCCGCATACCGCGAACAGAAGATCGGCGACGTCCTGAAAGCGGGAACGCTGCAGTCGATGGTCGACGATCTCTCTAAAATTCCGCTGGAGTTCTCGCCCGGCGAGGCCTGGAATTATTCGGTCTCCACCGATGTGATCGGCTATCTCATTGGCAAGATCAGCGGAAAGCCATTCGAACAGTTTCTCAAAGAACGTATCTTCGATCCGCTGGGCATGAGCGATACCGACTTTTTTGTACCGGCCGACAAGGTGCATCGTTTCGCGGCCTGTTACTCCGCCGATCCAAAAGGTGGCATGACGTTTCATGCCACCGATCGCAAAGGCAGCCTGACGCTGCAGGATGACCCGACCGAGAGCTCGTTCCTCTCGCCGCCGTCGTTCATCTCCGGAGGCGGCGGATTGTGTTCGACCGCGGCCGATTATCTCACCTTCTGCCGCGCGCTGCTGGGCGGCGGCGAACTCGGCGGCGTCAGGCTGATCGGTCCGAAGACGCTGGCGTTGATGACATCAAATCATCTTCCCGGCGGACGCGACCTGCCGGCGATGTCGCGGTCGCTGTTCTCCGAGGCGACCTATAACGGCATCGGCTTTGGCCTCGGCTTCTCCGTCACGATGGATCCGGCGCAGACGTTGATTCCGGGCAGCGCCGGCGAATACGCCTGGGGCGGCGCTGCGACGACGTCGTTCTGGATCGATCCGGCGGAGCAGTTGATCGCCATCTTCATGACCCAGGTATTGCCGTCGAGCGCCTATCCGTTACGGCGCGAGCTGCGCACCATGGTCTATGCAGGGATCACCGAGAGCAATCTTTGAGGGCTACGTGAAGCCGGTACCGCGCCCCTGGCGCCGGGCGGAACCGGCGCCTCGGCACCTAAAATCCTTAGATAATTTCAAGCACTTATCCTATGCTCCGGCGGATTTGGCGCTACCAGAGCCTGATCCATCGTCCGGAGTCTGCGTGCGAAAAGCCTCCCTGCCAGTTCGTCTTGCTCTGCTGGTCGCGGGAACCACGCTGCCGCTGATTGTTTTCGCCGCCGTTCTCGTTTTCAACGACTACGAGCAAGACCGCAAGGATGCTTCGCAGCGCGTTCTTGAAACCGTGCGCAGCATTCGCCTCGTGCTCGATGCCGAGATGCAGCGCATGACCGGCGGGCTGCAGGTGCTGACGCTCACCAACGCGCTCCGGGACGGCGACTTCGACAATTTCCGTCCAATGGCATCCGGCTTTCTCGACCAATACGGCCCGGATGGCGTCGTGCTGGTGGCCGACCGCGAGGGCCGCCAATTGTTCTCCTCGGTCACGCCGGACACCGCAAGCTCGCCCCTGCGCCACAACCGCGAAATCGTCGAGAAGGTATTCGCGACCAAGAGTCCATCTTATTCAAATCTGTTCATCGGCGCGGTCAAGAAGCGGCCGATCATGACGGTCGAGGTCCCGGTGCTTCGGGACGGCGAGGTCGTCTACGACATTTCCTTCAGCCCACCGATCTCGCTTTTCCAGACCATCATCGAAAAGCAGCGTCCCAGCGAGGACTGGACGATCTCGATCTTCGACGGCAAAGGCGTTAATTTCGCGCGGATTCCCAATCCGCATGAGACCATCGGCAAGCGCGCATCGCCATCGCTGTATGCCGAGATGTTTCGCAGGCCCGAAGCAACCCTGCAGACGGTATCGCTCGAAGGCGTACCGCTGATTACGTCGTATGCGCGATCATCGCTGACCGGCTGGACCGTGGCCGCCGGTGTTGCGGAAAGCTCGCTGGTCGGTCCCTTGTGGCGCAACCTCGCCATCACCAGCGTGATCGGAAGCGTCTTGCTGCTGACCGGGCTTGCCTTTGCGGTGCGGATGGCCACGGCCATCGCCCGCGGCGAGATGCTGCATGGCCTGTTGATCGACGAGCTCAATCACCGCGTCAAGAACACGTTGGCTATCCTGCAGGCCATCGCCGCCCAGACCTTTCGCAGCGCGAGCAAGACCGAACGCGAGAAATTCGAGGGCCGGCTCGGCGCGCTGGCGGAGGCGCATAATCTGCTGAGCACGGAGAAGTGGCAGGGGTCCGGCCTGCGGGACGTGATCGGCCGTGTGCTGCAGCCCTATCTCCTCAACAATCCAGAGCGGCTGCGAATGTCCGGACCGAGCGTACCGCTGTCTCCGCGGCTTGCGGTGGTGCTGTCGATGATCGTGCACGAGATCGCGACCAACGCGGCAAAGTACGGGGCGCTGTCGAACGACACCGGCACCATCGCGCTGGATTGGGAAGTGATTGCGGAAAACGCCGGGTCAAAATTGAGGCTGATCTGGACCGAGGCCGGCGGACCTCACGTCAGCGCGCCGATCCAGCGTGGTTTTGGATCGCGGTTGATCGAACGCAGCGCGCGCGATCAACTCGGCGGCGAAGCCACGGTGGATTTTCTGCCCCGCGGCGTGGTGTATACGGTGATCTGCAAGCTGGAGAAGGTGGGCTAGCTAGTCTAGTAGGCCGCCAACTGAGGCGGCCTCCGCAGGCCTTAATCAGGCCATTAGGTCGGTGATCCGCATAATTCCGACCGCGTTCCCGTCATTGTACGCCTGCTCTTTTGTGTCCTTGTTGCAGGTCCAGACAAAATTCTTCTTGGCAGTAAAAGTCTTTCCCTCCTGCTCGATCCGAAGCTCCCCTTCGGTGATATGGCAGACCATGGCATTCATCATCGGGGGACCCATGGTCTTCGATCCCGGCTGCATGATGATGTCACGCAGCTGGACGTTCTTAAAACCGGGGATGATCGCTGGTGTCTCGCCATAAACGCGCACCACAACACCCGGCCACGGCGTCGCGTCCTTGCCGACGATGTCCGTGGTTTGCGATGCTGCTGGCTTCACCATTGCCGCCGAAGCGGCTGCCAACCCTAGTGCCACTGCTGACCTTCGATTTACTTTTTGCATTGACCTTCTCCCTCACGCTAAGGCCACGAGGCCGCAAAGTTGCTCCGATCGCGCGATAAGGTGACCGTCCACGACATACGCGCGAGAGTCGCCGGGTATCCCCGGCGGCTCGCGCGTTGCGTAGTGATGTGGTGCGACGCGCAGCGTCGCGTGGTGGAACGTTGCGATACGCCGAAGCGCACGCGTTGCCTACCGTGACGTCGACAAGTCCTACGCGTCTCGTCGACTATGCTGACATGGCTGGTCGCAAGGTGACTTCAAGACAGCGCTGCTGCCATAATCGCCATCTCTTTTCGATCGCGCCGAAAAGGCCGTGACTGCTGTAATGAGATGTAACAAAACCTGCAACGGTCGGTTTCGGCGCTGACGACTGCGATGCTTGCTCATGGTGCCGTTGAGCCATCGTAGCTGCCGAAAGCCGTGGCAGGGCCGAGGACCAGAAAGCCCCGAAGTCATGGTGTCGTCTGGTTTCATGACCATCACGGGGGCGATATCCCGCTTGTATCTGTCGACAAGCGGAACAGCAACGACGTCCGCTTTGCCTCAATGAACTGACATCCTGAGTACCGCCCGGCGCGTCTGAAAAGTGCCAATAACAGAAGTGGTCGTTTCGAAAAAGATGAAGGCGAAGCCCGCCGCTCCTTGCGCGACTTTTGCATATGTCACATAGAGTTCACATGACCGACCACGTCGAGATGAACCGCCGAAACTGGGATGAGCGCGCCGCAATCCATGCACGCGATACTACTGGTGATTATATGCTTGACCGGTTTCGTGCGGGCGAGGACGCTCTACATGCAATTGAAGCGACCGAACTCGGCGACATTTCCGGAAAGCGCGTTCTGCATCTGCAGTGTCATATTGGTCGGGATACATTGTGCCTGGTACGGCGCGGCGCAACTGTTACCGGACTCGATTTTTCTAGTGCCGCGCTGAATGTTGCACGGCGTTTGTCCGATGAGACTGGCCTGAAAGCAGACTTCGTCGAGGGGACCGTAGATCAAGCCCCTGATCTAACGCCTGGCCCGTTCGATCTCGTCTTCGCAACTTGGGGAACCATTTGCTGGCTGCCTGATGTGAAGAAATGGGCAAAGGTCATTGCATCCGTGCTAGCGCCGGGCGGAGAGCTTTACTTCGCAGACGCGCATCCGGGGTTTGCCGTGCTGGAAGAATACGCTGGAAGGTTTGTGCCCACGTACGATTTTCAAACGCCTCCCGACCGGCCACTGCAGTTCGCAGACGAGACCACGTACACTGGCGACCCGACTATCATGTCGCATCAATCAACACGAGAGTGGATACACTCGCTCTCAGCAGTCCTCGGCGGACTCATTGATGCCGGACTTACAATTACGATGTTTCGTGAACACGAGGTCTTGCCTTGGCGGGGTCTGACAAGCTTGGTGCCGGCGTCGGAAAGGATGTGGCGGCTTCCAGATGGAGTGCCTCGCATTCCTTTGTCTTATTCAGTAAGGGCAAAAAAATGCTCGTGAAAATTGGGCCTTGCGTGGCTGAGCGCCACCAGGTCCGGTGTGGGTCCATTCGCGACCGGTCTAGCCAGCAGAAAGTCCGGCCATGTCGGCTATGCCCCGAAAGCGGAAGTAAATTCATAGCATGAGCAGCTTCCGCGACCGACCTTTGCAGGTTGATGGTACGACCGTGGAAGTGATTCAAGCTCTCAAACTGGAGCCTCGAATCATGCGCTATGAACTCAGCGAGTATGATTGGAGCGGCGTCAAACCGATGCTGCCGAACAAGCCGCGCGGCGTTCCGCGTGTAAATGATCGTCGCGTGCTCAATGGCATCTTGTGGGTCATGCGTTCGGGAGCGCCGTGGCGCGATCTGCCAGAGAACTTTGGACCATACACTTGCTACAATCGCTTCGTTCGCTGGCGACGAGACCAAATTATGGAAGCATTGGCCGCCGCTCACGACGGCGCGGTGACGGCTCAGTTGGCCTTGCGGCCCAGGAAGGCCGGGATATCGAGAACGTTTTCCTCGATCGAGTTGCGCAGGGGAGAGGAGCGGCCGTACGGATCGAGGCGCTGCGGAGCCGCATGGCGCGCATATTCCGAAATCGGCGGCTTCGTCGGTCGCGCTTCGGGGTGGCGGGCCGTCGGGCGAAGCGGCGGAGGATTCGCTAATTGCGGCGGCGGTGCACTACGCTCAATCCGGTCGGCGACGCGACGGCTGTCGTTGCGCAGCCTGCCGGCGAGTTCCGTGAGTGAGCTTTCCGCTGGTTGCGTCTGGCGCGCCGGGCCGAGATTATCGATGCCGGTCGCCACCACCGAGACGCGAACGATACCCTCCAGGCTCTCATCGAAAGACGCGCCGACGATGATGTTGGCGTCCGGGTCGGCCTCATCGCGAATGCGGGTAGCAGCTTCGTCGACCTCGTATAACATCAGGTCCCTGCCGCCGGTGATGGAGATGATGAGGCCACTGGCGCGCTTGATCGAGGGGTCCTCGATCAATGGATTGGAAATCGCGGCCACAGCCGCTTTGAGCACGCGCTTCTCGCCGGAAGCCTCGCCCCTGCCCATCATGGCCTTGCCCTTCTCGCGCATGACGGCGAGAACGTCGGCAAAATCGAGATTGATCAGACCTTCCTTGACGATAAGGTCGCTGATGCAGGCCACACCCGAATAAAGCACCTGATCGGCCAGGGCGAAGGCATCGGTGAATGTGGTCTTCTCGTTGGCCACCCGGAACAGGTTCTGGTTCGGGATGATCAGCAGGGTGTCCACCACCTTCAGCAGTTCCGCGATGCCGGCTTCGGCAAGCCGCATGCGGCGCTGGCCCTCGAAGTGGAATGGCTTGGTGACGACGCCGATGGTGAGAATGCCAAGCTCACGCGCGGTCTTGGCGATAATGGGCGCTGCCCCGGTGCCGGTGCCGCCGCCCATGCCGGCAGTAACGAACACCATGTGCGCGCCGGTCAAATGATCGCGGATCGCATTGATTGCCTCTTCGGCTGCGGCGCACCCCACGTCGGGCTGCGAGCCGGCGCCAAGGCCTTTGGTCACCTGGGTGCCCATCTGGATGATGCGCCTGGCCTTCGACGAGGTGAGCGCCTGTGCGTCGGTATTGGCGACGATGAAGTCGACGCCTTGCAGCCCGGCCGCGATCATGTTGTTGATGGCATTGCCGCCGGCGCCGCCGACCCCAAACACGATAATGCGCGCCTTCATATCGCGAATATCGGTGATGTCGGTCATTTTCGCCTCACGATTGCTCCGCCAAGCTGGCGAATGAGGACACGGATTGCTACCTAGAAGCCTTGCGGTCTGCTTCCACTATAGTCGCGGCTAGATGTCCCAGTCGGCGTGCAGCTTGTCCGTGGCTGTCGATCGAGCCAGCTCGGCCACCGGTCCGCAGCGCCACCACCTCACCTTCAAGCCGCGCCGTCGCCTCCTTGGCCGCCATAACCTCGGCAGTCGCTTGCAGCAGCTCAACCTCGAGGCGATCGGCGCGCTCGCGCTCGCGCTCGAAATCCGCGCTGTGATCGGCTGACCTTGCTTCGAGCCGCGCGATCGCCGCCTGCAATGACTCGAATAGGGCGATGTTGCCTGCCGGCCGACCAACCGGTGGCCGGGGCGTATGCCGTATTTCAGCGAGATCAACGCACACCAGGGCTTTGCCATCATCGGAAAGCGAGCGCGGCAACCGGAGGCGCTTGGCAAGCGAACGAGCGGCCTCCGCCGAGATTTTCAGGCGGGCACCTAGAGCGGCATATGTCAGCATTTCTACGGACATCGGCTGGTCTCCTAGAACGAACCGGGCGGTAATCGGCTGATGAGGACCGGGCGATGACCGCAGGCTAGGCTGCGTTGGTTAATAGAAGGTTAACGGGCGAGCCCCGATCTGCCAGGTTGCGCGATCTGCCTTGCTACCATCGCTTCGTTCGCTGGGGAGCCTGCATAGCGGGCGCCACCCGCTCATGAGTCCGCGCCCTAGCCAAAATTCTGCAGTGCCGGGAATGTCTCCAGCAGCCAGATGCTGGCGCTGGATACCGCGCCGGTGAGAAAACCGATGCCGGTGATGACCAAAAGCACGCCCATCGCGTGCTCGACGCGGGCGAGATGCCGCTTCATTCGCGAGAACAGCGACGAGAACTGCTCAACCATGAAAGCCGCGATCAGGAAGGGGATCCCGAGCCCCGCGGAGTAGACCGCAAGCAGGCCCGCGCCTTTTGTCACCGTCGCCTCGGCCGCCGCCACCGACAGGATCGCGGCCAGGATCGGACCGATGCAGGGGGTCCAGCCGAACGCGAAGGCGAGGCCCATCAGATAGGCGCCCCACAGGCCCACGGGCTTTGGGATCGGCAACCGCCCTTCCCGCATCAAGAAGCCAATCCGCGTCAGCCCGAGGAAGTGCAGGCCCATGACGATGATGACGATGCCGGCGACGATCGAGAGCTCCGCCGACCAGACGCGGATCAGCCCTCCGATCAGGGAGGCGCTGGCGCCGAGCGCCACGAACACGGTGGAAAAGCCGAGCACGAACGCCACGGCCGATATCATCACCGCGCGCTTCGAGGACGATGCCGTTTCGTCATTGGCGACATGCTCGATGGTCGCGCCGGTCAGATAAATCAGGTATGGCGGCACCAGGGGCAGCACGCACGGCGACAGAAAGCTGACGAAGCCGGCAATCAGCGCCGCGGGAATCGAGACATCGTGAATCATGCAATGGTCGAACCATGTTGGCCGGGACCGGCGTGAATATCTGAGCCCTGTCCGGTTGAACTATCTAGGCGCTTTCCGGGCACGGTGGCGTCAGAATCTGCAAAAAGCCGCTGGAATCGCGGCGATATCACGGAATTTCCGCCACACTGTTTGGGGCGCCTGTTTGGCACATTTGTTGCTCGACGTAGGCCCAATCGATAAGGGGAGCAAGTCATGTCAACCATCTCTGCGACTGCGGTAAGCGTACGAAAACCGCTCTACCAATCACTTTTCGTTCAGGTCCTGGTCGCTCTGCTGCTGGGGATTGTACTTGGCATGGCGGTGCCGGATTTCGCCGTCGGGCTCAAGATTTTCAGCGACGCCTTTTTGAAGCTGATTTCGATGATCGTCGCCCCGATCGTGTTCTGCGTCGTAGTGCATGGCATCGCGGGCGCCGGCGACCTCAAGAAAGTCGGACGGGTCGGCGTCAAGGCGCTGGTCTACTTCGAGGTCATGACCACGGTCGCGCTGGTCGTCGGCCTGCTTCTGGCATACCTGTTCGGGCCGGGCCACGGCATGAACATCGACCCGTCGACCCTGGACGCCAAGGCGCTCAACACCTACGCCGACAACGCCCACAAGTTGCAGGGCGGCGGCATCGGCAGCTTCCTGGTGAATATCATTCCGACCACCTCGTTCGACGCGCTGGCGCGCAACGACGTGCTTCAGGTGCTGTTTTTCGCGATCCTTTTCGGTGTCAGCCTCGCCCTCGTCGGCGGCGAAAAGGGTGAGCGCATCGCTACCTTCATCGAAGCGGTGTCGACCGTTCTGTTCAGGGCGATGGGGTTGATCGTGCGTTTGGCCCCGCTGGGCGTGCTCGGAGCGGTCGCCTATACCGTCGGCAAATACGGCGTCGGTTCGCTCAAGCAGCTGATCTCGCTGGTCGCCCTGTTCTATATATCGGTCGCGATCTTCGTCTTCGGGGTGCTCGGCACCGTCATGGCGCTCGCCGGGATCAACATCGTCAAGTTCTTGGGCTATCTGCGCGAGGAGCTGACGATTGTTCTCGCCACCGCATCGTCGGACGCGGTGCTGCCTCAGATCATGCGCAAACTCGAGCGGCTGGGCGTGAAAGACTCCGTCGTCGGGCTGGTTATTCCGACCGGCTACTCGTTCAATCTCGACGCCTTCTCGATCTACCTGACGCTTGCCGTCGTTTTCATCGCCCAGGCGACCAACACCCCGCTTTCTTTAGGGGATCTGTTGCTGGTGCTGGGCGTATCCCTGATCACGTCCAAGGGCGCGCACGGCGTTCCCGGTTCTGCGATCGTGATCCTCGCCGCCACGCTGAATGCTGTTCCGAGTATTCCCGCGATCGGCCTGGTGCTGGTGCTTTCGGTTGACTGGTTCATCGGCATGGCCCGCGCGCTCGGCAATCTGATCGGTAACTGCGTCGCGACCGTCGTGGTTGCGGCCTGGGAGGGTGATCTCGACCGCGCCAAGGCGGCCCGCGTTCTCGACGGCGACGAATTGGTCGACGTGACGGCGGGGTAAGATCAGGCGGAATCCGCGGCTCCGCGAGGGCGGAAGTTTTCAATCAGCCGCAGCAGGACACGCGCACCGGCATCCGCGTCTGAGATGTCGGTGTGCTCGTCCGGATGATGGCTGATCCCGCCGCGGCAGCGCACGAACACCATCGCCACGTCCGCGACGTCGATCATCGCCATCCCGTCGTGGCCGGCGCCGCTCGGAAGCTCGAAGACGCGATAGCCCTCGCCCGCGATGGCATCCGCCACCTGCCGTCGGAGCCAGGGCGCGCAGGGCACGGTGCGATTGTCGTGGGTGACATCGACCTGCAACGACAGCTTTCGACGCCTCGCGATAGTTTCGATCTGGCGGACGATGTCGGCCACCGCAAGCCTGCGGTGGGCATCCGAGGCGGAGCGGACATCGATCGTGAACGATACCTGGCCCGGAATGACATTGGTCGCGCCGGGCATCGCATGGATGTACCCGACAGTCCCGACCAACCCACCTTCGTCGGTCCGGCAGAACGCCTCGATCGCGACGATGCATTCCGCGGCACCCGCCAGCGCATCGCGCCGCAGCGGCATCGGCACGGTGCCGGCATGCCCGGCCATGCCGGTGAGACTTGCCGCCAGCCGCGTCGCGCCCGATATCGCGGTGACGACTCCGACCGGCAAATCCTGGGATTCCAGCACCGGGCCTTGCTCGATGTGGAGTTCCAGATAGGCAAGCAATTCGCTGCGGACCCTTGCGGCCGCGCCGATATGGTCGGGATCGAGACCGAATCGGGAAAGCGCATCGCGCATCGATGTTCCGGCGCTGTCCTTTACACCAAGCACGCTCTCGTCGAACGCGCCGGCGATCGCGCGGCTCCCCAGCAGTGTGGAAGCGAACCGAGCGCCTTCCTCATCGGCAAAGCCGATGACCTCGATGGCGAAGGGCCATCTTTGCCCGCGCTTGTGCATGGCTCCGACACAGGAAATCGCCGTGATCAGCCCCAGCGGCCCATCCCATTTGCCGGCATCGCGCACGGTGTCGTAATGCGACCCCAGCATCAGGCAGGGCAAGCCCGGACGATCTCCTTCGTAACGCCCGCAGACGTTTCCGATGGCGTCGAGATGCGAAACCATTCCTGCCTCTTGCATCCACGACAACAGCAGATCGGCCGCGGCGCGATGTTCGGGGGTGAGAAAGATGCGGGTCAGATGGTCCGGTGTCTCGGATATGGCGCCGAGGGCGTCAATCCGGCGCACGATCTCCTGGCCAAGATCCTGGCCAAGGGACGGGTCGCCGCCGAGATCGCAGGGATGTTCGGCATCCGCCATTCAAACCGCCTCGAACCGGACCTTCTGGGCACCCTTCCAGAGCACGGTCTTGCCCAACTCCGGCAGCCGATCCAACCCGGATGTCAACGTGATGAAATGGTTGCCGGCGAGCTGACCCATCATCCCGCGGCGAAACGCGGCACAGGTCTTGGGCGCCAGTTGATCTTCGAAACATGCCTCGAACGTGAAGTCGCCGGCACGGATAACGAGTTGGTTCATCCGAGGGGTCCCTGATCCTCAATGCAGGACCATGAGATTGCAGCCGCAGCGCGATGAAGCAAGGGCATTTTGCCTTTGGTCGTGTGGGACGTGCGGGTGCACGATTCCACGCTCGAGCCAACGCGGCGGATCGGCGAATTACCGATAACGGCGCTTGCTGGAGTTCGGCGGAGGTTTGCTATTTGACCAGCTTCAGCAAGGCACGGCGGCGCTGGTCTTGCGATTTCGGATCTTCCGATCCTTCGGCGGTCCCGTCATCCGGCACCATCGCATCGCACAGGGCCTTCAATTCCGAGTCGGCGACCTGATTGAGCTTCATCCGAAGCTGGAGAATTGCCACCGACAGCAATTGCACCGTCTCCCGATTTGTCGTTTCGGCGAGAACCGCGCGGCACTGCTCGAGTGTCGTAAGGACCGAATGCAGTCGTTCTTCTGAATTAGCCACCAGCGTTTTTTCCGACACCGAGCTTGCGAGGTAGAGTCGAGGTAATCCAATCGGTCGTTTCATACACCTCTCCATAAAGTCCGGATATTTTCGAGACGGCGCGGTGGATTTCGTCCGCTGACACGTCATCGAGGGCGTGACTGGCCGAGGCGTCGCACAGATATGTTACCTTGTGATTGCGGTGGAACGCATCGATTAAAGTCGACAGGCATGCCGCTTCTCCTGCAAATCCGGCAAGCACGATGCCGCCGCGGCTCTGGTTCACCAACGCGGTGAATGGCTCGCAAGAGTAGCACGACGGACTGCTGCGTTCGAACACCATTTCGTTGCGATACGGTTCAAAACCTTCGATCCAACGGACAAAAGGCGTTGCCCGGTTGAAAAAGGCCGACTCATTGACCAGCCGCATGAATGCGACCGGCAGACCTACCCTGCGCGAATGATCCAGAACCTTTCGGCAATTGTCCAACGCGCGATCGATCTCGGAGATCGCAAGCAGTCGGGGCTTCGCCAGATATTCCTGCTGCATATCCACAAAAACGACAATCGGAACGCTCGATGAGTTTGCGAATGTCCGAAGGCTTACGACGGAAGTCACGCGGCTGCCCTTTCACGGCAAGACGGTAGAATCCCGAGATTCCGTAGATTCCCGGGGGTGCAGCCCCAAAAGGTAAGCTTAAGCCTCAAAATGGGAACCCCCCGACCCAGAATAGTTGTGGTTCGTACGGAATTCTGCCAAGTTTAACGGGCAGAAAGGGCTGTGTATGCGTCTGGTGCTGGAAAGGGGCGTTCCTCAGGAGGAACGCCACAAGGTCGCTGTTGGAAGTCTCACGGATTGGGACGCGGCCAGGGTTTTTCTGGAAGTGGTGCGCTGCGGAAGCTTCAGGTCCGCGGCCGAGCGCCTTGAGCTATCCATCAACGTTGTTCGCAGGCGAATTGACGATTTTGAGCGCCAAATCGGCGCCACGCTATTTACCCGCGACGTCCATGGCACACGCCTGACCGACGAAGGCTCGTTGGTCGTCTCAGCGGTCGAACGCATGGAGGCCGCCTCGTTCGACCTGGTGCGCGCCAGCAATTCCGTGACCCATACGCTCTCGGGCGAAGTCCGAGTCGCCGTCACCGAAGGCCTCGGAACATTCTGGCTGGCCCCTCGCCTGGTCGAATTCCAGCAATCTTTCCCCAATATTCTTGTGGATCTCCACTGCGCGATGCGCTCGGCCGACGTGTCACGGCATGAGGCCGACGTTGCGATCCATCTGTCGCGACCGACCGCGCCTGACGTCAAACTGGTGCGGCTCGGCAGAATGCATCTGATGTTCTTTGCCAGCCAGAAATACATCGACACCTTCGGCACGCCCAGAACCCCGGACGAATTCGCCAAGCACCGGCTGGTGATGCAGGTCGCCGACCAGACCGCCGCCAAAGAGAGCTTCGAGAGTTTTTTTCCAGGCCATTCCCAGAGTGACTTGCTGGTGATGAAAACAAATGTCAGCAGCGCCAATTACTGGGCCGTCGCCAATGGCGCCGGCATCGGCGTGTTTCCGACATATGCCTGCGAGCTTGGGGGCAAGATTGTGCCCCTGGAGATCGAATTGCGCCGGCCATTCGATATTTGGCTTTCCTATCATCCAGGTAGTGGCCGTATCCCTCGGGTACGGCGCATGATCGACTGGTTGGTGGAGGCTTTCAATCCCGCAAAATTCCCCTGGTTCAAGGACGAATTCGTCCATCCAAGTGAGTTTAAAACGGTATATAAGGGTGAATCCCTGACCCATCTATTCGGGGGCTTCTCGACCGAAGGACGGTAACAGTAGTATGAAACAAGCAGCAGCAAAGAAAATGAAGCAGCGGAGTGCTGGCAAACCCGACATTGAGTTGGGAAAGCGGATTCGGCTGCGCCGCGTTGAGCAAAAAATCTCGCAGGCCGAGCTTGGCGACAAATTGGGCGTCAGCTTCCAGCAGGTTCAAAAATATGAGAAGGGCGTCAACCGCGTCGGCGCCGCCCGTCTTCAGCAAATCGCCACTGCCCTCGACGTACCCGTCACGTTCTTCTACGACGGCGACGGCAAGGCGCGCGAGGTCGAAAGCCTGTTGTTTCTCGACAGCGCGTTCAGCCTGAGATTGCTGAGGGCCTATAGCAAAATCAAGGATCAGACCGTGCAGCGTCAGCTGGTGTCCTTGATGGAATCGATCGCCGCCAACGAAGATTAGGCATCGATTAGATCGCTTGGCCGATCGCGGTCCCTGCAAATCTAGTTTGCAGCACCGCGGACGCGATCGATCAACGCAAGTGGATCGGCCGGCAGTCTATCGCCGCGCCAGGCCACATGCTGGTCCGGCCGCGACAACACCAGTCCCCCGTCATAGAAAATGGCGGTGTTTGGCCGCTCGATATCGAGGATTTTCAGCGGCACGCCCCTCTTGCGAGCCGCGGCCTCGAGCTCGGCGACATCGACAGCCGGGTCGAACCTCAGAAGCGTGAACTCCGGCCCCATTGCATCGTAAAGCGAACTGCCGTCTTCACGCCACAGGTGCGGGGTGCGGCAACCCGGCACGCTCGACGGCGTGTAGCTGTTCATGGTGTAGGCAGGATGCTCGGCACCGTCATAGGCGATGACCGGCGAGCGGTCGTAGTAGGTGCCGAAATTGAGGCCGGCGCAGGCATATTGCTGGACGTTGATTTCGTAGGCGAGACGGCCAACCTCCCGCCGCGCCAGGTCGCCCTGTGATCCCGCATCCTCGATGTCGTCGGGTACGGCGCCGCGGCGGCGAATTTCGGCTTCGGCATGCGACATCGCGAATCGCGACACCTGGCTGGTAATCGGCCAGCGCTCCGCCTCATACGCATCGAGAATCGAAGCCGGCGCCCAGCCATTGAGATGAGCCGCAAGCAGCCAGGACAGGTTCATGGCGTCGGCTATCCCGGCGTTCATGCCGTATCCGGCGTAAGGCACCCAGATATGCGCCGCATCGCCGGCGACGAAGGCGCTGCGGTCGCGAAACTTGTTCGCGATCAGCCGCCGTCCGTACCAGTCTTCCCTGGAGATGATGTCGTAGCTGAAATCCGCTCCGACGCCGAGAATGGTGCGGATGCAGGCATCGCGGTCGACCGAATCGAAATCCGCCTCTGCCGGCTTCAGATAATTATGCACCAGCCAGCGCTCGCGGCCATCGATCGCGTACACCATGCCCGAGCGCCGGGGGTTGATCGCGCCGGTGCCCCAGGCGGAGGCGTGCTGCTGACGATCGATGAGGTCGGGGGCGCGGATAAAGGTCGACTGTACCCGCTGCACGACGGCGTCGCCGGTCAACTCGGCGCCGATCGCCTTGCGGACGACGGAGCGGGCACCGTCGCAACCGATCAGATAGCGACAACTCAAACGCCTGACAGCGCCAGTTTCAAGATCGCGCAAGGTCACATCCGCGGACGTATCCTGCACCATCACGTCTTCAACCGACGTCCGGTTGATGATGTGGATGCGCGGCTGGACCGCAGCGTGCTCGAACAGGATCGGTTCGAGAAATATCTGGTTGATACGGTGCGGCGGCTCCGGCGTCGGCCAGTTGCAATCCGGCCCATCCGTCCTGGTGAACCGGTCGCGGCGGCACGGAATCGGAATCCGCGCCAGCTCCGGCCCGGTAAACGTGGTGCGATAACTGATGTCGTGCGGATAATCCGCGGGCAATCCGGCGTTGCGCACCTTTTCCGAAAGGCCAAGCCGGCGGAAGATTTCCATGGTACGGGCGGCGACGTGGTTGCATTTCGGTTCTGGAGGTTCTGCCCGCGCGCGCGTCTCCACCACCGTGACGTCGATACCTCGCCACGCCAGATCGATCGCCAGCGTGAGCCCGACCGGGCCAGCGCCAACGATCAGCACCTCGGACTCAATCGTTTCAGGCATGGCTTACGCTTTATCCGGCGAGCTGCGCCGAGGACATCGTTTTTTCATTCCAGCTCCGCGCCCGAATTCCTGACGATCACCGCCCAGCGATCGACCTCGGTCTTGATGTAGGCCGCAAAACTGTCCGGCGTCGACCCGGCCAGCGGCTCCAGCGCAATCGTGGTGAGCTTGTCGCGGGTTGCGGGATCGGCCATCAGCTTTCCGATTTGCCCGGCCAACTGGTCGATGATCGGCCGCGGCACGGCGGCGGGCGCGACGACCCCCTGCCACGCGACCAATTCGAAGCCGGACAGCCCGCCTTCGGCCAGGGTCGGGATGTCGGGTGCGGAGGCAACCCGTTTGGGCGTGGTCACCCCCAGAACCCTCACCTTGCCCTCGCGAATCTGCTGCAATGCCGGCTGCAGGTCCACCACCATGAAAGGAATATGTCCCGCGATCACGTCAAGCATCGCCGGGACGCTGCCGCGGTACGGCACGTGGCGGATATCGATTGCGGCGGCAGCCTTCAGCATTTCGGCGCCGAGATGCTGCGGGCTGCCGTTGCCGGCCGAACCATAGGCCAGTCCCGGCGTCGATTTGGCGTAGGCGATGAATTCGGGCAGCGTCTTCGCCGGAATCTGCGGATTGATGATCAGCGCGAACGGCACGGCGGCCACCAGCGCGACCGGCGTGAAATCCTTCACCGGGTCGTAGGGCAGTTTCTTGTAGAGCGTCTTGTTGATGGCGAGCGTGGTCGAGGTTGCCATCAACAGCGTATAGCCATCCGGCTCGGCCCTCGCGACCTGCTCTGCGGCGAGCGTCGAGCCGGCGCCGGGCTTGTTCTCGACGATGACGGTGGCGCCAAGACCGCTCTTGAGCTGATCGGCAACCAGCCGGCCGAGCAGGTCGGTGGTGCCACCCGCCGGAAAGGGTACGATCATCTTGACGGTTCGGTTGGGGTAAGCGGCCTGCGCGAAGGCCGGCAGTCCCGTCAGCATGGCGAGCCCGCCGCCACATCCGGCCATCGCCGCTCGGCGCGTCAACAACATGGGTTCTCCTGAAGTCACACTCATTTTTTCCCAGGTGCTTTTTGATTGGCGAGTGCGCTCGCGAACCACGTTAGCCGCGCTCACGACACATCAAAAGCCACGAAAGTTCAACCCAGATATTGCGGCACTGCCATGACGCTTTAATCAGCGTGCAACTCTCATGGGCTGATATCAGGGCTGCCTTCGCGTTGCATAAGACAAACGCAAAGAAACATCCCCGCGTTACCGAATGGCGGGCTAAAATAGCGACGTGACCGGCTTTGACGCGGGCGAATACCGATCCCTTTGCCGCGACTCCCGAGCCGGATTCCACCTCTCGTTAGCGAAAGCTGCACCAATGCTAGATGTCCCGAAAAACGCCGATAAATCCTATGCCGACGGCAAGATCCTGCAGAGCATCGCCGACGGCGTCGGCATCATCACCTTCAACAATCCCGAAAAGCGCAACGCCATGTCGCTCGACATGTGGGAAGGGCTCGGCAGCGCCTTGGTCGAATTGCGCGACGATCCCGAGGTGCGCGTCGTGATCATGGTCGGCGCCGGCGACAAGGCGTTCGTCTCGGGCGCCGATATCAGCCAGTTCGAGAAAACCCGCCACAACGCCGAGGCCTCGGAGGAATATTCGAAGAAGAGTGCCGCACAGCGCGCGCTGCTAGCCGATTATCCGAAGCCGACCATCGCCTGTATCCGGGGGTTCTGTCTCGGCGGCGGCATGCAGGTGGCGATGCTGGCGGATATCCGCGTCGCGTCCGAGAACAGCCAGTTCGGCATTCCCGCGGCCAAGCTCGGCATCGCCTATGGCTATGACGGCCTCAAGCATCTGGTCTCGCTGGTCGGGCCGTCATGGGCGCGGCTCATCATGTACACGGGCATGCGGATCGATTCCGCCGAGGCGTTAAGGATCGGCCTCGTGGATCGCGTGGTGCCCGACACCGAGTTGTGGAACGCGACGTCGGAGATCGCCCGCACCATTTCCGGCAACGCGCCGCTGGCTATCAAAGCCGCCAAGATCACCATCGCGCAGATCCTGAGGGACCCCGACACGCGCGACATGGACGCGATCAAACAGATCGGCACCGCCTGCATGGACTCCGAGGATTTCCGCGAGGGCCGGCAGGCGTTCATGGAAAAGCGCAAGCCGCAATTTCACGGACGGTAATGGTCATCATGCACAAGCCCGTCGATGCATCCGGCAACGCACCCCTGCCAACGCAAGCCGCGCCGTTGCCGCTATCCCGCTTCAAGGTGATCGATCTGACCTTGGCGCGCGCCGGCCCTTCCTGCGTACGCACGCTGGCCGACTGGGGCGCCGACGTGATCCGGGTCGAGCCGCCGCCGGGCGCCGGCGAAACCGACGAACTGCTGGGCAAACGCGACGGTTCGGATTTCCAGAACCTGCATCGCAACAAGCGCGCCATCACGCTGAACCTGAAGACCGACGAAGGGCGCGAGATCCTGATACGGCTGGCCGAACAAGCCGACGTCATCGTCGAGAACATGCGGCCCGGTGTCACCAAGCGTCTCGGCGTTGATTTCGAATCCGTAAAGAAGCGCAATCCGCGGATCGTCTATGGCAGCATCTCCGGCTTCGGCCAGTACGGCCCCTATGCCGAACGGCCGTCGATCGATCAGATCGCGCAAGGCATGTCCGGCATCATGTCGGTGACGGGAATTCCCGGCCAGGGACCGCTGCGCGTCGGCGTCGCCGTCACCGACATCATGGCCGGCGCGTTCCTCGCCCAGGGCATCCTGATCGCGCTGCTCGATCGCGAGATTTCCGGCGAAGGCCGCTGGGTGCAGACCTCCCTGATCGAGGCCGGCCTCACCCTGCTCGACTTCCAGGCCACCCGCTGGACCATGGACAAGAAGGTGCCGCCGCAGGAAGGCAACTTCCATCCCACCAACACGCCGATGGGGCTCTACCCCACCGCCGACGGCTTTCTCAATCTCGCCGCCACCAGCAACAAGAACTTTCAGAAATTCTGCAGGCTGATCGACCGCGAGAAGATGGCGACCGATCCGCGCTTTGCCTCGACCGCGTTGCGGGGACGAAACAGGGAGGCGTTGAACGAGCTGATCGCCGCGGCGCTGCGCGCGAGATCCACCCGCGAATGGTTTGAACTGCTGGTGGAAGCCGGCCTGCCCTGCGGGCCGGTCTACAACATCAGGGATGCCTTCGCCGATCCACAGGTGCAGCAGTTGCGCATCAAGCGCTCCGTCGAGCATCCGCGGCTTGGCGAAATCGACCTGGTGGCGCAGCCCTGCGAGATCACAGGTTTTGATCGAGAAATTCGAACCGCCACGCCCGACCTCGGCGCGCACAATGACGAGATTCTGGGATCGCTGGGCTATGGACCGGACGAGATCGAGAAGCTGAAGGCGGCGGGCGTGATTTGAACAATGATGGCTACAGCGAGTAGGGCGGAGCCCACCGGGTCCGCTCGTTCCCCGGATGCTGCGCAGCGCGTCGCACCTGCGGCGTGGTGCGCTGCTGATCCGGGGTCCATCGTGCCGCTCGCTCTGCTCTGGGTCCCGGCTCTGCGGAGCAGCGTGAAGTACGCTGCACCGCGTCCGGGACACGAGGAATGTGCTCTCGCCGCTATCAAGTGATTTGCCCGTCGGGCCGTTTGGTGTCGAGTCTTTTATTTCTGATTTTCCGAAAAATATTTGTTGCCATCCGACCCAAAT